>Ga0209213_1000034_pt1 | contig 11095 bp, 11 predicted proteins | sample MedBloCAOM1_M2_FD_187843 | JGI IMG/M metagenome (GOLD analysis project Ga0209213, IMG submission 187843) | Forest soil microbial communities from El Dorado National Forest, California, USA - Mediterranean Blodgett CA OM1_M2 (SPAdes) (version 2) | ecosystem: Environmental > Terrestrial > Soil >... | reverse complement strand
AGAACTCAGCGGAGCCCTTGTTGCCGTCCGCGCCGCTCATGGCACCGCGATCAGCGCCGCGGCGATGCGCCGCCGCTCGCCGATCATGATGTTGTAGGTACGGATCGCGGGGCCGGTCTGCATCGCGTCCAGCACCACCCTCACCGCGCGCAACGCCTCGCGAAGGTCAGATGGAGGCAACCAGACTTCGGTGCCGGTGCCGATGATCAGGGTATCGATGCCATTGGCTGCAGCGAATACCCGCGCCAGCGAGGCCCTGTCGATTTCTTCCGGCTTGGTGACCGGCCAGGCCCAGATCGCATCCGGCAGGCACAGCAGAGAGCCGCGATGCGACATCTCGGCGAAGGCGAACCCGCCATTGCCGTAAGCCTCGATCGGCGCCGACCTCGGAAGATGCGGAGCATCCGAGCGATCCGCCATGGCTACAATCCAATCCACGAGAATTGAATGAGAACCATTGCATCTCTTGGTTTGAGCATGATCTCAGGACAAACGAAAACGTTTGTCCGAGAAAACCGGTTCCCGCTTTTCGGGATCATGCTCTATTTTTTCGACGGCTTGTCCGGCACCTCGGCCCGGTGGGTGCCGACGCCGAGATAGATCAGGATCGGCGCCGCGATGAAGATCGAAGTATAGGTGCCGACCAGCACCACGCCGAACATCATGACGGCGGTGAAGCTGTGGATGGCGTTGCCCCCGAACAACAATAGCGCCAGCAACGCCAGCGTCACCGTGACGTGGGTGATGATCGATCGCGACAGCGTCGAGTTGATGGACTCGTTGAGCAACTCGGGCATCGGCATTTTCTTGTAACGCCGCAGCATTTCGCGAATCCGGTCATAGATCACGACGGTGTCGTTCAGTGAATAACCAAGAATCGTCAGCAGCGCCGCGATGCTGGTGAGATCGAAATCGACCTGCGAGATGGACATAAAGCCGATGGTGAGCACGATGTCATGGACGTTCGCGATCATGGCGCCGAGCGCGAACTGCCATTCGAACCGAAACCAGAGATAGATCAGGATCGCAAGAATCGCGAGCATCAGGCCGAGCATGCCGTAAGCCAGCAATTCCCCGGAAACACGCGGTCCCACGACTTCGACCCGTCGGTACTCGACAGCGTCGCCGAGCGCGCCGCGCACCTTCTGCACCGCCGCCTGCTGCGCGGCGTCGCCGCCGGGCTGTTCGGCAACTCTGATGAGCACCTCGGCGGGACCGCCGAACTGCTGCAACTGCACATCGCCGAGCCCCAGACCGCTCAAGGTGGCGCGCATCGAGGCGATGTCGGCCGCGCCGGATTTAGCTTGTACTTCCAGGAGCGTGCCGCCCTTGAAATCGATGCCGAAATTCAACCCGTGGGTAAAGAACAGGGTGATGGCGAAGATCGAGAGAACCGCTGAAATCGGAAAACTGATGCGGCGAAAGCGCGTGAAATCGAACTTGGTGTCGTCGGGGACGATCCGCAGCGACGGCAGCAGACCGAAGCAGCTGACCACCGTCAGTACGGCAATCAGGATGCCTAACCCGATCAGAACTAAATGTGTCACAGCCGGCTCCGCATTCTCAAATCGGCACGCTTTGCGGCCGCTTCCACCGTACCCAGCCCGCGACGATCAGGCGGGTGAACAAAAACGCGGTGAAGACCGTGGTGATGATACCGATGCCGAGCGTCACGGCGAAGCCGCGTACCGGCCCGGTGCCGATATAGAACAATACCGCTGCGGCGATGAAGGTGGTGATGTTGGAGTCGAGAATCGTCGGCAGCGCCCGCTTGAAGCCGGCATCGATTGCGGAAATCGCGTTGCGGCCGCCGCGCAATTCCTCGCGGATGCGCTCATAGATCAGCACGTTGGAATCCACGGCGATGCCGACCGTCAGCACGATGCCGGCGATGCCGGGCAGCGTGAGCGTGGCATTCAATAGCGACAGCACGCCGAAGATCATCGCGACATTGATGGCGACCGCGATGTTGGCGAATACGCCGAACAGCCTATAGGTCACGAGCATGAACACGATGACCATGATCGAGCCGACATAGGCCGCCAGTTCGCCTTTCTCGATCGAATCCTGGCCAAGCCCGGGCCCGACGGTGCGCTCCTCGATGATGGTCAGCGGCGCGGGCAGCGCGCCGGCGCGCAGCAGGATCGCCAGATCGTTAGCCGCCTGCACCGTGAAGCTGCCGGAAATCTGCCCCGAACCGCCGGTGATTGGCTCGCGGATCACGGGCGCGGAAATCACCTCGTTGTCGAGCACGATCGCAAAGGGTTGCCCGACATTCTCCGAGGTCGCCTGCGCGAACTTGCGCGAGCCCGAGGTATTGAAGCGGAAACTGACGATCGGTTCGCCCGTGCGCTGGTCAAAGCCCGGCTGTGCGTCGGTTAAATCGCCGCCGGAGACCAGAACCTGCTTCTTGATGACATAAGGCGTCTTCGGCGACGTCGAACTCATCAGCACTTCGGAATCAGGCGGCGCCCTGCCCTGCAAGGCCTGATCAGCGGGCACCGTGAGATCGACCATGCGGAAATCGAGCTTGGCGGTCTTGCCGAGCAATTCCTTCAAGCGCGTCGGGTCCTGCAAGCCCGGCACCTGCACCAGAATACGGTCGGCGCCTTGGCGTTGGATTAAGGGCTCCACGGTACCGAGCTCGTTGACGCGGCGCTCGACGATCTGGATCGACTGCTCGACCGACTGGCGGACACGCTCGGTGATCGCCGCAGGCGGAACGGTGAGCCGGATCAGCCCGCCGCCGGCGTCGCTGACTTCAAGGCTGCGCTGGCCGCTGGTGCCGAGCAAACCGCCGAGCGGCTGCGACAGCTCGCGCAGCTTCGTCAGAGCATTTTGCAGATCGGTGTCCTTGACGCGAACCTCGACACTATCGTTGCGCACGGCGAGGCCGGTATAACCGATCTTGGCATCGCGCAGCGTTCGGCGAACGTCGTCGCGAACCTGATCGAGCTTGTCTTTCTTGACCGAGTTGGAATCGACTTCGAGCAGGATATGCGAGCCGCCTTGCAGATCGAGGCCGAGCACGAGATGGCGCTGCGCCCATTTCGGCCAGGCCTTGACGGTGGCTTCGGGGAAGAAATTCGGAACGGCGCAAAGGCATACCACCAGCGCCGTCAGGATGATCGCCAGCGCCTTCCACCGCGTGAAATACAACATCGAGTTGACCCGTCAGATCTAGGGGAATGCGGCGCGCAAAAAAGCTAGCTCGCGGACGTCTCGTCCTTGGCGGGCTCACTCTTTTCCTTCGCCGGCTCGCCCTTGGCGCGCACACCTGAAATCATCTGCCGCATTTGCCGCACGCGGACCCCGTCGGAGATTTCGAATTCGATCTGGTCGTCATCGACCACTTTGGTGACTTTGCCGACGAGGCCGCCCGACGTCACCACGGTGTCGCCGCGGCGGATGTTCTTCACGAGCTCGGCGTGGTCCTTCACCTTCTTCTGCTGCGGCCTCAGAATCAGGAAATACATGATCACAAAGATCAGCGCGAACGGCAGCAGCGACATCAACATGCTGTTGGTATCGCCGCCGGCCGCGGCCTGGGCAAACGCAGGAGTAATCAGCATTCGGACAATCCTCGTGAAACGGGAATGAACCGGCAACGCATTCGCGTCGGGCCAGCTCGGGTAAATTCGCGCGGACTATAGCGGCCGCGGTCCCAATTGCAACGCTACCAGACCCCTCATTTGCGCCGCTTGCGGCCCCCAGTAAGGCCCGATATGGGTGCACGGTCAGGAACTTCAATGATGTCGAAAAAACCCCGCAAAACCGGACCTCGCGCCGCCTCCAGGGCTGCCTCGCGGAAATCGCCGCTAGCTGCGACAAAACGCCCGCTGCCGCCCTCTGAACATGACACAAGGGAAAGGATCGCGCGCGCACTCGAAGCCATTGCGACTCATCTGTCCGCCGCGTCGGCAACGTCAGGCGGCGCTGATTCATTTGGGAGCGCCGACGCATTCGTCTGGCACCCGGACGGACGGCTTGCGCCGGTACCGCGTGTCAGCCGCGTCGATCTCGGTCTGCTCAAGGGCATAGACCGAATGCGCGATATTCTGATCGAGAATACCGAACGCTTCGCCGATGGCCTGCCCGCCAACAATGCGTTGCTATGGGGCGCACGCGGCATGGGAAAATCGTCGCTGGTGAAGGCGGCGCATGCCAACATCAATGTGAACCGCAAGCCGGCCGACCGCTTGAAACTGATCGAGATTCATCGCGAGGATATCGAGAGCCTGCCTGATTTGATGGATATGCTGCGCAGCTCGGATTTTCATTTCATCGTGTTCTGCGATGACCTGTCGTTCGACGGCAACGATGCCTCCTACAAGTCGCTTAAGGCGGTGCTGGAGGGCGGCATCGAGGGACGTCCCGACAACGTGATCCTCTACGCCACCTCGAACCGCAGGCATCTGCTGCCGCGCGATATGATCGAGAACGAGCGCTCGACTGCAATCAATCCCGGCGAGGCGGTAGAAGAGAAAGTGTCGCTCTCGGACCGGTTCGGATTGTGGCTCGGCTTTCACCGCTGCAGCCAGGACGAATACCTCGCGATGGTGAAGGGCTATTGCGGCCATTTCGGCATCAAGCTTGTGGAAGCCGAGCTTGAACGCGAGGCGCTGGAATGGTCGACCACCCGCGGCTCGCGTTCGGGGCGCGTCGCTTGGCAGTTCACGCAGGAACTGGCGGGACGGCTGGGCGTGAGGCTTAGCGGGAAGTAGTAACGATTAGGGCCGTCATCCCTCGCGAAAGTGAGGGAATCCAGTACGCCGCGGCTACGCGGCTCAACCACCGACGCTCTGGAATACTGGGTCGCCCGAACCCTACATCAAGCCGGGCGATGACAGTTGCAGGTGTGGATACGGTGTACCCGGCAAGGTCGCGAATCCCTCACGCCCCGTTGAGGAATTGAAGCGGGTCAACCGGCGCAGATCCTTTACGGATCTCGAAGTGGAGCTGCGGCGACCCCACCTCGCCCGACTGACCCGATTTGGCAATGATCTGGCCGCGCTTGATCGTGTCGCCGCGCTTCACCAGCAGTTCACTCGCATGGGCATATGCGGTGACGTAACCGTTGGAGTGCCGAACCAGAACCAAATTGCCATAACCCTTGAGTTCATTCCCGGAATAGGCGACGACGCCGTCTTCGGCTGCCTTCACCGGCGTGCCTTCGGGCACCGCCAGGTTAATGCCGTCGTTCGACTTGCCGTTGGTCTTGGCGCCGTAGCTGGTGATCACCTTGCCGCGCACCGGCCACCGGAAGGTCGGCAGCGCGCCGGTTGCTTCCGTGGCCTTGACCGGCGTTGCGGCCGATACATCCTCGGGCGTTGCTGTTGCCTGGGCCAACCGCGCGCTTTGTGGGGGACCGCCTGCCGCCGCGGCGACTTTGGTGGCGGGCGGGGCTAGTCCGGCGGCAGGCTGGGCGGCAGCAACGGCCGGCGCACGCGCGTCCGGCGCGACCGCTGCCGTCTTCGCGCCGGGCACCGTCAGCTTCATGCCAAGCTTGAGTTTCGCCGATGGCACGAGGCCGTTGGCCTTTGCGAGATCCGCCGCCGTCACGTGATTGCGACGCGCGATGCTGAGCAAGGTATCGCCGCGATTGACGACATGGACGGTCGATGGCGCACGGGTGGCGGCAACAGCCTTGCTCGCCGGGGCTGCCAGCGCTGGCGCGGCTACCGCCGCGGTCTGACGCGGGATGATCAGTTGCTGGCCCGGCGACAGGGCCCGGGGGCCCTTGTAACCATTGGCCTGCAGGATCGCTGCGGATGAAACGTTATAGCGGCGCGACAATGTCTCGAGCGTGTCGCTGGTGCCGACGATAATCGTAGTACCGCCCTGTCCCGAGCCACGGGTCGCGGCGACCGAACGCGGGGCGACACTGCCGGTGGTTTCAAGCGGGTGGGCGGGCGGAGCATAGGAGGCTAGCCCGCGCCCTCCTCCGGATACGCCGCCACCGGCCGTCGGATAGGACTGCGGCGCAGCAATCGGCGGCAAGGCCGAAGACTGGGATTGCGATTGCGGACGGGAATATTGCGGAAGTTCGCGACGCTCGACTGTGGGCGCCGGCACGGAGCCCGTGGCTTCAGGCTGCGACGCAAAGGGATTGGAAAACGGATCTTGCGAGAGGCGCGTCGACATGTCGGCGCTGCAGCCCGCAAAACCGATCGACATCAGCGCCAGCACTGCGACCTGCGGCATGCGGCGCGAGCAAAGCAACTCGACGATACGGGACATGGTTACTCACTCGTACGCAACAAAATACTGTTTTGAGTAAACACGCCCCTAGTAAACAACCGCTTAACCCTGAGAATAAGACGTTGGCGGGACAGCCAATCCGGATTTTTATAGCTCTCGGGCGATGCCCGGCAGCGCCGGCACGAAACGCACGTCCACCAGCTCCTTGCGCTCGAAACCGGCGTCCGTCCTCGTCATGCGGAGCAGGGTTTGGGTGCTCTGATGCGGCCCGACCGGCGCGATCAAGACACCGCCGGGTTCGAGCCGCTGCGTTAGGTCTTCCGGAATTTGCTCCATTGCCGCGGTGACGATGATGCGATCGAAAGTGCCGACACTGGCCGGAACGTCGAAGCCATCCCCCAGCATCACCTCGACATTGTCGCAGCCGAGCTTCTCGAGCCGCGCCCGGGCGCTGTCGGCCAGGGTCCGATAGCGCTCGATCGTCAGCACTTCCCGGCAAAGCCGCGACAGGATTGCGGCCTGGTATCCCGAGCCGGTGCCGATTTCCAGCACGCGGTGATGCTTCTGGAGCTGTAATTGCTCGGTCATGTAAGCCACCACGAATGGCTGGCTGATGGTTTGTCCACAGGCGATGCCGAGCGCGCTGTCGCGGTAGGCATCGGCGCGATCGTCCGCCTGCACGAAAATGTCGCGAGGAATCTCTTCCATGGCGCGAAGCACCGCCTGATCGCTGATCCCGCGCCGCCGCAGGGTGAGCTGAAACATCATCTTTTCCGGCGGATTTTCAATCGCGGGCATGTCAATCTCTTGGGAGCACTTATCGGAGCACTCTAGCGCGCCTCGGCCGAACAGGTTGGTACAATCTGCGCTGGTAAGGAAGTTTCCTTTCACGCGGCTGTTCCCGCCATGGAACCCCCCTTAGCCTTGTCGTTAAAGGGCGGGACGATCGATCCCGCTCGATCGCCCGAAAGCGGGGCGCAAAGGCTCATGAGGATGCGTGCGGGACCACGTGGACGTTGCGCCGGATGGTTTTATTTGCGAACCTTGGTACGGGACGGGCAAGGATTCCATCATGACTGCGACGCGACCGCCGGGCGGTTCTGTGTTCCTCGTCGAAGACGAGGTCATGATCAGGATGATGGTCGCCGACATGCTGGAGGAGTTGGGCTACCGCGTTGCCGCCGAAGCCGGCGAGATCAACGAGGCGATCAGGCTGGCGCAATCCGCCGAGTTCGACCTCGCGATTCTCGACGTCAACGTCAATGGCAAGGTGATTTCGCCGGTCGCCGAATTGATCAAGGCGCGCAACCGCCCATTCATTTTCGCCACCGGCTATGGCTCGTCGGGCCTTCCGGAAGAATATCGCGACCGTCCCGCATTGCAAAAGCCCTTCCAGATAGAAACATTGGCGCGGATGATCGACACTGCGCTGAGAAGCGCAACGGTTTAGGACTTCTCCCCAATCATTGCGAACCAAAGGTCGCGCGAACGCGCGCCCGATGACAGGCTCCGCGAAGCAGTCCAGAGGCCGCAAAAGCAGACTGGATTGTTTCGTCGCTTACGCTCCTCACAATGACGAGAGGCTGCAGCATCAACAAGCAAACTACTTCAGCGTCGCCGTCAGCGCCTGCGAAAACTCATCGTCGGTGCGGTCGAGCCGCAGCGGCGTCACGGAGACATAACGCGCCGCCAGCGCAGCCAGATCGGTACCCTCCGCCGGCACATCGATCTGGGCCAGCCGTTCGAACCCGATCCAGAAATACGGATTGCCGCGGCCGTCGCGGCGCTGGTCGACTTTCAGAAAGCCGAGATTTCGCTTGCCCTGCCGCGTCACGCGTACGCCCGCGACATCTTCGGGCGCACAGGCGGGAAAGTTGACATTGATCACGGTGTTCTTGGGCACGCCGGCATCTATCACCTTGCGCAAGATCTGCGGCCCGAATTTCAGCGCGGTATCCCATAGCGGCGCGTTGCGGGTCTCGATGCTGAATTCCTGCGACAGCGCAAATGACGGAATTCCCAAAATGGTGCCTTCCAGCGCGCCGGCGATGGTACCGGAATAGACGACATCTTCAGCAACGTTACGGCCCTTGTTGACGCCTGATAGCACCAGGTCCGGCATGGTTTCGCCGAGGATGTGGCGCGCGCCCATGATGACGCAATCGGTCGGCGTGCCCCGCACCGCGAAATGCCGCGGGCCGACTTCGCGCAACCGCAAGGGATCGTTCAGCGACAGCGAGTGCGAGACGCCGGACTGATCGAGTTCCGGCGCCACCACCCAGACGTCGTCGGACAGCGCTCGGGCGATCTCCTCGACGATCTTCAGGCCGGGAGCGTGGATGCCGTCGTCGTTGGTGCAGAGAATTCGCATCCGTTTTAGTGCCCCTTTCGATCGATTCCAGGACGGTCAATCCGCCGTCTTTATCCCTCTCGCGCCGTTGAGGCAAACCCAGCAAATTCAATCAAATGGCCATTCCGCCGGCGCTACTTCCCGCGCCGATGAAGCGATCGATTCAATAAACTGCATACCTTGTGATGGCGCGACGGCTGGAATTATTTGATTTTCATTTCGAAGATGCCAAAGCGGTTTGATCGTGACCCGCCTTTCAGCCGTTGTTGCGATTTCGACTTGCTGCCTTGTTTTCATTCCACTCCCTGCGCACACACAATCGGCGCCGGTTGTTTTCAGTCAATGCGCCGGCGGCACCAGCGGCACCGCGGGGCAATGCGTGTGTCCGGCCAATACGCATTTGGACACCGCGAGCGGAAGTTGCGTCGCCAATTCCGAATGATCGCCGCCGCAGCTACTCGTCCTCTTGTATTTGAGGCTTCTCGCGCAGCACCGCGTTGAGTAGCGAACGGCGAACCTCTATTTTCCCGTTGTAATCGATGAATCCCTTTTTCCTGAACTTATTCATGAAAAAACTCACCCTGGATCGGGTCGTGCCGATCATTTCCGCCAGGGTTTCCTGACTGAGGGCCACTGGGACCGGCGCTGCGCCGCCTTCCTTGCCGAAATTCGCGAGCAGCAGAAGCAGGCGCGCGAGGCGCCTTTCACTGGAATTGAAGAGCTGATCGATCAGGTCGTCTTCGATCCGGGTGTTTCGAGACAACAGATAGGCTATGAAAAACTCGGAAAACTTCGGCTCCGCGTTGAGGGCCGCAAGCATTGCGGCTCTTGTTAGCGAAGTAATCAGGCACTCTTCCATGGCCTGACTCGTTGAGGTGCGCAATTCTGCCCGCTCGAGACATGCTTCGCCGAAGAACTGTCCCTCCGCCAAAATCCCGAGGATCGCTTCCTTGCCGTGTTCCGACAAGACGGTGATCTTGACCTTACCTCTTTGAATGAAAAAAATGCTGTCGGCGACGTCGCCTTGGCTAAAGACTTTCTGATTTTTACCGTATTTTTCGATGGTTATTCCGGCGTCGGCCCGGGCAAGAAAAGCCCGGGGCTCAAAGATCCGGCTTGAAGCCTGGATTGCCAACGTCTTGGGCATGGTGTTGGTCCGTCACCCGGCCGGGAGCACAACATTCTCAGTCACCAATGAACCCCCGCGAGGGCACGGTGATCCCTCAGTATAGTCCCGTTATGTTCGGTAGACGACACAAATTCGGTCCCGGATGACTTACATTTTTGGAAATGAGTTCACGTAGGGAAATGGTTCCAGACGCGGAACGCTGAAGCCCTGTTTCGGCCTTACGTCGGCGGCCTTAGTTCACTTGCAAGCCACCGAGCATGTCTGAGGTCACGGGATCGCTCGCTACGAGCTTGGTATGAACGGGACTAAAGGCCGTTACCCCCTGATACGAATGCGCCATGGCCGCACAAATTTTGCTGGCCAGCCTTCAATTCGCATATCGAATTTTAGCGCCACCGGTTTCGGCGGCTCAATGGGAACGCTATCCTTCAAGCGCGAAGCACTCTCCTCAGGCGGTGCGGCTTTTCGGGGCGGCTCCGGGTAATGCTTGCGGGCGACGGAAAGCGCTTTCTCGAAGTCCTCGATATTGAGCCACTTCAGAGCGCGCATGGCTTCCGGCACGCCGTCTTCCCATAACCGGGAGACCTCGATATCGAATTTGCTCTTCTGCTTCTGATCGCAGGCCTGGATGCCGTAGCCGGTGACGGCCCATTGCCTGCCCACCCAATAAATTTCGCGATGCAGGGCCATTTTCTATCTTCGTTTCCGAAAGCGGCTCTCGCCGCAGGCAAAAAACAAAGATTACCGGGGTGCACCGTCTTCGCAACATCGAACCTGTGCCTTGCTTCGAATAAATTGCTGCAACTATCGGTCTCTCTCGACTACCTTGAGCCCGCCCATGTAGGGCTGCAGCACATCGGGCACGGCGATCGAGCCGTCCTCCTGCTGGTAGGTTTCCATCACAGCGATCAAAGCACGGCCCACGGCAGTACCGGAGCCGTTCAGCGTGTGCACGAAACGCGGCTTGCCGTCGGGCCCACGATAACGCGCATCCATGCGCCGCGCCTGGAAATCGCCGCACAGCGAGCAGCTTGAGATTTCGCGGTACGCTCCGCCCTCGCCTTGGCCTGGCATCCAAACTTCGATGTCGTAAGTCTTCTGCGCGGAAAAGCCCATGTCGCCCGCGCACAGCGTCATCACCCGGTAATGCAGATCGAGCTGCCGCAGCACTTCCTCGGCGCAGGCCAGCATGCGCTCATGTTCGTCCTTGCTGTTGTCAGGCGTCGCAATCGAGACCAGTTCGACCTTTGTAAATTGATGCTGGCGGATCATGCCGCGGGTATCGCGCCCCGCCGCCCCCGCCTCAGCGCGGAAACACGGCGTCAGCGCCGTCAGCCGCATCGGCAATTCCTTCTCGTCGAGGATGGACTCGCGCACGAGATTTGTCAGCGGCACTTCGGCGGTGGGGATGAGCC
>Ga0209213_1000031_pt1 | contig 11599 bp, 11 predicted proteins | sample MedBloCAOM1_M2_FD_187843 | JGI IMG/M metagenome (GOLD analysis project Ga0209213, IMG submission 187843) | Forest soil microbial communities from El Dorado National Forest, California, USA - Mediterranean Blodgett CA OM1_M2 (SPAdes) (version 2) | ecosystem: Environmental > Terrestrial > Soil >... | reverse complement strand
GATGTTGAACTTGACCGGCGAGAGCGGCTTGAAGGCGAGCTCGGCGTCGGCGAGCACCACCTCGATCATGCGCTTGACCAGGCTGGTCTCGATCGTGGTGTAGGGCCGCCCTTCGATGCGGATCGCGCTCTGGCCGCGCCGGCCGCCCAAGAGCACGTCGATCATCGAATAGATCAGGCTGGAGTCGACCGTGAACAGGCCGAAATTGTCCCACTCCTCCGCCTTGAAGACGGCGAGCACCGCCGGCAAGGGGATCGAGTTGAGATAGTCGCCGAAGCGGACCGATGTGATCCGGTCGAGCGAGACCTCGACATTGTCGGAGGTGAAATTGCGCAACGACGTCGTCATCAGCCGGACCAGCCGGTCGAAGACGATTTCGAGCATCGGCAGACGTTCGTAGGAGACCATCGCCGAATCGATGATCGCCCGGATGCCGGAATTGTTGTTGATCGAGACGTCGGCCATGCTGAAGCCGAGGAGGGTGTCGATTTCCTCCTGGTTCAGGACGCGCTCGGCCCCGCCTTTGGTGACCGACGAGAAGGAATTGCCGTCGTCGATCATCGCGGCCCATTGGGCCGCCATCTCCTCGCTGACGGTTTCGACCGGAGGAGCCTTTGAGGGCTCGCCGGATGCCTCGCTGGTGGCGTCCGATTCGAGCGCCTGACCCCATTCGGCGGCAAGTGCGTCCTGATCGACCTGGTTTTGCGACATGAGGATCAGTCCGTCACTGGACGATGATTTCCTTGAACAGCACGGCGTTGACCTTGTTCGGCGCAAGGGCCACGTTGACGCGCCGGGTGAGCTCCTCCTTGAGGCGGTAAAGGCCCGCCGAGCCGTCGAGGTCGGTCGGCCGCAGCTCTCGCAGATAGGTCTGGAACGTATCCATCACGCGCGGCATCACGGGCGTGATCTGCTGCGCCAGAAGCTGGTCGGAGAGCTCGAGCACGATCTTGACCTTGAGATATTGGGTGCGGTCGCTGCCGGTGTTGGAAAGATTGACCAGCACTTCCGGCAGGTCGATGAAAACGGCCGGCTTGATCGGTACGGGCGCGGCCTGGGATTGCCTGACATTGCCGATCATGAAATAGGCGCCGACGCCGAGCCCCGCGACGAGCACAACGCCCGCGGCGATGATCGCCATCAGCTTCAACGGAAGTTTCGGCTTCGCCAGGGGTGCCGCCGGGGCGCCTTCGGCGGCTTCCGCCACTTCGGCCTCCTCTTCGGGCTCCTTTCCCCCCGCTGCCTTCGCCTTCGCTGCCATATCGAACCCCAAATCGCATTCGCGTCGAGGGCGCCGCAAGGCGGCCGGCCCGGGAAAAAGCCGCGGACGCGACGATGCGCCGTGTGACAGGGAAGCTAGTGTGGGAATGGTTAACGGAACCTTTCCCTATCGGCAGCTACCGGGAAAATATTGCCGGGTTGGTCGATAGGTCTGGCGCTTTCTGCCGCGCTGGCGCCGGATGTTTTTTGTCAACCCATTGAGCGCGCTTGGTTTCTTTCTCTGGCACGCCCCCTGCTTTGTGGTCAAGGCGAGGCCCGCAGCTTGGGAGAGCCGGCGGGCGCCATGACCGGCAGTTCCGTTTGGGAGAACGGGGCCACGGTCGCCTCAGGGGGAGAATACCGATGGAGAATGCGCTTCTCGTCGGACTATCGCGACAGATGGTGCTCGGGCGCCAGCTCGACGTCGTCGCGAACAACATCGCGAACCTGAACACCACCGGCTTCAAGTCGGACAATTCGATGTTCGAGCAGTTCCTGATGCCGGTCGCACGCGAGAACCGGTTCAAGACGCCCGACCGTCAGATGGGCTTCGTCAACGATCGCGGGACCTGGCACGACTTCCGTGGAGGCTCCGTGCAGCAGACCGGCAACCCGCTCGACGTCGCGATCGACGGCAAGGCTTTTCTGGTCGTGCAGACTCCCGCCGGCGAACGATACACCCGCAACGGCGCAATGCAGATCAACGCGCAAGGCCAGCTCGTCACCGCCGACGGATCGCGGGTGATGGGCGAGAGCGGACCGATCGTCCTCCAGCCGACCGACCGCGATGTCGCGATCTCGGCCGACGGCATGGTGACCGTGACCGAGAGCGGCAACACAAAGACCGAATCGCAGCGCGGAAAGCTGCGCCTGGTGAGCTTCGACGCGCCCCAACAGCTGCAGAAAGACGGCGCCAACAACTTCCTGGCCCCGGCCGGCGTCACCGCCGTGCCGGACCCCAAGTCCCGCCTGATCCAGGGCGCGACCGAGAAATCGAACGTCAACGGCGTCGTCGAGATGACCCGGCTGATCGAGATCTCGCGCGCCTATACCCAGGTCGGCCTGCTCCTCCAGCAGCAAAGCGATCTTCACAAGAATGCCATCCAGCAGCTCGCCGAAGTTCCGAGCTGACGCAACCTGAGCATCGGGAAAACACACCATGCGAGCACTGCAAACAGCCGCGACCGGGATGATGGCCCAGGAGCTCAACGTCCAGGTCATCGCCAACAACATCGCCAACATGCGCACCACCGGATACAAGCGCCAACGCGCCGAATTCCAGGACATGCTCTATGAGCATGTCCGCCGCATCGGCACCCAGACCTCGGATCAGGGCAACATCCTTCCGGTCGGCGTCGACCTCGGCTCCGGCGTCAAGACCGTGGGCACCCCGCGCATCATGACGCAAGGAACGCTGTCGCAGACCGGCGGCGACCTCGACGTCGCGATCCGGGGCGAAGGCTTCTTCAAGATCCAGCTGCCCGACGGAACATTCGCCTATACGCGCGACGGCTCGTTCCAGATGGACGCGCAGGGCCGCATCGTCACGGTGCAAGGCAATGTCGTCCAGCCCGGGATCACGATTCCGCAAAATTCGACATCGCTCACCATCAACAGCGAGGGGCAGGTCTCGGTGATCGTTGCCGGCAGCAGCACGCCGACGGTGCTCGGGCAGTTGAACCTGACCCGCTTCATCAACAAGGCGGGCCTCCTGCCGATCGGCGACAACATGTTCACCGAGACGCCGGCGTCCGGCGCGCCGCAGGACGGCCTGCCCAACTCCAACGGCGCGGGCGACCTGCAGCAGGGCAATCTCGAGCAGGCCAATGTCGAGGCGGTGACGGAAATTTCCGATCTGATCGCGGCGCAACGCGCTTATGAGATGAACTCCAAGGTGATCTCCGCGACCGACCAGATGCTGCAGACCACGTCTGGTCTCTATCGTTGAGAGGGAACGCAACCATGATCCGCGCCTTGGCCTTTGCCACCCTCCTCCTCGCTGCCGCTCCGGCGGCGGCGCAGATCGCCGCCTTGCCTTCGAGCACGCCGACGCTCAAGCGCGCCGCGAATGTGACCTCCGACATCGTCCGTATCGGCGACCTCATCGACAATGCGGGCGCGGCCGCCGACACGCCGATCTTTCGTTCGCCCGATGTCGGAACGACCGGCTCGGTGCCCGTCCAGAAGGTGCTCGACGCCATCCGGTTGCATCACATCTATCTGGTCGACACCGGAAGCCTTTCCACGGTGGAGGTCACCCGCACCGGACGGTCGATCGAGGCCTCCGAGATCGAGGCGCGCATCGCCAGCACCTTCGCGGGCCGCTATGGGCTGGGCGAGGCGAAAAATCTCACCGTCACATTGGATCGTCCGGCGCAGCCGGTCACGATCGAGGCGTCGGTGACCGGCGAGCTCGTGGTGAGGACTGCCACGCTCGAACCGCGCTCCGGCCGTTTCGACATCACGTTCGACTTGCCCGGCAGCCCGGCCATGCGCCGCAACCCGTTGCGATACGGCGGAACTGTGATCGAGACGGCGCCGACCACCGTGCTGGCGCGGGCGCTCGCGCGCGGCGAGATCGTCAAGGCTTCCGATCTGGCGATCGAGCGCCGGCCGAAAGCGGAGATCGCCGCCGAAGCAATCCGCTCCGCGGACGAAGCGGTCGGGCTTGCGGCTCGCCAGGCTTTGCGCACCGGGCAGCCGTTGCGGCGCACCGACCTGAGCAGGCCCGAACTGGTGCATCGCGACGACAACGTCACGCTGGTCTTCGAGGTCCCCGGCATCCTGCTCACGACGCGCGGCAAGGCCCTCGATTCCGGCGCCGAGGGCGACGTCATCAGCGTTCTCAATCCCCAGTCGAAGCGAACCGTTCAGGGAATCGTGAGCGGGAGCGGACGAGTCACCGTCTTGTCGACGACGCTGCGCACGTCGCAGGACACCACGGCGGCGGCCATTCCGCGCGCCGTGGCATCACGCTGAGCATCGAGCGAGGAAATATGTCCCACAGTCATCCGTTGTTCAGGCGTCCGAGCCCGTTCGCGATCATCGGCGTCGTCACGCTGTCGTCGCTTCTGGGCGGCTGCGCGGCCATCGATCGCATCAGCAAGATCGGCGAGCAACCGGCGCTGTCGTCGATCGAAAATCCGACCGCGGCGCCCGGATACAAGCCGGTGCAGATGCCGATGCCTCAGCCGCAGCCGGCGAGCTATAACCCCAACTCGCTGTGGCGCAACGGCTCGCGCGCCTTCTTCAAGGACCAGCGCGCCCGCCAGATCGGCGACATCCTGACCGTCATGGTCAATATCACCGACCGGGCGGCGATCGCCAACGAGACCCAGCGCAGCCGCAAGAACACGGAAGACTCGGGCATCACCGACTTCATCGGCAGCAAGACCATCAAGAACCCCGCGACGGCTATTCTGCCGGGCCGCATTCTGACCGCGGACTCGACCATGTCGAACGACGGCAAGGGCTCGGTCAACCGCCAGGAAGCGTTGCAGACCAATGTCGCGGCGGTCGTGACCCAGGTTCTGCCGAACGGCAATCTGGTGGTCGAGGGCAAGCAGGAGATCCGCGTCAATTACGAAATGCGCGAGCTGGTCGTCGCCGGCATCGTGCGGCCGGAAGACATCCAAAGCGACAACACGATCGACTCGAGCAAGATCGCCGAGGCCCGCATCGCCTATGGGGGCCGTGGCCAGATCACCGACGTGCAGCAGCCCCGCTACGGACAACAGCTGTTCGACGTGGTTCTGCCCTTCTGAACCGGCAATCAGGGATCGGCCGTCCACCCACGGGTCGGAAGCGCGTCAGCGCTGCCCGAAGGCCGATCCCCGAACTCCCCGCCGCTCCCGCTTCCGGGGCGGGACGGCGCAACGACGCGGCCTTCGGCATCTCCCCGCCGGAGGCCGCGCTCATTTTGGGCTTTCGTTTGTTGTTCGGCGGGCGCTCGGACGCTGCCCGGCGGTTCCTCGGGCGGCGCTCCAAATGGCGCCCTCAATCGTCGGGATACACTCTCTCGCGCCGCCGGCTGATTGCTTTGAGCGGCGCGTCGGAAGCGCCCTCAATCGTCGCGATACACTCTTTCGCGCCGCTCGTGGCGTTCCTGAGCCTCGATCGACAGGGTCGCGATCGGGCGGGCCTCGAGGCGCTTGATCGAGATCGGCTCGCCGGTCTCCTCGCAATAACCGTAGGTGCCGTCCTCGATTCGCTGCAGCGCGGCATCGATCTTGGCGATCAGCTTGCGCTGGCGGTCGCGCGCGCGCAGCTCGATGGCGCGATCGGTCTCCGATGACGCGCGATCGGCAAGGTCGGGATGGTTCTGGTTCTCATCCTGGAGGTGCTGGAGGGTCTCCTTGGCCTCCTTCAGGATGTCTTCCCGCCAGGCCAGCAGCTTATTGCGGAAATACTCCCGCTGGCGGTCATTCATGAACGGCTCTTTTTCAGTCGGCCGGTAGTGTTTTTCTTTGTCCGAGCGCATGCACTCCACTCCGTGCATTTGACCAACTCCCCTTGCGAGCCCGGCTCGCGGGGCCGCCTTATACCGACCACCTCCGGCCGGGACAACTGGGCAGGCGAGGAATTAGAGGGGGGTCAGGAACGAATTGCGGCGGCCCCGGCAGGCCGGACCGCGCCGGGCGGCGGTCAGGCGGCCGTACCCATCTTGGCGAGCTCGACCTCGACCCGGAGGTCTATTTCGGCCAGAACCCGGTCGAGATGCGGATCGCCGGAAAGATCCTTGAGGCCCGCCGCCGCGGTCTTGAGCTTCACCAGGGTTCCGTGATCGAGCTGGCCGGACAGCAGCCCGAGCTTCATCTCGTCGAGAACATCGAGCGCCGTCAGACCGCGTTTGAGCGCGCGCCGCCGGCGCTCTTCCACGCCGTCGACCCCTTGTAGTGCGAGCAAAGCATCGATTCCGCCGACGGTGCGCACCCCGGCCGTTCCGGCCGGCGCCGCCTGGGCCTCCTCCTCCGGCAGACTGAAGGAACCCGCGGTGGAACGGCGCGCGGCCGGCGCCGTGTTGGTGGCGGCCGGCCCGTTGGGTCCAAGAATGCGCATGGTGCAGACCTCTTGAACGGCCGAAGGCCGCCGATTGCCGCGAGCCTCGCCCTCAAATGGTTAAAGCGCGGTAAACACCCGGCAAGAATTGCCGGCCAGGGGGCAACGAGTACCCCTGTGGGCGCCGCGCGTGCGCCCCGCGATACGAGAATTACCTTTCGCAATCAATTGCTTACGGGATCAGACCGAGGTGGCACGCCATTCGCAAGGTAGCCCGCATGGTCCGACCTCATCGGGGAGCATAGGATGACGAGGACATCCACTTTCGCGCTGGCCGCACTCGCGGCCACGTGCGCACTCATATTCGCGCTACTGCCGGCGCAGGCTGCCTCGCGCATCAAGGACCTCGCCAATGTCGAGGGCGTGCGCCAGAACCAGCTCATCGGCTATGGCCTCGTGGTCGGTCTCAATGGAACCGGCGACACGATCAACAATTCGCCCTTCACCAAGCAGTCGCTGACCGCGATGCTGGAACGGCTGGGCGTGAATATCCGCGGCCAGACGCTGCGGACCGGCAACGTCGCCGCCGTCATGGTGACCTCAAACCTGCCGGCCTTCTCGACCCAGGGCACGCGCATCGATGTGACGGTCTCGGCGCTCGGCGACGCCAAGAGCCTGCAAGGCGGCACCCTGCTGGTGACCCCGCTGCTCGGCGCCGACGGCAACGTCTATGCGGTCGCCCAGGGCTCGCTCGCGATCGGCGGATTCCAGGCCGAAGGCGACGCCGCCAAGATCGTCCGCGGCGTGCCCACCGTCGGACGCATTTCGAATGGCGCGATCATCGAGCGTGAAATCGACTTCGCCCTCAACCGGCTCAGCCAGGTTCGCCTCGCATTGCGCAACGCGGATTTCACCACCGCCAAGCGCATCGCCGCCGCCATCAACGACTATATCGGGACGGCGACGGCCGAGCCGATCGATCCCTCCAGCGTGCAGCTCACCGTCCCGAAGCAATTCCAGGGCAACGTGGTCGCCTTGCTGACCGAGATCGAGCAGCTGCAGATCGAGCCGGATCTCTCGGCCAAGATCATCATCGACGAACGCTCCGGCATCATCGTGATGGGCCGCGACGTGCGCGTGTCGATGGTCGCGGTGGCGCAGGGCAATCTCACGGTGACGATCTCGGAAGCCGCCCAGGTCAGCCAGCCGGCGCCATTCTCGCGCGGCCGCACCGTGACGGCACCGCGCAGCCGCATCGGCGTGCAGGAGGACGGCCGCAAGCTCGCGCTGGTCAACGAGGGCGTGTCGCTGCAGCAGCTGGTCGACGGCCTCAACGCGCTCGGCATCGGGCCGCGCGACCTCATCTCAATCCTGCAGGCGATCAAGGCGGCCGGCGCCATCCAGGCCGACATCGAGGTGATGTGATGACCAGCGCCCTCTCGTCCATCCCCACCCCGAACCTCGACGCCGTCATAGGAAGCGGGCTCGCCGCGACGCGCGCCAAAGCGTCGCCTAACGCCAAGCTGCATCAGCAAGCACAGAATTTCGAAGTCGCCTTCGTCAATTCCATGTTCCAGCACATGTTCACCGGCATCGGAACCCAGGGCCCGCTCGGGAACAGCACCGGCGTCTCCGCCTGGCGCTCGTTCCTGACCGAGGAATACGCCAAGAATTTCGTCAAGGCGGGCGGCGTGGGAATCGCCGACCAGGTCTACAAGTCGCTGCTCGCGCACCAGGAAATGCGGGCGAAATGACTTGCGGGCGAACCAACGAGCCGAAGGATCGCAACCCATGAAGCAGCAACCCACCCCCGTCACCCCGCCGGCCGAGCCCCGCCCGATCGGCAGCCCGGCCGAAGCCCGGCAGGTGATCGGTCATCTCAGCGACGTGATGGACGCGCTGCTGACGACCGTCGAGAAGGAAACCGAATTGGTGCGCGCGGGACACCTGCGCGAGGCGGGCACGCTGGAGCCGAAAAAATCGGATCTGGCCCGGCGTTATCTCGCCGACACCGCACGCATCAAGGTCAGCATGCCGTATCTTCGCCAGGCGCTGCCCCAGGTGCTCGCCGCCCTGCGCGAGCGCCATCACACGTTCCAGACCCTGCTGCAGATCAATCTCACCGTGCTGGCGACCGCCCAGGCGGTGTCCGAACGAATCATCCGGGGTCTGTCGCAGGAAGTCGCCCGCAAGGAAGCGCCGCAAACCTATGCGGCTTCGGGGCAACGCGCGGCGCCGAATCGGATATACGGCCAGGGGCTGGCGGTGAGCCGTGTCCTTTGACGGCGCACGCAACCGCAGAAGCGCCTCCGTCCTGGCCCACGACACCGATCTCGGAACCCAAATGTTGAAAAAGCAGCGATCCGGTGCAACAGCGAAACAACCTGCTCTTCCCTGGCAGCCGCAGCCGGCATCACCGCTCGCGCAGGCGGATGTCGCATCCGTGCTCGGCCAAGCCATAGCGTTTCATCGCGCCGGTCTCCTGGCGGAAGCCGAACAGCTGTATCGGAGAATCCTTGAGGTCGAACGGAGAAATTTCGATTGTCTCCATCTTTTGGGGGTCCTCCATTTCCAGCGCGGCGAATTTTCCGAGGCGGTCCGTCAGATCGACGACGCCCTCAAGATCAATCCGAACGTGGCCGATGCCCACAACAATCGCGGCAACGCTCTCAAAAAGCTGAAACGGCCGGAGCAGGCATTGGAGAGCTACGACCGAGCGATCGCGCTCAAAGGCGACGATGCCGCGACATTCAATAATCGCGGCTCCGCGTTCAGGGAGCTCGAGCAGTTCGAGGCGGCGCTGGCGGACTTCGACAACGCGATCACGCTGCGCCCCGATTTCGCCGAAGCTTTCAACAACCGCGGCAACGCGTACAAGGAGCTCGAGCGATTCGACGAGGCGTTGTCGGATTTAGACAAGGCGCTTGCGCTACGCGCCGACAATCCCGACGCCTTCAACAACCGCGGCGCCGTGCTCAACAAGCTCGAGCGGTTCGACGAGGCGCTGGCAGACCTCGACCGGGCGATCGCACTCAAGCCCGGCCATGCCGAAGCCCATTACAATTGCGGCACCACGCTTCTCGAACTCAGGCGATTCGACCCGGCGCTGGCGGCCTTCGACAAGGCGGTTGCGCTCAGGCCCGATTACGCGGAAGCCTACTACAACCGCGGCACCGCGTTTCTGGCTCTCGCCCGGGTCGATGACGCGCTGGCGGACTTCGAGCGGGCCATTGAATACAAGCCCGACTATCCGACCGCGTTGTGGAATCGCGCCTTCACCAAACTGTTGGCCGGCCGATACAAAGAGGGGTGGGCGGAGTATGAGTGGCGCCTGCAAGCCGACCCGACGTCTGCTAACCGGCGGGATTTTCAACGACCGCGGTGGACCGGCAGCCGCGACGTCGCAGGCAAGACCCTGCTGCTCCATTCCGAGCAGGGATTCGGCGATACCATCATGGCGGCCCGCTACGTGCGGCGGGTGATCGAGTCGGGTGCGCGGGTCGTCGTCGACGCGCCCGCGCCGCTGGCGTCGGTGTTGGGACAAATCGATGGCGCACAGGTCGTGACGACCGGGGATGCGCTGCCGCCCTTCGACTTCCATTGTCCGATGATGAGCCTGCCGCTGGCCTTCGCGACCACGTTGGAGACGATCCCCGCAGACGTGCCGTATTTGTCGGCGCCGCCGGCTCACGCCCAAAAATGGGCGCAGCGATTGCCGAGATCGGGCCTACCGCGGATCGGCGTCGCCTGGGCGGGCAACGCGGAATTCAGGTACGACCGCATCCGGTCCGTCGGATTGCCTCGCATGCTGCCCTTGCTGTCGCGCACGGACGTGCAATATGTCGGCCTTCAACGGGACCTTCGCGACGGAGACGCCGAGATCCTGTGGAACAATCCTCAGGTCGAGCATCTCGGCGATGCCCTCGAGACATTCGCCGATACCGCAGCCGTCATCGCGTCGCTGGATCTGATCATCTCGAGCGACACTTCCCTGGTTCATCTCGCCGGGGCCCTGGGCAAGCCGGTGTGGATATTGCTGCCGTATTCCCCCGACTGGCGCTGGCTGCTCGATCGCAACGACAGCCCGTGGTACCCGACCGCGCGGCTGTTTCGACAAGCGCGCATCGACGACTGGGCCGGTGTCGTGGAGAGAGCGACGGAAGAACTCGCGCGCTTTGCGAAAAGCGTCCAAACCTGATCGGCGCGCCGACAGGCGCTTGCGCCTGACGGCAGCGCCGACGGCCCATCCTGAAAATCTCGATTCATGACGAGGGCGGGGCGCTCTCGCGCTCGCTTCGATCAGCCGATCAGGCCGCGATGGCGATACCGGGCGCCCGACGGCAAACCTCGCGCAACATCGTCTCGAAGGCCGCAAAGACCTTTTTCATCTGCGGGGCCTTGTAGGGAAACAGCTCGGGTGAATCCATCGCGTGGACGATCATGTTGGTTCCGGTCTCGAAGACCAGGAGCCGGCCGTCGCGCGTCTCTCCGCAATCGAAGGGCAGATACTCCAGGCCGGCGCGTTGCGCGATGGCGTCGAGCGCGGTCGCGTGGCGGGCCGCAAAATCGCGTTCGAAAGTCGCCATGAACTGCGCTTCTTCGGCGCGCCGGCTGGCCTGCCCCATCATGTCGGCGTTGAGATAATGGATCATCCAATGCGTCGAGACCGCCATGTGGGACGCGTAGGGCCGTCCCGCGATCAGCGCGATGCGGTATTTGCGGTAAAGCCCGTCGGACCCGCGGTAGTCGATGAATGGAGCGAGGTAGAACTCCTCCTCGGGCCGCCGCAGCAGATAGCTTTCGAGCGCGGCCGCATCGATCGGCTTTTGCAGCACGGGAACGTTGGCGTACCGGCGATCGATGCTCTCGCGCTGATAGCCGGTGATGAAAACGAACGGCACGCCGCGCGCCAGCAGGAGGTCGGCCAGCGGATCGGCCGATTCGCCGGCGAGGTTGAGGTCGAGGATGGCGCCGTCGAAGCGCTCGGCCTTGGCTGCCGCCAGCCCGTCGGCCAGGCGACCGTAGGGACCGGCCACGGTGGCGCCGAGCTCGCCCAGGATCTCCTCGATCAGCATGCTGACGAGCAGCTCGTCCTCGACGACCAGCAGGCGCATGTCGGCGAGACTGCGCCGTGTTCCGTTGTCGGCCGGTGCCGGCGCAGGCGCCTCGGCGGCGGCCGGCGGAGCGGCGATCTGCGCGGCCGGGATCGAGAGCGTGCAGCGCAGGCCTTCGCGCCGCCACTCGTAGCTGACGCCGCCGCGGAACTGCGCCTCGATGCTGGAACGCACGATGGTGAGGCCGAAGCCCAGCCGCGCCGGTTCCGCCGCGGGCGGGCCGCCGG
>Ga0209213_1000025_pt1 | contig 12539 bp, 15 predicted proteins | sample MedBloCAOM1_M2_FD_187843 | JGI IMG/M metagenome (GOLD analysis project Ga0209213, IMG submission 187843) | Forest soil microbial communities from El Dorado National Forest, California, USA - Mediterranean Blodgett CA OM1_M2 (SPAdes) (version 2) | ecosystem: Environmental > Terrestrial > Soil >... | reverse complement strand
AGCGGCAGCAAGACCGAGCAGAAAAAAGAGTCCCTCGATTAGCGAAGGACCGAAAGCCACGCCCCCATGTACCACAAGTGCGTATCCGAAAGGCTCCGCGCCGGTTGTCGCCAGCCAATACAGGTGCGGTCCAAGAACGGCTAGTCCTACGGTAGCGGAAACCCATGGCGCTAAAGATGCGAAAAATTCGCGGCGCTTAGGATGAACAATCGCAGCAAAAGCGAAGCTGCCGATCAGAAAGATCGAATAATATTTACCCAACATAGCGATAGCCGCGGTTGCGCCTGCAGCGGCCGCCCAGGCCACATGGCGAGTCTCGAAAGAACGCAAAAAGCAATATGTGGCGAGTGGCCAGATCGCCAGGAGAACCGTATTGGCATTGAAGCGTTGGGCATGAAATTGATAGGTCGGCAGCAACATCAAAAGCAGCAGCACGACTACTCTTTTGTCACCCCGCACGAAGCGACGAGAAATCAGATCAACCGACCACAAAGCAATCGCCGAATTAGTCATCGTCAGGAGTTGAAACGACCAGTCGGTGAGCGGAAAGACGGAGGTCCAGGCGCGGGCAACCCATCCCATCAACGGAGGGTGTTTGGGGTTACCCCATTCAAAGCGGCGGCCGAGCGTCCAGGTTTCCAAAGTATCGGGGTGAAGATCGCCGTTGAGATAGGCTATCGACAAAAACGCAAGCCAGATCGAGACGAAGCCGACCAGGAGCAGCGGAACGGCCCATCCCGCTTCGATTCCATCCAGCCATTTCAGGAACGGCCGTCGCCAACGCGCCGGGGCGTTTTCCGAGCGTGCGGCCATTGCCGAAAATGAAAAATCGATAGGCACCGCAACTCTCTTTTGGAAAAACGATCTGCTCTGCCACGGCTCAATTCTGAAGCATCTGCTCAATAAAGCAGATCCGGTGAAAGTACGTATCAGAGAATCCCTTAAAAAAAGCAGCTCTATCCTGACTTCGGAACAGTGAACAGGCGTTCATCAGCGTGGATAAACTGTCACTGTTCCATCGACAGTGTTCCGGGAACGTCGCGAAGCCACAACCGTTTTCTCCCCGTGCAACAACGATTGGAGAAGCACGTCATGAAGAAGAGTTTCTACGTTCTCGCCGCGTTAGCGACCATCGCGGTTGCAGCGCCGACAGTCGCGAGCGCAGAGGGTTTCGGCTTCCGCATCGGAGGCGACCGGGACTACTATCGCGACGGTGGAGACTATCGCGGCCCGCGCGCCGAGTTCTACGGACGTGATCGTGGGTTCGATCGCGACGGGTACAGGCATGATGGCGACAGAACGGTAATCATTAGGCGTCACCACCACTGGGACGACTAGTAAGAAGAAAATGGCCCTTTAACGAGGGCCATTTTTTTGTAGGTGCCGCAAAACTTCGAAATAATTCATTACGCCGCAGCGCCGTCTGCCTGATCCGCGTAGCGCCAAGCAAACGCCCCCATGCACTTTCTCATTGACGTATGACGCCGCCCCACGCGCATTCGGAGCGGCAAGCGTCATGAAAATTTAAGTCAATTCGGCTTGTGGATAACATGGAAAATCCAAAAAACCGCCAGAAACGGCATGTCGGGTTGCAATCGAACAGGGGACATACCGATGACCCAAAAAGTGAACCACAGCTTCTCAAGGGGACATGCCGATGACCCAAACAGTGAACCACACCTTCTCAAACGAAGCCTTTATTGATGAAATTATTGCTGCATGCGATGGGAACATGCGTGAAACGGTCAAAGCCTTGTTGCTCGTGAACGAACAACTTGAGGCCGAGCTTCAACAGTTATACTTCGCGCTCGAACATGGCTCGCCCAGCGAACGTCGCTTGCAAAGTTTGCTTCATTGATCGATCAGAAGATACGTGCCCTCAATTTGTTGAAGCCGCGACTGCGCTCGAGAAGCCGTCAACCGAGGGTGTCCTGAACTACCTAAAGCGCGGTCTTGATCGCACTCGCCTTGGGTGTCTTGGGCTTAATTGGGCAGTTTGAACCCGCCGCCGCAGGCGATAGAGTTCTAACATTCGAACGGCAAAAGCGGTCCTTATTTGAACGATCGTCGCAAGGCGATAATCGAGTAAACTCATTTTTTCAGATTCACGAATACGCAAAGGTACATCCTCCGATCGGAAACGTGCCATGCGGGAACGATAGAATTATCCGCGCCGAAATGTCGGTACGGTTTCTGACAATCGCCTATACTTCGTTTAGGATGGTATGCCGCGCGGATGCGCGAGCGTTGATGATTCTGCCCGCAGCGGAATGAGGCAATCAAAGAGGCCGCCAACTAAGCGGCCTTTTATTCCAAGTGCGCTTTCTTTTTCTATGGTCTATCCGCCGCGACCTTCGGGCCGTTAGCTGCGCTCTCCTGATCCGGTCGTGCAGTTGGTCCAATTCGCGTACCCACAGTTGTCTCCTGCCCCCACGATAACACCATCGACTTATGTGCTAGGTTACCGCAGTTCTTGGAAAATTTCAGCGGTTACCTGATGGCACGGCTCCCAGTCAGCGGTGTGACAATCTCAGCCCCGCTTAGAAGCGAGTGGGAACTTGGCGAGGTGTTGGAACAGCTGTGTCCCGAAGTCAGCTTCGACAAAATACAAATCCACAAGATCTACATCGAGATCGGAAGGCTTCATGCATCTCGACGAGCGAATCCTGAGTGAACCACCAACAAAAACGAAGAGCGAGGGAGCGCAGGGTGATATCGACGCCGGCTTCCTTCGCTATGCGAACTCGATGGCGTCGCCGACCAGCATCTCATATGCGCCGTAGCAAAGCCGGCGATGAATGCTTTCAGATGGGTCATGTGCGTCTCTCCTTTCGTTGTTTACAAGAACGGAATCTCTCCAGTTGCGACAGTCATAAGTTTGTTTCATTTTTCAGCCTTCGTTCGCTCGGGACTGCTGCTATTCAATACCGCAGGTGAGTTTGTGCGGCTGACGGGCTCGCTACCGTAATGAAGGGAACCATCTGGCCTTGGGCGGCCGACAACGCCATGCGAAGGGCTCGCCGGATAGCCCCCGCCCGTTTGAGCTATGGCCGCGGTCGACACCGTCATCCAATCGGCAGCCCCGACGATCTTAGAAAACTTCATGGTGCTGCCTCCAAGTCTGACGAAGAGTTGCCGAAATGGCTGTCATGCCTTTAGTTCCTTGCGGTTCACCGAAAAAACAACGCTCGCTTGATAAGGGGAACGGATTGTCTCTCGGCCCGGGCTTGTTGCTCAGCACCTCATTATTCCAGAACTTTAAAATGCGAAACCCTCTCCCGGCTCGATTAACGTCGAGCCCCCCTCTCCCACAAGGGACCACAAGGGGGAGAGAGGACTATCCCCGAGCGCTCAGCCTAAACTGCGCCTTCAAAACCGGTTATCATTCCGCAGCGGCGGGGGTCGCCAGCGCATCCTCGACCGGCGGCGCGCGGTCCAGCGCCTCGTTTTCGTCGGCAATCCGCGCCAGCTTCTCCCGCGCCTCCTGAGCCTCACGCTGCCTATTCCACATACTGGCATAAAGTCCGCCTGTCGCCAAAAGCTGGGAGTGAGTTCCGCGCTCGACGATACGGCCCTGATCCAAAACGATGATTTCGTCGGCGCCCACGATCGTGGACAGCCGATGCGCGATCACCAGAGAGGTGCGGCTGCGCGACACCCGCTCCAGCGCATCCTGAATTTCCTGCTCGGTATGGCTGTCGAGTGCCGACGTTGCCTCGTCGAGCACCAGGATCGGCGGCGCCTTGAGAACGGTGCGCGCAATCGCGACCCGCTGTTTTTCACCGCCTGACAGTTTCAACCCGCGCTCGCCGACCTGGGTCTCATAGCCCTTCGGCGACATCCGGATGAAGCCGTCGATTTGCGCGAGCTGCGCCGCCTGCTCGACCTCGGCATCGGTAGCGTCCCAGCGGCCGTACCGAATGTTGTAACGGATGGTATCGTTGAACAATACGGTGTCCTGCGGCACCATGCCGATCGAAGCCCGCAGCGATGACTGCGTGACATTTCGGATGTCCTGACCATCGATCAGTATCTTGCCGCTCGAGACGTCATAGAGGCGAAACAGCAGGCGCGAGATGGTCGATTTGCCGGCACCGGACGGTCCGACGATCGCGACCGTCTTGCCAGCGGGCACCTCGAAGCTGAGACCTTTGAGGATCGGACGCTCGGGATCGTACGAAAATCGCACGTCGTCGAAACGCACATTGCCCGATGTCACGATCAACGGCTTGGCGCCGGGAACATCCTTGATCTCCGGGTTCCGCAACAGGACGCTGAACATCTTTTCGATGTCGATGATCGCCTGTTTGATCTCGCGATAGACCATGCCCATGAAATTGAGGGGCTGGTAAAGCTGGATCATCATGGCGTTGACCATGACGAAATCGCCGACCGTATTTTTCCCGCTGCGGACTCCGATCGCGCACATCAGCATTGTCGCCGTAAGACCGGCGGTGAAAATGATCGCCTGCCCGGTATTGAGAATCGCAAGCGAGGTATAGGTTTTCACGCTGGCGCGTTCGTATCGCTCCATCGAACGGTCGTAGCGTGCGGCTTCGCGCTCCTCGGCACTGAAATATTTGACCGTCTCGTAGTTCAGAAGCGAGTCGATCGCCTTGGTGTTCGCCTCGGTGTCGGAATCGTTCATCTTGCGACGAATCTCGATCCGCCATTCGGTCGCGATGTAGGTATAATACATGTAGATCACGACCGTGATCATGGTGACGAGCACGTAACGCCAGTCGAACTGCCACAGCAGCACGGCCATCAGCAGCGAAACCTCGACGATGGTCGGGACCAGTTGCAGGATCACCATCCGCACAATGACTTCGATGCCGAGACGGCCGCGTTCCAAAACGCGAGTCAGGCCCCCGGTCTTGCGCTCCAGATGAAAGCGCAGCGACAGTTCATGCATGTGGACGAAGGTGAGAAAGGCGAGCTTGCGCACCGCGTGCATCGCCACTTTGGCGAAGATTCCGTCGCGCCATTGGGTCAGGACCGCCATCAGCACGCGCACAGCGCCGTAGCTTAAGGTCATGATCAGGGGCGAGGCGATCAGCCACATCGTCCAGTTCGACGACTGCACGGGAGCGCTATCCGCGCCGGTCAGTGCGTCGATCGCCCATTTGAACGTAAACGGCACCGACAGCGTCGCCAGCTTGGCGATCAGCAGCAGCACCATCGACCAGACCACGCGCATCTTGAGATCGACGCGATCGCTGGGCCAGATGTACGGCCACAGATGCACCAACGTCCCGATCAGGGTCGCCTGTTCGATTGACTTGTTGGAGGGAGGCAGCGCTCCGCCGGTGCCCCGGGACGAATCAGTATGGGCCATCAATTAAGAGCCTGAGCAAAACGGCGGACGGGTTCGCTGCCGCGCGTATTTTTTCTTTTTATCCGCATTCTGCCCGTCATATAGAGCGTTTCGACGCCGCTTGCACCCTCGCGGAACGCGATTCTTTCGCGATTTGAGGGCATTGGGGAGGATTCCATTGCGTCAGCGAATCCGATAGGCTTGACGCTTTTACGTTGCAGTGCCACATGGCCGCCATGAACGAAATCAAAACCGTCTGTGTCTATTGCGGCTCCGGCCCCGGCACAAATCCCCGCTTTATCGAATCTGCCATTGCATTAGGAAAAGCACTCGCCGAGAACGGTATCCGCCTCGTCTATGGCGGCGGCTCGATCGGGCTGATGGGCGCCGTGGCCACCTCCGTCCTCGATCACGGCGGCACCGTAACGGGCATCATACCCGACTTTCTCACCTCCCGCGAACACGCACTGACGCGCGTGCAGGAAATGATCGTCACGCCCGACATGCACGAACGCAAGCGGCTGATGTTCGAGCGTTCCGACGCGTTCGTTGCGCTGCCCGGCGGAATCGGCACGCTCGAAGAACTTGTGGAGCAGCTTACGTGGCAGCAACTTGGCCGCCATTCCAAGCCGGTCCTGCTCGCCAACATCGATGGCTTCTGGGAACCATTGCTCGCGCTGCTGGCGCACATGCGTGCGACCGAATTCATCAGGCCGAGCCTGACGGTCGACATCCTGAAGGCCGAACGGGTCAAGGATATTTTGCCGCGGTTACGCGCCGCCGCGTCTCGCGCGGCCGAGGCTGCAAAGAAGCTGGAACCGGAGATAGTGCGCCGGCTTTAGCGAATGGAATTATTCTCCGCATCATCCCCAGGGAACGTCACGGCTTCAATGCGATTGCCGTCGGGATCGATAACGAATGACGCGTAGTAACGCACGCGATCGTGCGGGCGCAGACCCGGTGCGCCGTCGGAGCGGCCTCCGGCGTTCAGCGCCGCCGCGTGGAAACTATCGACGTCGCCGGTCGACTTCGCCCGAAGACAGATATGGACGCCGCTCTCCCGCGCGACCGGGTCCATCCCGGTGTGCAGGTTGATCCAGAACTCCGGATAGTTCTTGCCGAAACCAATCGTCGCCGGACGCGTGACCAGGCGTGACAGACCGAGCGGCGCCAGCGCCAATTCATAAAAACGCGCGGCGCGTTCCAGGTCACTCACGCCAACCGAGACATGATCAATCACCTCACGGCTCCGTCAGGCCGGCGCGCCGGACTTCACCAGCTTGTAGATTACCGAATCCATCAGTGCTTGAAAGGACGCGTCGATGATATTGGGCGACACGCCTATCGTGGTCCATCGCTCGCCCCCTTCGTCTTCGCTCTCGATCAGCACTCGCGTCACCGCTTCCGTGCCGCCATTGAGGATACGCACGCGGTAGTCGATCAGCTTCAGGCCTTCGATGTATTTCTGATATTTGCCGAGATCCTTGCGCAGCGCCACATCGAGCGCATTGACGGGACCGTTGCCTTCCGCGGCCGAGATCAGCCGCTCGCCGGCGACATCGACCTTTACCACCGCCATCGCCACCGTCACGCGCTGACCATTGGCGTTGTAGCGCTGCTCGACATTGACATCGAACTGCTCGACCCGGAAATATTCCGGCACCCGGCCAAGGGTACGCCGCGCCAGCAGGTCGAACGACGCGTCGGCGGATTCATAGGCGTAACCCGCCGCCTCGCGCTCCTTCAACTCCTCGACAAGCCGAGCCAGCCTCGGATCTTTCTTGTCGTAGGGAATCCCGGCCCGATCCAGTTCGGCGATGACATTGGAACGGCCGGCCTGATCGGATACCAGCACCTTTCGATGATTTCCGACTGCCTCCGGCGGCACATGTTCGTAGCTCTGCGGATCCTTGAGCATGGCGGAGGCATGAATGCCGGCCTTGGTGACGAACGCACTTTCGCCGACGTAAGGCGCGTGGCGGTTTGGCGCGCGATTGAGCATATCGTCCAGCGTCCGCGAAACCTTCATCAAGGTCGCCATCTTGTCCGGCGAAACGCCGATGTCGAACGCATCGCAAAATTCGCTCTTGAGGCGCAGGGTCGGGATCAGCGAACACAGATTGGCGTTGCCGCAGCGTTCGCCAAGGCCGTTCAGCGTGCCCTGGATTTGGCGGACGCCCGCGCGCACCGCGGCCAGCGAATTGGCGACGGCCTGATCGGTGTCGTTATGGGCGTGAATGCCGACGTGATCGCCGGGAATATGCTTCACCACCTCGCCGACGATGGTCTCGACCTCGTGCGGCATGGTGCCGCCATTGGTGTCGCACAACACCACCCAGCGTGCGCCGGAATCATAGGCCGCTTTGGCGCAGGCAAGCGCGAACTCCGGATTTTCCTTGTAGCCGTCGAAGAAATGCTCGCAGTCGAGCATGACTTCGCGGCCCGCTGACTTCGCCGCTTGCACGCTGTCGCGGATCGAGGCGAGGTTTTCCTCGTTGGTCGTCTCCAGCGCGACCCGCACCTGGTAGGCCGATGATTTCGCGACAAAGCAGATCGCGTCGGCTTTGGCTTCCAGCAGCGCCGCGAGACCCGGATCGTTTGAAGCCGAACGGCCGGGACGCCGCGTCATGCCGAACGCCGTGAAGCTGGCGTGATCGAACTTCGGCCTCTTAGCAAAGAACTCGGTGTCGGTGGGATTGGCGCCGGGATAGCCGCCTTCCACGTAGTCGATGCCGAGTTCGTCGAGCATCTGCGCGATCAGCTGCTTGTCATGCAGCGTGAAATCGACGCCGTTGGTCTGCGCGCCATCGCGCAGCGTAGTGTCGAACAGATAGAGGCGTTCGCGGTTCATTTGGGAACTCCCGGCGGTGCGCCGTGGACAAGCGTCTTCTGCATCGTGGTGTTGGCGAGCCATTCGCCATTGACCGTCACCGTGTTGCGCTGCTTGGCGACGTAACCGCGCTTTGAGAAAAATTCCTGCGAGTTGTCGCTGGTATCGACCGTAAGGCTCTTCGCGCCGCGTCCGCCGGCGAGTTTTTCCAGCGCTTCGCACAGCATCGACGCCACGCCCTGCCCGGCCGCGCTGGGGTGAACATAGAGCATATCGATATGATCTGCGCCCTTCAGCGAGGCAAAGCCAACCGGAGAATTCTCCAGCGTGGCGATCAGCGTGAGTTCGGAGGCCAAGCGTTTGCCGAATTGTTCTTCATCATCGGCAGCGCTGGCCCAGGCTTGCTGCTGCGCTTCGCTGTAATCCTCGCCGGTCAATTCCTCGATGCTGGCAGCGAAGATCGCCGCCAGCACGGGCGTGTCCTCCGCAAGGAACGGCCGCAAAGCAGGTTTGGGCAGCGCCTGTCCCATCGCCTCAGAATACTCCGAATAGCTTCAGCGCAAGTACGACGGCTGCTGCGATGACCGCCCATTTGATCACGATGTAATAACGCCAGTGTTTTGGAAACGGCGTGTCGGGACGGCTCATCGTGCGATCTCCCATGTGGTGCCTTCTTTGGAATCCTTGATGACAACGCCCATTGCCGCAAGTTGATCGCGGATACGATCGGATTCCTTGAAATCTTTGCGAGCGCGAGCGGCGGTACGATCAGAAATCAAATCATCGATTTGTTTCGCATCGAGGCCGCTCGCTTGCTGTTTTCGGCCCTTCCATTCCGCCGCACTCTCGGACAAGAAACCGAGAAGCCGCAAGGAAGCCGCAAACTCGCTGCGATCCCGTTCATTTCCCGAAGCCGCGCTATTCCGCAAATTATGCAACGATGCGATCATCTGCGGCGTGTTCAGGTCGTCCGAGAGTGCGTCGATAACACCGTCAGAGGGCCGTTCGCCTTTGACGTCCGCAGCGATCCAGTACCAGTCGTCGAGCGTCTTCGCGCTTTCTTCCACGGCCTTTAACGTCCAATCAATCGGCGAGCGATAATGCGTCTTCAACATATTGAAACGCAGCACTTCGCCAGGCCAATCCGCCAGCAGCTCCCTGATGGTAACAAAATTGCCTTCAGACTTCGACATCTTGTCGCCTTCGACTTGCAGGAAGCCGTTGTGCATCCAAACGCTGGCCATGCGGGCTTCGTGGAAGGCGCAGCAGCTTTGCGCGAGTTCGTTCTCGTGATGCGGGAACACCAGATCGATGCCGCCGCCGTGGATGTCGAACTGTTCGCCGAGATGCTTCCACGCCATCGCCGAGCACTCGATGTGCCAGCCCGGGCGGCCCTCGACTTTGATCCCCGATGGCGACGGCCATGACGGCTCGCCGGGCTTCGACGGTTTCCACAGCACGAAATCGGCGGCGTCGCGCTTGTAGGGCGCGATATCGACGCGTGCACCCGCGATCATCTCATCGAGCGAACGGTTGGCGAGCGCACCATAGCGCGGCAAAATGGAATTCGCCGCGTTCATCGCCTGCGGCGAAAACAGCACGTGATTTTCCGCGACATAGGCGAAGCCGCCCTGCACCAGCTTTTCGATGATGGTGCGCATCTCGGCAATATGTTCGGTGGCGCGCGGCTCGACCGTCGGGCGCAGGCAGCTGAGCGCATCGACGTCGTCGTGAAACTGTTTTTCGGTCAGTTCGGTGACCTTGCGGATCGCCTCGTTCAGCGGCAGGCCGGGGAAATCCCGCGCCGCGCGATCGTTGATCTTGTCGTCAACGTCGGTGATGTTGCGGACATAGGTGACGTGATCGGCGCCGTAGAGATGCCGCAGCAGCCGGAACAGCACGTCGAACACGATGACCGGGCGCGCGTTGCCGATATGGGCGAAGTCGTAGACCGTCGGCCCGCAGACATAGATGCGCACGTTGTTGAGATCGAGCGGCACGAAGGTGCGCTTTTCCCTGGTCAGCGTATCGTAGAGGCGTAAGTCCATGGATATCCCGTCCCTTGCGGCCGGGCGTCCAGTGATCTCGTGTGAGAAAAGACGGCCTCAGCCAGCGAATCGCTAGCTCATAATCTCGCGGCAAATGCCACAAATGGCGAGGAAACCGTTCATCGCGGACACCATGGGCCAGCCCGGGGGACGGCGTCAAGTGCCATAGAAAAGCCGGTTTGGGGCATGAAACGCCCCGGCGGCCATGGTTAATCATTTTAAAGGTTTTGGGTTTATCGAATGAGGGCGGTCCTCTCATTCATCGGTGCACAATGCGATCCATTTCAGCGCTTTTGGGCTGTGTATTCCTGCTCGCCGCATCGGCTGCATCGGCCGACAGCCGCGTTTTCATCATCGCCAACCAGGCGGACGGTTATGGCGTCGACCAGTGCCTGGCCAAGGGCGAGAGATGCGGCGCCCACGCCGCCCGCTCCTATTGTCAGTCGCGGGATTTCGCCCAGGCCTCGTCCTACCGGCGTGTCGACCCGGATGAAATAACCGGGTCGATTCCCAAGGCAAACGAGAGTTGCAACCATGCCGGTTGCAGCGAATACGTCGCCATTACCTGCCAGCGCTAAGGCCCCTCTGGCGCAGCAGGATCGAACGCCCTGGCGCCACATCGGCGCCCCGGAAACGACGTGACGCTGCCCCGAGAAGCGGGTATGGGAGACCGCGTCGGCTGCGCCTCTCGGCTTCCACAGCCTGTGCGGAATCTTTCTAATGGCCGGAAATGCGTGAAACGCTGATTACCCGCTGCTCCCGATGGATTTTGGCCTGCACTGCGCTGCTTGGCGCCAGCGCGCTGAGCGTTGACGCCTGGGCGCAGATGAATCCGGCTGCGCCGCCGCCGCAGGGAGCGCCGGTCAATCCGATGTGCCCGCGGCTGGAAGCGCAATTGGCGACCATCGACCGTGGCGGCGGCAGTGGGGACCCGGCCAAGGACGAGCAAATCCGCCGCTACCAGGATGCTGCGTCCAAGCAGCAAGGCGAGCTCGACCGCGTCACGTCGCAGGCCAAGCGCATGGGCTGCGACAGTTCGGGATTTTTCTCGCTGTTCAGCGGCCAGTCGGCGCAATGCGGCCCGGTCAATAACCAGATTCAGCAGATGCGGGCCAATCTCGAGCAGATCACGACCAGCCTCGAGCGGCTGCGCGGCGGCGGCGCCGACCGCGACAATCAACGCCGCTCCGTTCTGTTGGCTCTCGCCCAGAATAATTGCGGGCCGCAATATGCCAATGCCGTGCGAGGCCCAGGCAGTTTTCTGGAAAATCTGTTCGGCAACAACAATAACAATCCAGGCGCGCCCGGTGCCGATCTAGGCCCGCAATCCGGCACCTTCCGCACGGTCTGCGTCCGCTCCTGCGACGGCGCTTATTTTCCGATCTCGTTCGCCACCGTTCCCGCCCGCTTTCCCGACGACGAAAAGACCTGCAAGAATCTCTGCCCGGCGGCGGAGGCGACCCTCTTCACCTATCGCAACCCCGGCGAAGACATGAACCAGGCGGTATCGGTCAACGGCCAGCCCTATTCGTCCTCCCCGAATGCGTTTCGCTACCGTCAGGAGTTCAATCCATCCTGTGCGTGCAAGGCTGTCGGACAGACGTGGTCCGACGCACTGAAGAGCATCGACGACAAAGCTGCCGCCGCACAGCAAGGCGATATTATCGTCACCGAAGAGAGCGCGAAGAAGATGTCGCGCCCGCCGTCCAAAGCAGCTCCAGCCCCAGCCAGGAAGGGTCCTGCGCCCGCCGGCGCCACGGCCAGCACGCCAGCGCCCGACGCTCCGGCAGCTGCAGCGCCTTCAACCGACCCCGCATCGGAGAACAAGCCGATCCGTTCGGTGGGTCCGACCTTTATCCCCGCGCGCTAGCTTCTGATCCAGCTTCGCTGAATCAGGACCGTCGCTTATCTTTTTTGTTTGAGCATGATCTCCGGCAAACGCTTCGCGTTTGTCCCGAGGGAAAAACCGGTTCCCGTTCATCCTCTGACTATCCGTCAAACGCTTCCGCCGATCCGCGGGCAGCGCGCGATGGCAGCTTGTCGTCGGGTTCGGGCAGCGGTTTGCCCATATCGCGAAACCTGTTGGTGATGGGATAGCGGCGGTCGCGCCCGAAATTCCGCTGCGTCACCTTGACGCCGGGGGCGGCCTGCCGCCGCTTGTACTCGGCGATATTGAGCAGGCGATCGATCCGCACCACCACCTCGCGGTCGAATCCCGCAGCGATGATCGAGGCCAGCGGCTCCTCACGCTCGACCAAGCGCTCCAGGATCGCATCGAGCATGTCGTAGGGCGGCAATGAATCCTGGTCGGTCTGGTTTTCGCGCAGCTCCGCGCTGGGCGGCC
>Ga0209213_1000024_pt1 | contig 12571 bp, 12 predicted proteins | sample MedBloCAOM1_M2_FD_187843 | JGI IMG/M metagenome (GOLD analysis project Ga0209213, IMG submission 187843) | Forest soil microbial communities from El Dorado National Forest, California, USA - Mediterranean Blodgett CA OM1_M2 (SPAdes) (version 2) | ecosystem: Environmental > Terrestrial > Soil >... | reverse complement strand
AGATCACGCCTTACGTTTGGGTGCATCCGGACGAGGAGCGGTGAGCCCGCCGGTTCACGCGAAGGGTCTTTCTTGTTGGATTAGTCAGGTCCGAGGTCCGACTCCTCCTCGCATCACTTAAGCTGCGGCACCGTCGGGACGCTTATGCGCGGCGGCGGTAACGGGGCTGCTGCTTTGGAAGCGTTTCCGACCCCGCTCGGGTCGACCGACATATTGTTCAACGCGCGAAATGCACCAGCGTTTGGGCCTCTGACTCCTACATGTCCCGTTGTAGCCGGGATTACCAGCGAACTGAACCGAGCAACCCATCGCTGCTCGAAGCGTCTTTGAAGGTGAAGAGGGATAATGCTCATGGCTGAAGCTCCCGTCCCGGATCGCCCCAACATTCACAGCAACGCGCCCCCATGGCTTAAGGTCCCTGGTTCACGCCGATGTGCTGATCCAGAAGATGAGAGGTAAGGCACCAAAGAAACGGCCCCAGCGCAGGGGTGAGCTGGGGCCAACTGAGGTGTGTCAAATGGGGGTAGTGGGTCGCTAGGTCCTTGCCCTGTTCTTCCGGCGTTGGGTCGCGGTCAGGCTTCTGCCCCCGTCGCTATGTCGATGATCGACTTGGCGAGCTGGCCCTAGGGCGTTTGGGGGTCATTTGCTGCCCTTTAGCTTCTCGCGTTGAAGGAAAAGCAGGGCGGCTATTCCAATCGGCCAACCTATCATCAGTGTAATTTGCCATGCATTGAAAGCGCGGTACTCGGCAGCTGTGTGGGGCTGTCCCTGCTTTCCGCAATAGCCGCTGGGGCATTCGCGGATAGGCAAGTCGGGATAGCGAATTAGTCCGTAAACGAACAGCACAACCATCACCAACCCGATTATATAGGCCAGCAATTGTGCTTTCGGCACAGGCCGTTGTTTAGGAGTTGAAATCGTCATTCCACGAATATGCGCCCATGGCGGGGGCAAATCGTCAGCGACGTTGGATCCCTGCCTCAGGCCGGCGAAATGAAGTCGTATATCGACCTGCTGTTTCTCGCTTTGATCGTGCTGCTGTGCATTTCAAAGATCATGACGAATTGAACCGGCGCGTGCCTCGTTGAACTAGATCAAATGCCTCAGCACGCGCCGCAAGCCGGGTTCCGTGATCGGCGGGCTTCTGGGAATCATGCGCCGCGAATCGCGGGCATCGGCCGAAATCAGTCGTGCAACGCCGTCTGTTTCACGTTCGCTCGGGACCGTTTGCTCTGCATGATGCGAGGATGGAGCGATGGGACGCGTGGCCGCGTGCCGCTTTTCCTGAATCTCGAAAATGCTTTCAGCCGGTACAGGCAGGGCACTCGCCGCGTTGTCCAGCGGCAACGGCGATTGCCGGGGCCAGGGCGCTTCCCGCGGCAGCGGAACGCCGTGTGCAAGCCGCCTGGCGCGATACAAGGGTTCTGCAAGCGTCATCAACTGTCCGTCCCGCCAGTCGAAATCCGACAACGCAGGGGCGGGAAGCGTGTCGGCGTCGATGAAGACGAAATGGGGAATTTTCGGCCAGTGCGAAATCGCCACGGTTTCCGACGGCGGATGCAACTGCCATTGCTGCGGCTCGGTTGGCGTCGCCGGCTGCCCTGATGTCGCCGGCACCACATGGACGATGCGATAACCGCGCGCCTTCAGTTCATGCAGGATGCTTGGCAATGCGGCGACCGTTCGCATCTGGATGTCGTGCAGCAGCAGGATGCCTCTTCCTTTCTCCTCAAGCCGCTTGATCGCGAGATCGAAAACGCGCGAGGGCGAAACATGCCGCCAGTCGTCAGCCAGAAAATCGGCGCTCCATGTCTGGATGCCCTGTGACGCCAGATAGTCCTCGACGTCTCCGGCGCGCAACAGGCCGGGGTTGCGATAGAACGGGGCAAGCGCAGTGTCGTCCCCGAGCGCCGCTTTCACCGAGGCTATGCCGTCGTCGATCTCCTGCCTGGCACGGTCGATCGGCATTCGATCCATGCTCAGCGGATGGTTCTGGGTGTGGGTGCCGATGCTATGCCCGGCGTCGCGGAGCTTGCGCACGCCTTCCGGATAGACCTGGGCCATACGGCCGATCTCGAAGAACGTAGCCTTCACGCATTCGGAGGCGAGAATATCCAGAATCTGATTGCTGTTGTGCGGCAGCGGCCCGTCATCGAACGTCAGCACCACTTCATGATCTTCGAGCGGCAGCGTTTCCGGATATTGCATAGTGCCGATCCGGGGATGCTCGCGGGGATCGACCACAAGGGTTCGCGAGGTGCCGAGCGCGTCGGGATGCCCGGGACAATTGGCGGCCGACGCAGTTTGCGCGGTGATGCAGGTGAGTACCCCCAAACATAAGCCAGCCCATTGCCGGGTACGAACACCAACCCGCACTCTAGCGATCATGAAACACCGTCTGCATTCCCATTACGCGCAGATAGTTATACGCGGTGACATGAACGAGGCCTTAATTGTCCGAATTGTCTGACTTTTCCAGATGATTTCTGGGTTGGGGTACGCCGCCGACGCCAGCCGAAGCTGGCACCACATGGACGACGCGATAGTCATTGTCCCGGAGATAACGCAAAAAAGCCGGCAGCATGGCCGCGGTTTGCGCTTTGGGGTCGTGGAACAGGATGATCCCCTTGCGGGCGATTTTGAGCCGATCGGTGATCAGCTTCAATTCCTGCTTCGGCGTCATCTTATTCCAGTCGCTGGCCCAAAGATCAGTGCCGAACACGACGATGCCGCGCGACTGCAGCAGCTCGAGGGTCGCCGGGGTCGTCTCAAAGCCGGGAAAACGAAAAAACGGCGTGCTTGGAATCGTGGTCGCGACACCGCGAAGCGCCATTTCATCGGCGGCGATGCCCCGGTCGATTTCCTCACTGGTCTCGCTCGGCGGGATTCGCATCAGGCTGCGGTGCAGCCAGGTGTGATGCCCGATGGTGTGGCCCTCGGCCGCGATCCTTCGCACCAACTCCGGGTGTTCTGACGCGGGCTTGCCGATCAGGAAGAACGTCGCGCGCACGCATTCATGGGCCAGTGCCGCCAGCACAAGCGGCGTCGTGGGAGGCCATGGGCCGTCATCGAACGTCAGCACGACCTCGTGGTCATCAAGCGGCAGCGTCTGCGGAAAGCTTTTCAACCCAATCCGCGGACTGGAGGCGGCATCGACGCTAAGAACGCGTGAGGTGCCGAGCGTTCCCTCGCGTGGACAGTCCGCCGCCTGGGCGGCGGCGGTCCATGCCATCGAGGCGATAAGGCTAGCCGCTAGCACGGTCGTGAACTTCCGGGCCCGTCTTTGCCGGAGCATCTTTGTCATCGCGCCAGGTGTTGCCCTTTGGGTAATGCGTGAGGCGATAACTCAGACGAATTGTGCCATTCTGTCAAACCGCCGAGGCGTGGCATGGCCGAAGATATGGACGTTGCCCAACCCGCCGATACGCCGGGGCTTGCGCATCGTCAATCAAACCTTAACGCGCATCGCCGACTATTGCCGCGGGCGGAGTCGAGCATGCAGCGCTTGCGGCTGAAAGCGGACGGACGGATCGTCGAGTTGCGGGATGGGCGGGAGTTTCCGCTCGCACCGGCGACGACCTACGTCGCGCCGATTACGCCTCTCGCCGCGCCGGTGACGACTTACGTCGCGCCGGCAGAAATGGCGCGGTCTCCGGCGGTGCGCGACCTTCGCCGGCGCACGCGCCTGACGCAGCTGGAATTCGCCGCGCGATTAGGGGTGCCGGTCGAGACCATCAGAAACTGGGAGCAGGGTAAGCGCATGCCGCGCGGACCGGCGCGGGCGCTTCTCGCCGTGATCGCTCATGCCCCGGAGACGGTGTTTGCAGCTCTGGCCGCGGACCCGTCCCCCGTCTGAGCGCGAAACTGCCTCTCGGCAATGTTGGCAGCGCGGTCCTCAGGGGACATAATGGAGCTCGGTTTATCTGAGTACCTGCGATGCATTTCGTCGACGCCAACGGCGCCAAAATTCCCGCGATCGGGCTGGGTACCTGGGAATTGCGTGGGCGAACCTGCGCACGTCTGGTCGAGCAGGCGCTGAGGCTCGGCTACCGCCACATCGACACCGCGCAGGCCTATGAGAACGAACGCGAGGTCGGCGAGGGCCTGCGTACTTCTGGGGTCAGGCGCGACGATGTGTTCATCACGACAAAAGTCTGGACCACGCATTTCGCGCCGCATGATCTCGAGCGATCCACCAAGGAGAGCCTGGCAAAGCTGCGCCTTTCCGAAGTCGATCTGTTGCTGCTGCACTGGCCAAATCCGCAGGTGCCGTTGCAGGAGACGTTAGGCGCGCTGGCGCGTGTCAAGAAGCTCGGCATGGCCCGGCACATCGGCGTCTCGAATTTCACCGTGGCCTTGATCGAAGAGGCGGTCGCGGCTTGCCCGGAGCCGCTGGCGTGCGATCAGGTCGAGTACCATCCCTATCTCGACCAGGCCAAGGTGCTGGAGGCGTGCGCGCGTCATGGCATGGCTCTGGTCGCCTATAGTCCGGTCGCAAAGGGCCGTATCAAGAACGACCAGACGCTGGCGCGGATCGGGCAGACCCACGGCAAGACCGCGGCCCAGGTTTGCCTGCGTTGGCTGGTGCAGCAGAACGTTTCCGCGATACCGCGGACCTCAAAGATCGAACGGCTGTCGGAAAATATCGACATCTTCGACTTCGCGCTGTCCGCCGACGAAATGTACCAGATCTCCCAGATGCGAAGCGCCAAGGGCCGGCTTACCGATTTCGGTTTTGCGCCGAAATGGGATTGAGGCTGCTGCATTGCCCGCTATGCTGGCGGCTGGGGCATGATCCGGAAAAGTGGGAAGCGGTTTTCCGAAAAGATCATGCTCAAACAAAAAGATAACGCCAGAGTCTGATTCAACTTAGTTGAATCAGACTCTGGCGGCGACTTCGAAAAACGTTGATTGAGTACGGTGGAATCACGGCGGTTCATACACTCAGGCATCGCAGCATCCGCGCTTGGACATCTGTCAGTTCTGACGATGGTGCTGATCTTCGCTGAGGTGCACCCGTTCGGTTCGGTCACGGCCGAGCCGATCATGGTCGATATTGTTTTGCCTGATGAGGCGACGCGGACCCCAAAGAAAGAAGAGCCACTTCCGGAGCCGAAAGCGCAACCTTCCGACGCCTTCGACCTTTCCTCGAAATCCGCGCCCTCAAGTTCACCGGCACCGGCCGCCCCGCAGGCGGCCGCAGCGCAGCCACAAGAGCAGGCGCCGCTGTCGACGCCGTCTCCCAATCAGCAACAGCCTGCTCAGTTGCAGCCGCCATCCACATCCCCGTTGCCCGCCTTCATCCCTCCGGAGCCTGACCTTTCCATCAAATATCACGTGATGCTTGGTCTACCCCAAGACACATCGGGCGATGGCTTCGACGCCCCGGCGACGGCGAAAGCCGAACTTGCATCCAATCTCGTCACGGAGTTTCGGCGCCATCTCAAGACATGCTCGAAGCTTCCTGACACGATCGCCCCCTCTGACAAGATCAAGATCACGCTGCGGGTGCTCATGACGCTTGAAGGCAAGCTTGCTGCGGAGCCAATCCTGATCGAGGCCAGCGCGTCCGCCAAGGGGCCAGCACTGATGCAAAGCGCAATCAGTGCGCTGGAGGCCTGTCAGCCATTCGCGATGTTGCCGGCGGACAGATACGGCGAATGGAAAGTGCTCGATCTCAGCTTCACCCCGCAGGATTTCGCGGGATCGTCCTAACTCCCCATCGCGCGCCAGGCATTGGCGTGACGCCATACACGGTGGATTCGAGGATGAAGAAGCCGACCGCTACAATATCGATCGAATATGCACCCATTTTGCATCCCCCGCAGTCGCGAATGCTGCCATGCATGTTCAATGGCGGCAACGGGTGCAATGGTATTGAACGCTTCTGGCGCGCTATGGCAGGATGACAACTAATTAGGGGTTCCTTCGAATGGCTTTGAAGCTCGTGATCGGCAACAAGAACTATTCGTCGTGGTCGATGCGGCCATGGCTGGCGCTGAGAGCCAACAACATCCCCTTCGACGAAGTGTTCATCCCGCTCTATACCGGCGAGGCCGACAAGGAGCGGATTTTGAGTTTCACGCACTCCGGCAAGGTGCCGGTGCTGATAGATGGCGACGTCACGATCTGGGATTCGCTCGCCATTATCGAATATGTCGCCGAACGGTTTCCGCAAGCCATGCTGTGGCCTGAGGACCGCGCTCGCCGGGGGCATGCGCGTTCGATTTCGGCGGAGATGCATTCGGGCTTTGCGGCGCTGCGCAACGAATGCGGCATGAACCTGCATCGGCCGGTCGGCCCGATAGCGCTGTCGGATGATGCGCGCGCCAACATCGCGCGCGTTCAGCAAATCTGGATCGAGTGCCGCGACCGCTACGGAAAGTTTGGGCCGTTCCTGTTCGGATCCTTTGGCGGCGCGGACGCCATGTTTGCGCCGGTGGTGCATCGCTTTCGCACCTATGCGATTCCGGTGGCGCCGGAAGTGCAAGCCTACATGGATACGATGATGTCGCTGCCGGCGCTTCAGGAATGGACCAGCGCCGGCCTTGCCGAAACCCTTGTTATCGAGAAGTTCGAGACGGCGTGAGCTGGAAAACTCACCGGCGTTCAAGGGCGCACTCGGTCAGCTCGAGGCGACTGTGGTTCCAGTCGTGCTGAGCGAAGTGGTCGGCGTTGGCGGGCAGGGCGGGCTCCGCGACCTTCGCCAAGCTCCAGCAGGCGGGCCTCGGCGATCAGGCCAATCCTGGCTCGGAAACGGTCAAATCTTCCGATCACGGTCGAGCAATTGCAGCAGGTGCTGGGCAGCGACACCGTCAAGCAATTGGCCGCGCGGTTCAATACCCCGGTTGATCAGCTCACCAAGGTTTCGGCGTAACAACTTCCCTCATACGGCCCAGACGGCAAGCTCCTGAGGCCTGCGAAATTGGCGGCTGTCGACGGGGCAGGGCCATTTCGTCCGGAACCCCCGAAATTGCGTTTATCGCACTGAAAAACCTGCAAATTCGCGTATTTGCTATGTCCTGATGTAACTGGCCAACGGGACGGGCGCTGTGCTATATAGCCGCCGGGTTTTTAGTCGGCCGTTGCAGCGGGACCGTGAGCACAGCCGATTCTTGCGTGATGGAGATGGGCGTTGAAGCACAAATACGCCGTTGGAGAGACTGTCTATTTTACTGCCAGCAATGTCGCGCGTCCGGCCGCCAGCGGCACCTATGAGGTGATCCGGCTGCTTCCGACCGATGGCGATGACTGCCAGTATCGGATCAAAAACTCGACCGAGGCTTTCGAACGGGTGGCCAAGGAAAGTCAGCTCGACATTTCCTGAAAAATGGCGCGCACGGCCGGGCGGAGCGGATTCCGTTTCGCCTGCCGTCAACGGCCCCCGTTCGCAGACCATTTGGCTGAGTGCGGAGAAAAAGGCATTCACTCCGCTGATTGCATTTGTGCTGCATTGGGGGACATCGCGGCATGAACTGGGCCTGGGCTACATCGCTTGACCAACTCTGGCGTTCGCCGGCCTTTCCGATGTGGCTGACATTGGCCACGGCGGGGTTCTTCGGGATTATCGTTCTCACCACGCTGCTGCGCGCCGAGAGATCGCTTGCGAACGGCACGCTGACCGTCGTCACGCTGCTGGTCGTCGGCATTGCAGTCGCTGTTACCATTCGCGGGTTCGGTCCGGGCGTCCAAAGCGCGTCCGGTGAGACCCTATCCCCCCAGCCGATGAGCGCTGCGCTGCCGGCATTGTCGTGTATCGACGATCTGGCGGGAGAAACCGTTTTGACGGCGTGCGAGAAGGTGTTGTTTGGCTCGCCCGAATCCACCGCCGCTGCGCTGTCATACGCGGCGTCACAGATCACGCGGCTGACCGCACTCGGCGATGTCGCTGCAGCAAATGCTCGCATGACACCCGAATTGCAAATGGTGCGCCGTGCAGTCGAACGCGACCGCTACGGCCTGATGGCTTACGTGCTCGCCGCGCGTGACCATTGTACGCCGTCGGACTGCGCGGCGTTTCGGGCGCTTACCGATCGGAACCAGATCGCGGCTAATATGAATGAGCGGACCTACGAGGGCCTGATTGTGCGTTACGCGCCATCGTGGAACGCACCTGCGGCGGCAGCTCCGGTCGCCACGCTTGCGCCATCGGCGCCCACGGGCAAACCTACCAACGCCGAATTTCCCACCGCAGCCTCAACCCCGCCTATAAGCATCATGACGCCGGAGCCGGCCGCGGTGGCCACGCCGCCTGCGCCGCGTTCGCCGCCATCATCACCGGTAGCGATCGCGCCATTGCCGTCACCGCGTCCCACTCCGACGGCAGCGCCCGCGCTGGTGGCGGCCAAAAAGCAGCCCGCGCCGAAATCTCCGCGCCCGGCCGCGCCGGTTCAGCTCGCGCCCGCGGCGGCTCCAACGCCCGCGGCGCCAGCTCCCGCCGCCGAGAATAATTGATGCTTTCAAAAGCCGTCACCGATCGCTAATTTCGAAACCATGCCGCTTCACCTCATCAAGCTTGCCGTCGGCTGCGAGTCGGTAAAGGAACTCAAGAGCTGGGTCGCGGAGCGCATGCAGACCGCAAAGAAAAAAGGACTGCCGCTTCACCATATTCACATCACCCGGATGACGCCGAAGCGGGTCGAAGAGTTGCTCGCGGGCGGCTCGCTTTACTGGGTCATCCGCGGTGAAATCGCGGCGCGGGAAAAAATCATCGCCATCGAGCCGTTCCGCGATCGCGACGGTATCGGACGATGCCGGCTGGTGATGCAGCCCAAAGTGATGGCGGTATCGCCACGGCCAATGCGGGCGTTCCAGGGCTGGCGCTATTTCACGGAAGACGCCGCGCCGCCGGATCTCGGCAAGGCGGCTGCGGTGAGCGTCGCGGCGATGCCCGAGCCGATGCGGCGCGAACTGCGCGATCTCGGGCTGCTTTAGACTGCGACGTTGTCGATCAGCCGCGTTGTTCCGATCTTTGCTGCGACCAGAATCCGCATCGGTCCGTCATTCGCCGATGCGATCGGCGCCAGCGTCTCGGCTTGCCGGACTTCGAAATAATCCAGCGTGAAGCCTGCGCCGACGATCAGTTCAGCGCCGCCGGCCATCGCGGCCTTGATGTCGTCCCCCGCGCGCAACCGCAGGGCGCTTTCTTTCATCGCACGGTATAGTTCCGGCGCCGCGCGGCGTTGATCCGGCGACAGGTAGACATTCCGCGAAGACATCGCGAGGCCGTCGCGCTCGCGCACGGTTCGTGAGCCAATCACCTTGACGCCGAGGTCGAGATCCCCAGCCATCCGCGTCACCACCCGCAATTGCTGGAAGTCCTTTTCGCCGAAGACAGCAAAATCCGGCCGGCATTGCGCGAACAGCTTGCCAACCACGGTGGTGACGCCGCCGAAGAAGTGCGGACGGAAGCGATCCTCCAGACCCGCGGTGGCCGGCCCTTCGGTCAGGATCCTGGTGGCAAAGCCGTCCGGGTACATGGTCTTGACGTCCGGATTCCAGATCAGGTCGACATCCTCCGCTGCAAGCCTGGCGACATCGGCCTTCCAGGTGCGCGGGTACGAACTGAAATCCTCCGTCGGCGCGAATTGGGTCGGGTTGACGAAGATCGAGACAATGACCTTTGTGGCGCGACGTTTCGCCAGCCGAACCAGCGACACATGGCCGTCATGGAGTGCTCCCATGGTTGGGACCAGCGCGGTCGTTGCCTTTTTCGCTCGAAGGCTATCGAGGGCGCGACGCAACGCAGGAACCGTGCGGACGATTATGGGGCTTCGCGACATCTGGGCTCGTTCTGTGGGTTCAAGGAGGCTGCGGGTTCCGACCATGCGGCGGGGATGCCGACCTTATCAAGACCAATGCTTAGCCGCCAAGCCGGCGGTCGTCTTACCTTGCGAATAACGATCGCGCTCCGGCCAATCTGGGCGAGCACCCGATTGAGCCGCGGCCGCATGCGATTCATGATTAAGGTCGACGGTCAACGATTCGCTATCGCGCATTTAACTTGACCGCGGTCGCGCGTAATTTGAAGGTACTCACAGGGGACGAAAAATGTTGCTGCAGACTAGTCAGGGGCAATCGGGCTCGGCGCATGTGGTTGTGCTGGGCAACGAGAAGGGTGGTTCGGGAAAATCCACCACCGCCCTGCATATTGCCGTCGCCCTGATGAAAGCCGGCCAGCGCGTCGCCACCATCGATCTCGATTGCCGCCAGCAGAGCTTCACCCGTTACATCTACAACCGAAACGCCTGGGCACGCCGCACCGGCCTCGCTCTCGATCTCCCGGTACATTGCTGCATCAAGCTTGGCGAGACCATGCAGATCGCCGACAACGAAACCTCCGAATTCCAGCAATTCATGGATGCGGTGAGCGCGGTCGAGCGGACATTCGATTTCATCGTTATCGATACGCCGGGCTCGGACAGTTATCTGATGCGTCTGGCGCATTCGATGGCCGATACATTGGTGACGCCGATCAACGACAGCTTCCTCGATTTCGACGTCCTGGGGACCATCGACCCCGCGACCTATTCCGTGACCGGCGAGAGCCATTATGCGGAGATGGTGCGAGATACAAGGCGCAAGCGCCGTCAACTCGACGGCGCCTCCACCGACTGGATTGTGGTCCGCAACCGATTGTCGATGCTGGGATCGCGCAACAAGCAGCTCGTCGCCGATAGCCTCCACGATTTGTCGTTCCGGCTCGGCTTCCGCGCGATCGATGGTTTCGCCGAGCGCGTGGTTTACCGCGAATTTTTTCCGCGCGGGCTGACCGCGCTCGACGACCTCGACGAGACAACACTCGGCACCCGTCCGAGCATGGGCCATGTGACGGCGCGCGAGGAGGTCACGAGCCTCCTGCGCCAATTGAAGCTGCCGATCGATGAGCGCGGCCGCCGCCGCGCCGCCAACCGGGCCGAATGGTTCAGCCAAGTCGACAAGCCGCTTGAAGTCCACGACATTCTCGGCGCCTGACAGCTTTGGCAATTCGCTACCGCCGGGGTGACTTGCTCGCGCGGCCGTTTCACTTATTGAACGCCATCGGTTCCCTCCGCGCGTCCGCGGCAGCGATTGCCCCGCGCCACGGGGGATCGCGCGGCATACCTGGTAACACGCAACCTCCAGCGCCATGGCGAGGGGTGTTACCGGATCTTACCCAAGATACGAGCCTGACCTTGATTGATAGCGTCCCATAGGTGAGGACGGGCGGCCGGACGCTGCCTTGCCCAATAATGGTGCGCTGCACAAGGAACAGGCTGTCGATTCACAAGTTTTACTCTTCCTGTCACGTCGCCGTGACATATATCATGGACAAGGGACCGGAGCGTCTCGAACATTGGAATCTAGCACCCAAGGGTGCGCCCGAGGACGAACATGAAACGGGGAATTGCCATTCTGGTTTCGCTTGGCGTGCTGGTGACGGTCGCGTATTTCACCGCGAGCAAATGGGCGATCCGCCATGAGACGCTGACGTTCCACGACCCGGCGCGCGATAACCGTCCGGTCGCGGTGGATGTCGCGATACGGCGCGACAAGGAAATGCAGGCGAACGCCGACATGATCAAGCTGCCGGTGGCAATCCTCAACCACGGCAACACCGTCAAATTCACCGAATACTCTTTCTTGGCTAACATCTTTGCGGCTCGCGGCTATATGGCGGTCAGCATCCAGCATGACCTGCCGACGGATGCGCCGATGGTGACCAAAGTCGGCGAACTCTATGTCGGCCGTTTGCCGCAAATTCAGCGCGGCGTTGCCAACATCCGCTTTGCGGTCGATGAAATGAAGAAGGTCCAGCCGAATGCGGATTACGATCGTCTGACCATGGTGGGACATTCCATGGGCGGCGACATCTCGATGTATTTCGCCAAGATGTACCCCGATCATATCAAGAAGGTCGTGACGCTCGATAATCTGCGCGTGCCGTTTACGACTGACGGCAATTTCAAGATCCTCTCGTTCCGCTCGAAGGACCCCGTCTTCAAGCCTGACCCTGGGGTCGTTCCGGCCGATGAAGACTGCGAGAAGGCCGGAATTACGGTCGTCAATACCGGTTTCCAGCATAACGACATGCGCGATACCGGTCCCGACGCAGCCAAGGCATCGATCCAGAGCATGCTTGACAAGTTCCTGAGCGATAATAGCGATAACGACTTAGCTCCGGTCGAGACCACCACGCCGAAGATCACCGAGCCGGGCCCGGTGGCGCTCTACAAGAACTGACGGCCGGCATCGCCCCCAGTTGAAGCCCTCGATCGCTGCGGGCGTAAGCACGATCGGCGGCTCTCACGCGCATTGACCGCTCCCTGATCCCGGCCCACATAAGGCTTGCTGCTATTTGCGAGCGCTTATGTCCGGCGAACCGACCAAACCGAAATCTGCAGAAGTGTCCTCGGCACAGAAGTCCGCGTCCGGCAAAGCCGGCTCGCTGCCGGAGCAGAGGCCGTCCGCTTCGGAAGACATTGCCGCCTTCGTCGCCAAGGCCCGTGCGACGTCGCCCCATGCGCCGGGCGCGAAGGGCCGGCTGGTGTTCGCGCTCGACGCCACCATGAGCCGGCAGCCGACATGGGAT
>Ga0209213_1000020_pt1 | contig 13225 bp, 12 predicted proteins | sample MedBloCAOM1_M2_FD_187843 | JGI IMG/M metagenome (GOLD analysis project Ga0209213, IMG submission 187843) | Forest soil microbial communities from El Dorado National Forest, California, USA - Mediterranean Blodgett CA OM1_M2 (SPAdes) (version 2) | ecosystem: Environmental > Terrestrial > Soil >... | reverse complement strand
AACAAATCGGCGCGGTGATGCAGGAGGATCAATTGCTGTCAGGATCTATTGCCGACAATATCTGCTTTTTTGAGACAACATTCGATCCGCAACGGATGATCGAGTGTGCGCGGATTGCCGGCATCCACGACGACATCATGGCCATGCCGATGAGCTACAACAGCCTCATCGGTGACATGGGAAGCTCGTTATCTAGCGGGCAGAAGCAGCGAGTACTGCTTGCGCGCGCGCTCTATCGCCAACCGAAGATCCTGTTTCTGGACGAGGGCACGGCACATCTCGACACCGCGAAGGAGAAAGAAATCAATGCGAATCTCCGATATCTAAATATGACTCGCGTGAGCATAGCACACCGGCCCGAAATTACCCACGGAGCGGATATGATCATCCATCTTGCGACGGCGGCCGCGCCGTTTCAGGTCGGAGGTACGATCAGCAGACCAGCAGCGGCGCCTGCGCGCGATGCTGGTCTCGCCGGATTTGCCGCCGAAGGCGCGAAACCGGCCGAGGGCGCGCAGCGCCACGACGACTGCTCCAATGACGGCCGCAAGGGCCATTATTCGAAGCATGCCGGGAAGGACGACTGCTCGAAAGACGGCAGGGCCGACGACTCCAAGCACGATGGTGGCCGGAAGGACGCCAAGAACGACGACTCCCAGCCGCACAAGGACTCCTACCAGCCGCAGAAGGACTATTGCGACCCCAAGCCGCCCGACGACTGCGGCAAGCGCGACACCTATCGTAACCCGGGTGAAGCGCTGGCCAAGTTCGACTTCTCACATGGTGAGTTCGGCTCGCATCGTCCAGATCATTCGGGTGACATGTAGGGCGCGCTCGCTTCGATGTCGTCCGACGATGCGCTCGAATAGCCAACGGCCAGCCCAACGCGAAACAGTGATTAATCCCTCAATCACGGCCGTACCGTCCGTCTCATCCTCCACCAGGGAGGGCTCGATACGGCAGCGCCACGATTGGAGTGATTGAACAAGGTGTAACGCCGTTTACCCGGCTCGAAGTCCGATAAGGGTCAGGAGCGGCCCTCCCGGCCACGTCCGCAGAGAGTCCGGTTGTCCCTCGACAGCTGACATATCGCTGCACCGCAGCGAACCGCCGGTCAGGGCCCATTGTGTTGCAAAACTCTATGCTGCGCTGCGAGCGCGCAATAATCGAATCCAATCAAACGGTGTCTTGAATCAAGGTTGCGCGCTTGTGCCAGTTCTTGAATCAATCTTGCGCATTTTGGTCGCGAAAATAGTTTTGCAACACAATCGGCCAGAAGGAGACATTCAGGGTAACGCCAGCACCGATGCGTTTAGTGCGACGCTCGTGTTGACTCTCACTGAGCCATCGGACTGATGCCCTGGTTTTTTATGATCGGCGGCGGGTTCCACTTGCCGGTGAGCGCTTCTGACTTCGGGCCATAGAGGCGCATCGTCAGGTTGAATGGTCCCTTCGGCGAGGGCAGCCAGTTGGCTTCCTTGTCCTTGCCGGGGCTTTCGTTTTGAAAATAAAGGTCAAGCGACCCATCCGCGTTGGTCTTGAAGGGAAAGTAACTGCTGACCGCGAAGCGTTTGAGCACGTTCCCCACCTGGAAACCATCACTATCGTAGAGCGTGATGGACCAGAAGGCGTTTACGGGCGGCGTGGCTCCCTTGTCGAAGTGGGCCGTGTATTTATTCGCGCCGTCGAGCGGCTTCCCGGTGTCGTCGAAGAGGTTCAGCGGATAGATGGCGTCCTCGGGGAGGTTCGCACCGAGGCCGAACTGTGTGACGATAGCACGCTTCAGGTAGTAATTGCCGTAGACACCCATAGTGTCGGTGTTCATGGACCATCCGTTCGCGACGCGGGCGAGCGTGGACACTTTCCACGCCATGAGCTGGTGCGCGGCCTCGGGGGCGCTTTCCAGAGCCTTCTTCACAATGGGGTCGAGTTTGTCGAAGTCGAGGCTCTTGCCAGGCTCGATGCCGATCCGCTTCATCTGCGCGATGATCGGCTCATCCGTGATGTGCGGAGGGTGCAACTTCAAGAGTTCGGCCGCGTAGGTAAAGTATTTGGCTGCCGGCATGGTATCGACTTGAATCTTCGGCGGCGTCTTCATATCGACGTCCGGGTCTATCGTCACAGTCACCGGCTCTAGTGGCTTGCCCCAACGCGAGAGCGGCGTGACCTTGTAGCCGGCCTGGATTTTATGCACCGCGTCATAATCGGCCGGGCCGTCCGTCTTCGTGCGGCCAATGATCCAGACATAGGGAGTGGGTGCGCTGATGCGCGTAAATCCTTCCGGAACCGCTCCGCTCCAGCCGGGTGGCGTCACGAGGTAATTGGCCGCCTTGGTGCCGGTTGTCCGCCAGCCCGGCGACGCGAACACATCCGTCCACATGTCGAGCATCGGCAGGAGGTAAAATCGCCCGTCCGTATCCGGCACGGACACGACCTCCGGTTCCTTGGTAAGATCGAGCCACGCAATGGAATAGAGCGTATCGAAGTTGATCCGCACGACCACCTTCAAATCGGCAGGCGGAAACGCCGGGACGTTCACGAACATATTCATGGGGCCTTTCCCGAATTCCTTCCCCGGCTCGATGTTCGTTGATTGCTTCCGCGTGATGTCTACCGAAATGAGCGGGTAGAAGTAGAGGTAGGCATCGACGGCAATGGCGCGCGCAGCCTCATCGGTGATCGCCGGCAGCGCGCCCTGGGCTATCGCCCCATGCGCTAGTGCTGGGCCTAAAAGAAGACCCAAGGACAGTGCAATCGCGTTCCTATCCATGCCGTCCTCCTGTTGCAGTTGGCTGATTGTCCCTTGTTTGCACAGGACCGGCCCCGACCGATATTGCCCTTAGGGTCTATATGGCCGACATACAGTCCCGTGCAGAGGGGGATCGGAGCGCCGTTGAAAACGCGTCGAATGTCCGAGTTGGGTCATGACCGCCAAAACTCAGAGTGTGCATAATAGGTCCGCTTTCGGGTGCATAGCGGCCAAAGCGCCCTTTAGCAGATTCAATGCAAAACCATTCGTGAAATCAATCAAGACTCTTGACACGCACTTTTTTGACGACCCGACGAATTTCGTGTAGGAGAAAATCCACAGTTGGAATTGCGCCCGCCGGGAAGCCGAGCGGGCGCTTTGCGTTTCAGCTGTCTTCTGTCGAATGGAGCAAAGCCCCATGCGGTGAACGCCCGCGCGTTCCGCCGGGGCGCGCGACTGCGCGCCTTTTTGAACCCCCAAACTGACCTGCGAGGAAGCTATGTCAAACCGTTGGGACTCATTGTCCGCCGGCCTTTGGCCTGCCGGATCGCTCATTCCGCCTTTCGATCCGGGGCAGGGCGCAATCTTGCCACAAGCGCCCGCTGCCCCGCCCAAGTGGCCGCCGTTCGTTCTGGACTGCACGACGCCCGAGGCGGCCGAGGTGTTGCGGCACTGGGCCGAGCCGCCAGCAATCTGGAATGGAGGATGAAAAAATGAAGCGCTCGTGGGAACGCAGACTTGCCGCGCTTGAGGCGCGCTACGGCGACGGCTTGTCTGTAAATCGCCTGTTGATTCCCTGTATTATCAGGCCCGACGCCTGTTCCGAGCCTCCGAACCCCTGTTCTTTCAACGATGCTTCGCCTGATAATCCGGCCCGCGTGGTCGATTTACAGGAATGGCGCGCCTGTTCGGCGCGGCGCTGCGGTCTTCCGCAGTCCGCTTCGACGGCGGATTGCTGCGCCGACACGCTGTAGAGGATCATGGCGATCGACGGCGGGATCGCGTCCATCCTTCGAGACGCCGCGCGGCGCGCGGCTCCTCAGGATGAGGGCGGAGCAAGTCATTCGCGCGCGTATCGGCGACTACGCCGCTCGCTTCTTATGCTTTCCTTCGAAGGCCGGCGCGACCTCGCGCATGAAGCGGTCCATCTCTTCCTTCACTTGCGCATGCGGCTTCATGCCGACGTTGAAGTAGAGGATCACCTCGGAAAAGCCGGCGGCCTCGACCTTCTTGAGCGTGTCGGTGATCTGGGCGGGCGAGCCGAGCAGCACCGAGTTCTCGGTCAGGTCCTCGGATTTCACCTTGTGCAGGCGCTCCACCATGTCGACGAAATAGCGGTAGCTCGGCGGCGCCGTCTTGGGGTCGCCGGGGAGCGCCGGGATCACGCATTCCTTGTAGTAGCGGACCTGGCGGGCGCGCTGCTCCATCTCCTGCTGCTTGTTGTCGTAAAAGTGGGTGAAATAGCTGCACATCAGCCGGCCCGGCTTGGTGCCGTATTTGGCGCAGCTCTCGTGGTAGAGGTCGGCGACCTGTTTCAGGCCGCCATAGCTCATGGCGGCCGCGAAGGGCGCCACGATCAGCCCGCAATCGAGCCGCGCCGCGAGCTCGATCGAGGGCTTGGAGAAGGACGCCACATAGGCCGGCAGCGGGCGCTGCACCGGCTTGGGCGTGATGCGCACGTCGTCGAAGGAATAATGTTTGCCATGATGCGAGATGCGGTCGTCGGCCGCCCACAGCCGGCGGACCAGCTCCATCCCTTCCTCGAAAATCCCCTGGTTGTCGGCGAACGACACCTTGAACGGCGCGTATTCGCGGCTGTCGTAGCCGCGCCCGGCGGCGAAATCGACCCGGCCGTTGCTCAGGAGGTCGAGGCTCGCCCATTGCTCGGCGACGCGGATCGGATGGTGCAGCGGCAGCACCGTGACGGCCGGCGCCAGGCGGATGTGCTGGGTGCGCGCCGCGATATAGGCCAATACGAGGTCCGGGCAGGACAGCACGCCGAGCGAGTTGAAATGATGTTCGCCGATCCAGGCGGAATGCATGCCCAGCCGGTCGGCATAGAGCGCCTCATCGGTGATGTCGGACACGAACTGGTTGGCGCTGCGCGAGTTGTTTTCGTAGTGGTTGTCGCTCAGCGTGAAGTAGCCGAATTCCATGCCGTCCTCCCGTAGGTCCCGTTCGGGACGTCTTTCTTTGTTTATACCATCAAACGACCGGAGATGTCGTCATGCCACGCGAAAGCCGGCATGACGTCGGTTCGCTTCTCAGGTCATGTCCAGCTTGAACAATTTGATCGCGTTGGTCCGCCCGATCTTGAGCCGGTCCGCCTCGCTGATGGGGGCGATGTCGAACCATTCGGCCGCCTGGTCGACATTCTCGAACGGCCAGTCGGTCGAGAACAGGATGCGGTCCGAGCCGAGCTCCAGCATGGCGTTGAGCAGCGCCGGGGTGCAGAAATTTCCCGACACCGTGACGTGGAAGTTGGCATGGAAATAATCAGCGATCGGCTTCTTGGCAGGATAATTGTGCCGGCCCTTGACCCAGCCGTTGCAGTGATCGACCCGCCACATGCCGAAGGGGAGTCCTTCGCCCATGTGGCCCAGCACGACGGCGAGACGCGGATATTTGTCGAACAGGCCGCTGCCCATGAGCCGCAAGGCGTGCACGGCGGTCTCCTGGGCGAAGGCCCAGGCCGGCCCGAGCAGCCAGCGGTGGCCTTCATAGATCCTGGCCTGGCTTGGCAGCGGATTGCGCGGGTGCAGATAGAACGGCACGTCGAGGCTTTCCACGACCTGCCAGAAGCCCCAGTATTGCGGCAAGTCATAATACAGCATGCTGTCGGGGTCGCGGAGCTGCGAGAAGCCGTTGGCGAGCGCGCCCTTGAATCCGAGGTCCTTGACGCAGCGCGTCAGCTCCTTGGTGGCGAGCTCCGGGTCCTGCATCGGCAGGGCGGCGAGCCCCTGGAAACGGTCGGGGCGTTTCCTCACCTGCTCGGCCAAATAATCATTCGCCCGCCGCGCCAGCTCGTTGGCGCGTGCGGGATCCAGTATCGCCTGGATGGCCGGCGCGTTGAGGGAAAGGACCATCATCTCGACGCCATGCCGGTCCATCTCGGCGATCCGCCGCTCGTGGATGTCGATCAATCGCCCGCGCAATTCGGGCCACACGTCGTCGGGAAGGAATCCCTTGGAGTCGCTGAGCGTGTCCTCGATGGCGAAATGCTCCTCCAGCCCGATCTTGCCCTTCACGGCGCGTCTCCCCTGCTTGCGGCCGGCACGGTATCAGTTGCGCTTGCGGCCGGCAGCCTTCTTGCCCCGCTTCGGCTCCGGCGTGCAAGCCGCGCATTTGCAGCCGATGGGCTTGAGGAAGATATCGAAATATTCCTTTCCGTAGTCGTAGGTGATCTCTTCTCCGGGCTGGATGTTCTTCCGGGCGTAGATGTGGATCTTGCCCCCGACGTCGTAGGGAACCGCGTTGGGCTTGCACGAGTGGTTGATGTAGCGGGCGGTGTTGCGCCGAACGGAACCGTCGATCGCCCAGCGCTTGTTCAGGTCGAACAGATATCGGTTGTTGCTATTGTCCGCGTATTTCCACAGGACGCGCTTGCCGCAATATTCGATGATGAACTTGCCCCTGCGGATGGGCGCCTCGGCAAAAAGCCCCAGCCCGGTGCGCGACCGAGCGACCCGGAAGGGGACCGACTTTTGGCGTGTACGGAGGACACCGTTGCTTTTTTTGCTATTGTGCTTGGGCAAAACTGATACTCGCCGATCGGGCTGCCTTAATACTGCGCGCCGCGCACAACGCAAGAGGCCGGGCCACAAGTTTCATGGACACCTATGATGTCGTCATCGTCGGGGCGGGGCATAACGGCCTCACTTGCGCGGCTTATCTGGCGATGGCGGGCCTCACCGTAAAGGTCCTGGAACGCCGGCATGTCGTCGGAGGCGCGGCGGTCACCGAGGAATTTCACCCCGGCTTCCGCAATTCCGTCGCCGCCTATACGGTGAGCCTGCTCAATCCGAAAATCATTCATGATCTGCGCCTGCACCAGCACGGGCTCAAGATCGTCGAACGCCGGGTGCAGAACTTCGTTCCCTCGGGCGAGGGGAGCTATCTCATCGCCGCCGAGGGGCAGACCGCGCGGCATATCGCCAGGTTCAGCGCCTCCGACGCGAATCGCTATGCGGCCTTCAATCGGGAGTTGGACGCGGCCGCCGACGTGCTGCGCGAATTGGTGCTGCGGGCGCCGCCCAATCTGACCTCGGGTCTCACCCTCAGGAGCCTGGGTGAGCTCGTGCGGACCGGCGCATGGGCCAACCGCCTGCGTGGCCTGCCGGCCGAGCAGGTGCGAATCCTTTTCGACCTCGTCACCAAATCGGCCGGCGACTATCTCGACGGTTGGTTCGACGGCGATCTCGTCAAGGCGATGTTCGGCTTCGACGCCGTGGTGGGAAATTACGCCAGTCCCTACACGCCCGGGACCGCCTATGTGCTGCTCCATCACGCCTTCGGCGAGGTCAACGGCAGGAAACGCATCTGGGGTCATGCGGTCGGCGGCATGGGGGCGATCACCCAGGCCATGGCGCGCTCCGCCGCAAGCCACGGCGTTGCGATCGAGACCGATGCGCCGGTGCGAGAGATCGTCGTCGAACGCGACCGCGTTTGCGGCGTCGCCCTGGAGGACGGCCGCCTCATCCGCGGCAAAGCGGTGGCGGCCAATGTCGATCCGCTGCGGCTCTATACGCGGCTGGTGCCGGACGCCGCCCTGCCGCCGGAATTCCTGGCGAGGATGCGGCGCTGGCGCTGCGGCTCCGGCACATTCCGGATGAATCTCGCCTTGTCGCGCCTGCCGACCTTCACCGATCTGCCGGCGAGCGAAGGCCAGGATCACCTGACGTCCGGGATCATCATGGCGCCGAGCCTGCCCTACATGGAGCGCGCCTATCACGACGCGCGCCAGCACGGCTGGAGCCGCGCGCCGATCATCGAGATGTTGATTCCCTCCACGCTGGACGATTCGCTGGCGCCCGCCGGCGCCCATGTGGCGAGCCTTTTTTGCCAGCACGTCGCGCCGCAATTGCCTGATGGCCGGTCGTGGCACGACCATCGCGACGCCGTGGCGGACCTGATGATCGACACCGTCGAGCGCTATGCGCCGGGTTTCAAGGCGAGCGTGGTCGGGCGGCAGGCGCTGAGCCCGCTCGATCTCGAAGAGATCTTCGGCTTGACGGGCGGCGACATCTTTCACGGCGCGCTCTCGCTCGACCAGCTTTTCTGGGCGCGGCCGATGATCGGTTATGCGGATTATCGCGGACCGTTGCGCGGGCTCTATCATTGCGGGGCCGGCGCGCATCCGGGCGGCGGCGTCACCGGCGCGCCCGGCCACAACGCCGCCCGCGCCATCATCAGCGACCGGCGCTGGAGATCCTGACGGGCAGCGTCATCGAGGCCGTCACTTGCCGGTGATCGCGGCCCGCGCCTTCTCGAGCAGGTCCTTCGGGGTGCGGTACAGGCTTGCGATCATGGCCTGCAGCTCCTCGCCCGCGACCGGCATCACGTCGACCTGGATGCGCCGCGCTTCCGCGATCAGGTCGGGGTCGGCCATCGCCGCCATGAAAGCCTTGCGCAGGGCGTCGACCCGCTCCGGCGGCACGTCCGGCGCCACCACATAGGGCCGGCCGAAGGCGGTCTGGCTGTAGATCAGATCCAGGATCTGTCGCTGCTCGTCGGTCTTGGCGAAGTCGCGCGTGAGGGGAATGCCCTGGCGATTGAGCTCGGGATAGCCCTCGCGGTCTTCCTGCGCCAGCACCTTGACGGTGCCGTCGCGGAACCAGGCCGGATAGGTGGCCGAAACACTCGACCATGTCTCGCCGCAGCCGCCCTGCACCTCGCCGCGTTCGATCGCGAGATTGATCTCGCGCGTGCCCGGATAGCCCGACACGACCTTGAACTTCACGCCGAGCAGATTCTTCAGCAGCATCGGGAAGTCGCGCGTGGACGCGCCTTCCGCGGTGCCGCCGACCACGACCTCCTGCTCCATCGCCTGGGCAAAAGTCTTGACCGGCGCATCGGTGCGGATCAGGCACACATAGACGTCGCGATTGGCGTTGCCGATATATTGAAACCGGCTCATGTCGTGAGTGGGGCGCGTCTTGCCGGAAAACAGCGGCTCGACGACCGCGCCCATGAACAGCGCGCCGATCACGGTGCCGTCGCGCGGCGCCACGCTATACACATGGGCCGCCGCCAAATTGCTCGCGGCGCCCGGCATGTTGGTCACGACCACGCTCGGATGGCCCGGAATATGCCGGCCGAGCACGCGCGCGATCAGGCGGGCGTAAAGATCGTAGCCGCCGCCCGGCGAGGAGGCCGCCACCACGGTGACGGTGCGGCCCTTGTAGAATTGTGCGACGGAGTCCTGCGCGGATGCGGGCCGCGATGCGCAGAACGCGGCAAGCCCAATTGCCAGCCAACGTGCAATTGTCGGCCCTTGCATCCGTTGGTCCTCCCGGCGACGTCCGTTGTTTGGAACGATCTTGGCGGCGCTCGTCCGTGAATGCAATCTCGGAGAGCCTGTCCCCGTCACCCTGAGACGTTTGGCGCGAAGCGCTGAGCCCAACGAGGCGGCCGTGCCGCTTGCGCCTGGCCGTCCGCCATTCCTACAATCGCGGCAAAAGCGCGCCGCCGGGAGGACCGCATGCCGATCACAGTGACCCCGCTCGATGCCGCGCTCGGCGCGGAAGTGTCGGGGCTCGACCTGGGCAATATCACACCTCCGGACGCCCAGGCGTTGCGCGAGGCTTTCCTGCTGCACCATGTGCTGGTCATCCACGGGGAGCCCATCGGCGACGACGATCTGGTGCGGTTCGGCGAATGCTTCGGCCCGCTCGAGATGGCGCGCAACCGCTCGCCGCTGTCGAGCCGGCCCGAGGTCTGGGTGGTCTCCAATATCCGCATGGACGGCAAGCTGGTCGGCGCGCTGCCGGACGGCGAGATGTCGTTCCATTTCGACCGCATCCACCAGAAGCAGCCCAACCTGGCGGGCGTGCTGCACGCCATCGAGATTCCGCGCGCGGGCGGCGACACCTGGTTCGCCAACATGTGCCGCGCCTACGAGACCCTGCCGGACGCGACCCGGCGGCGTCTCGATGGCCTCACCGCGCGCCACGTCTACGAATATGGCAGCGTCACAGCGGGCGGCCCGGTTTCGGCGGACGCCCCGCGGGCGGTGCATCCGGTGGTGCGCAGGATTCCCGAGACCGGCCGCAAGGCGCTTTATGTCTGCCGGCTGATGACCGACCGCATCAACGAGCTCGCGCCGGCGGAAAGCCGCGCCCTGATCGACGAGCTGTGCGACCATATCGAGAACCGCAAGCTGGTCTACGAGCACAAATGGCGGGTCGGCGACATCCTGATCTGGGACAACCGCTGCACCAGCCACGCGCGCACCGATTTTTCCGCCGACGAGCGCCGGCTGCTCAAGCGGGTGACGGTCTCCGACAACGTGCCGCCGCTGCAGCGATGATCAATATGGCATCAGCCACGCCTCGTGTCCGGGATCGCTTCGCTTCGCTCGCGATGACGGTGTTTATGCTCGCGAGCGCGGCGGCGGTCGCGCAGGAGCAGGATGCGTCGTCCTTCCCCAACCGGCCGATCCATATCGTGGTCCCGTTCCCGGCCGGCGGACCGAGCGATCTCGTGTCGCGCCTGATCGGGCAGAAGATGACCGAGACCTGGGGCCAGCCCGTCATCATCGACAACCGGCCGGGCGCCAACACCATCATCGGGGCGCAGGCGGTCGCGCGCGCGGCGCCCGACGGCTACACGCTGCTGATGGCGATCGATTCGACGCTCGTCATGAACCAGTTCATGCACAAGAACCTGCCTTACGATCCTTTCAACGACTTCGCGCCGATCACGCTCACCACCAAGACGGTTTCGGTGCTCGCGGTGCGCGCCGACGGCCCGAGGACCGTGGCTGAGTTGGTCGCGCGTGCCAGGGCCAATCCCGGCCGGCTCAATTTCGGCGGCGGCACCATCACGGCTCAGCTGATGGGGCATCTGTTTCACAAGGCGGTCGGCCTCGACATCGTCTATGTGCCGTTCAAGGGCACGCCGGAGACCACACAAGGGTTGCTCAGCGGCAGCGTCGACCTGGTCTATGCGTCGACCGTGATCGCGGTGCCGCTGGTCGAGTCGGGGCAGGTGAGGGCGCTCGCCCGCCTGGACAGCCGTGTCGTGCCGGCGGTCGCCGACGTGCCGCTCCTCGCCGACGCGGCCGGCCTCAAGGATTTCGATGACCTCGCGGTCTGGCTCGGGCTGGTCGCCCCGAAGGGCACGCCTGCGCCGATCATCGACAAGCTCAACCGCGAGGTCGCCAGGATCTTGAATGATCCGGTCGTCAAGCGGAAATCCGAGGCGACCGGCGGCTATATCGAGACCAGCACGCCGACCGAATTCGCGGTCTTCATGCGCAAGGAGGCCGATCGCTGGGGCAGGGCGCTCAAGGAGCTGGGTCTGCGTCATGATTGACCGGGAGAGGAACGATCCATGAAACTTTGCCATCTGACGGCCGTGACCCTGGCATTGCTCGCATCCCAGGCGTCCGCCGCCGACCTGCTGAAGATCGCCTCGCCCCAGCGCGGCAGCTGGGAAGGGTCGATCCCGGAACTCGGCCAGCAGCAGGGCATCTTCCGCAAGCACGGTCTCGACCTCGAGATCCTCTACACCGCCGGCGGCGGCGAGACCCTGCAGGCGGTGATCTCCGGCGCGGTCGACATCGGATTGAGCGCGGGGACGCTCGGCGTCATGGGCGCCTTCGCCAAGAACGCGCCGATCCGTATCATCGGGGCGAGCTCGACCGGCTCGCGCGAGCTCTTCTGGTATGTGCTGGCGTCCTCGCCGATGAAGGCCATCCGCGACGCCAAGGAAGGCGCCACCATCGCCTATTCGACCACCGGCGCCTCGACCCATATCGCGGTGCTGCGTTTCATTTCCGACTATGGCGTGAAGGCGAAGCCGGTGGCGACCGGCGACATCTCGGCGACCACCACCCAGGCGATGTCGGGCCAGGTCGACGCCGGCTGGTCGGTCGCGCCATTCAACCTCGACCCGTTGTCGAAGGGCGAGATCCGCCTGGTGGCGCGCGCGAGCGACATCGAGCGCATCCGCGGGCAGACCATCCGGGTGCAGATCGCCAATCTCGCCACGCTCGATCAGAAGAAGGACGCCGTCGCGCGCTATCTCGCGGCCTACCGGGAAACGGTGGAGTGGATGTATGCGAGCCCCGACGCGGTGGCGCGCTACGTCGCCTTCTCCAAGCTGCCGGAAAGCGCGGTGCGGCGCATGCTGGCCGAGTTCATCCCGAAGGAGAGCCTGCAGACCGACAAGATCGCCGGGACCGCCGAGAGCATCCAGGACGCGATCCAGTTCAAGTTTCTCACCGCCCCGCTGACCGATCAGCAGCTCGCCGAGCTGATCCGGATCCCGCCGCGCTAGCGGCCGCGCGCGCCTATCCACGGCCGTCCAAGTTGCGCTAGCTTGCGCCGCGGCTGACCGAATAGACCGGGAGTGAACTCACCACATGAACAACCCAAAATGGCTGTGGCCGAAGAAGAAACGCATCGCGGTGGTGCTCAATGTCTGCCTGGAGGCGTGGTCGGACGGCAAGGCGCCGGGCATCAGCCCGATGGGCAATCCGCTGCCGGCGGGGGTGCTCGACACCATGGCGATCTCCTGGGCCGCCTATGGGGTCAAGCGCGGCATCTACCGCATCCTCGACGGGCTCGCGCGCCAGCGCGCCAAGGCGAGCGTGATGACCAGCGCCGTCATCGCGGAACGCGCGCCGGAGGCCGTCAAGGCGGTGGCCGACGCCGGCCACGAGGTGCTGTCGCATTCCTATGCCATGGACGTGGTCCCGGCGCTGCTCTCGGACGAGGAAGAGAAAAAGAACATCGCGCGGTGCACGGCGCTGCTGGAGAAGGCCTCGGGCAAGCCGGTGCGCGGCTGGCTCTCGCCGCGCGGCACGTCGCGCAGCGAGACGCCGCGCCTGCTCGCCGAGGCCGGCTATCGCTGGTATGGCGACGTGTTCGACGATGACCTGCCCTATGTGCTGGATTTCGGCGACAGGAAGATTGTCGCGATCCCGCTCGGCACGGACGTGAATGACATGCCGTCCATGAAATACGGCAACGGGCCCGACATGATGCTCAAGTCCTTCAACGAGAACGTCAAGATCGCGCGGTCGCGCAAGAACGAGCTGTCGATCATCGACGTGACCATGCACGCGCATATCTTCGGCCACCCGCGCGGCGCCTGGTATTTCGAGCAGATCGTCCGTCAGGCCGTGAAGGCGCCCGACATTTGGGTCGGCACGCGCGCCGAGATCGCGGATCACGTGCTGGCGCAGAAGGCATAGAGATCCACTCCGCCGTCATGGCCCGCGAGACGGACCGGTAGGGTGGGCAAAGCGAA
>Ga0209213_1000019_pt1 | contig 13426 bp, 10 predicted proteins | sample MedBloCAOM1_M2_FD_187843 | JGI IMG/M metagenome (GOLD analysis project Ga0209213, IMG submission 187843) | Forest soil microbial communities from El Dorado National Forest, California, USA - Mediterranean Blodgett CA OM1_M2 (SPAdes) (version 2) | ecosystem: Environmental > Terrestrial > Soil >... | reverse complement strand
GCGGTCGAGAACCTTCGTGTTCCAGGCTTTCTCAAGATTGCGCTGCTGGATCGGCGACAATGCGCAATCCATCACCACCAGTTCGATTTCGTGCCCGGTAATGAGACCGACGATCTCCTCGACCTTGCCCTTGCCGAGATAGGTCGCGGGCCGGATCTGACCGACCGGGGCGATCAGCGCATCCGCGATGGTCAGGTCGATGGCGCGTGCCAGACCCACAGCCTCCTCGAGCCGCGCCTCGGAACCGCGTATGGCATGACGATCCGCTTGCGCCTCGGGATCGCCGCGGCGCATACGCAGATAAGGGCCGATGACGATCACCCGCCCGGTTTCTCTGCCCCCTGCCGACCGCGGACGGTCAGCACCCCCTTCCAGATGTCGGGGTTCCAATCAGATCACTCTCAAGCCGGAGCATCCTCGCCGCCTTCGAACAACTGGATCGGAGCGCCCGGCATGATGGTCGATATCGCGTGCTTGTAGACAAGCTGCGAATGACCGTCGCGCCGCAGCAGCAGGCAGAAATTGTCGAACCAGGTGACAATCCCCTGCAGCTTCACTCCATTGACCAGAAAGATCGTCAGTGGCGTTTTGGTTTTGCGAACGTGATTTAGGAAGGTGTCCTGTAGATTTTGTGCGCGGTCTGCCGCCATTGTTTTTGTCCCGCAGTCTTGTTTGCTTCTTTTTATTGAACCGGACGCAGCTCTCTGACGAAGCATCCCCCGATTGCCGGCTTTCCCCTGAGATCCCCCTCTGGGCGCGCGGCGGCATGATTAGAAGGCAGGCGCGGTTTTTAGGCAAGCCAGTTCGCGCGCCGGCTGGCCGAACACCGGTGCAATTCTCCGCAAAACGCCGGAAAACGGCGAATTTTCTCAAGCAAATGCATGGACAGCATCCGCAAGCGGACATTCAGCCGACCCCAAGCGCCTTGAGCTTGCGATGCAGGGCCGAGCGCTCCATACCGACGAATTCCGCTGTGCGCGAGATATTGCCCGAGAAGCGGCTGATCTGGGCGATCAGGTAGTCGCGCTCGAATACCTCCCGCGCCTCGCGGAGCGGCAGGCCCATGATATGCTCGCCATTGTTACTGGTCGGCATCGCCGGCACCATGGAACCCACGTCCTGCGGCAACATATCGGCGGTTATGATGATCTCCGGACCGCCGCCCGCGAGGATCATGACACGCTCGACATTGTTGCGAAGCTGCCTAACATTTCCAGGCCAGACGTGTGACTGCAATACCGCCATCGCATCCTGGCCGATCTGGCGTTTCGGCAGGCCGGTCGCGAGGGAAATCTGATCCATGAAATAGTCGATCAGTTCGGGAATATCCTCGCGGCGCTCCGACAGCGGCGGCACGCGAATCGGTACCACGGACAGCCGATGATAGAGATCCTCGCGGAACCGGCCCTCCGCGATCTCCTCTTCCAGATTGCGCGCGGTTGAGGAAATGATGCGAACGTCGACGTGGACCTTGCTGGTACCGCCTGAGCGCTGGAACGTCTGATCGACCAGCACCCGCAGGATTTTGTTCTGGGTTTCGCGCGGCATGTCGCCGATTTCGTCGATAAACAGCGTGCCGCTATGGGCCTCTTCAAGCGCGCCGGCCTTGCGCTGATGCTCGCCATTGGACTGTTCGATACCGAATAGTTCGACTTCCATGCGCTCCGGCGTAATCGCCGCGGCGTTGATGACAACAAACGGTCCTTCGGCACGACTTGACGCGTTATGCAGCATGCGCGCCGCCAACTCCTTACCCGAGCCGGAGGGACCAACGATCAGGATCCGGCTATTGGCCTTGGCGGCCCGCTCAATGGTCTGGCGCAATTGATTCATGCAGGCGGAGCGTCCGGTCAGGACGCTCGCCGCCGGTGCGAGTTGCTTGAGTTCCTTCACTTCGCGCTTCAGGCGCGAGGTCTCCAGCGCCCGCGTCGCCACCAGAATCAGCCTGTCAGACTTGAAGGGCTTTTCGATAAAATCGTAGGCGCCGCGCTTGATCGCCGCGACCGCAGTTTCGATATTGCCGTGCCCGGAGATCATCACGACCGGCAAATCGGCGTGGTCCCGCTTCACCTGCTCCAGCAACTGCAGCCCATCAAGCTTGCTGCCCTGTAGCCAGATGTCGAGAAACACCAGATGCGGGCGGCGATTGGCGATTTCCGCCAGCGCCGAATCGCTGTCGCGCGCGGTCCGCGTGGTGAAGCCCTCGTCGTCAAGAATGCCCGCAACCAGATCACGAATATCTGCTTCGTCATCGACAATCAGAATGTCATTTGCCATGGGTCACGCCTGTTTTGTCAGCTGCCTGTTGCGGCTTTGATTTTTGTTTCATTGTTAGTCGCGTCAGCCGGCTCGGCGGTTTCGGATGCCGGTTGTTTTGTTTCAGGAATGGGCTCTTTCATTTCGATCTTCGGTGCATGGCCCGATACGGCGAACCGCAACCGCATCCAGGCCCCCCGCGCGCCCGGCCGGATATCTGCGGCATCGTTGAGTTCGATCCGGCCGCCGTGGTCTTCCAGAACCCGGCCGACAATCGCCAGGCCAAGGCCGGTGCCCTTTTCGCGCGTCGTGACGTAGGGTTCGAGCAAACGCGCCCGGCTTACTTTCGGCAGGCCGATACCGTTATCGATAACGTCGATCACGACGTCGTCGTTCTCGCGCGAGGCGATGACGTCGATACGACCCTTGCCCAGCTCCTGCGCCGGGACGGCTTCGATGGCTTCCGTCGCGTTCTTGATGATGTTGGTCAGCGCCTGCGAAATCAGCCGCCGGTCGAACTGCGCCCGCATCGGCTCTTCCTTGATCTCGGCTTCGATATCGATGTCGGGGTGACCGACCCGCATCAGGAACACAGCCTGGCGCACGGTGTCGGCGACATCCTCGCCTTCGATCACAGGCTTAGGCATCCGCGCGAAGCGGGAGAATTCATCGACCATTCGCCTGATGTCATCGACCTGCCGCACGATAGTGTCCGTGCATTGCTCGAACACCGCCTTGTCCTCGGTGATAACCTTGCCGAACTTGCGGCGAATGCGCTCGGCCGAAAGCTGGATCGGCGTCAGTGGATTCTTGATTTCGTGGGCGATGCGGCGCGCAACATCGGCCCAAGCCGAGGTCCGCTGCGCGGAAACGAGCTCGGTTATGTCGTCCAGGGTGATGATGTAACTGTCGCGCGAGTGGCTGGTCTGCTCGGCGCTGACGCGAACCGAAAGAATACGCTCCTGGCCGTCGCGGGTGATCGTGATCTGACCCTGTACCAGCCGCTGCGTGCTCTCGCGCGCGGTTTTCATCATGTCATCGAGTTCGGGCAGCACATCCGATAGCGGATGATCCAGTGTCTCGGATTCGGCGTGACCGATCAGCTTTTCGGCGGAGCGATTCAGAATACCGACACTCCCAGAGGCATCGACGCCGATGATCCCGGCGCTTGCCGATGACAGTACCGCTTCGATGAACCGGCGGCGGCTGTCGATAAGGTCGCTGGCGTTGACCAGCTCGTCGCGCTGGGTGCGCAACTCCTGTGTCATCTTGTTGAATGTCTCGCCGAGCTGCGCAAGATCGCCCTCCGAGCCGTGGACAGGCACCTGGACGTGCAGATCGCCGGTCGAAACCATATTGGCGGCGCTCATCAGCCGCCGTATCGGGGCCACCAGCCAGTTGGCGAAGTTCAACCCAATCAGAACCGAGGCCATCAGGATGGTGAGTGCGATCACCGCAAACATCAGCGCGACGTTCACCTGAATACCGAGCCGGCGCGATTCAAGCTCGGCATATTCAGCGGCGCTGGCCTCGGTTTGCCTGAGTTGGGCGACCACGCGAGGATCGAGCTGACGCGCCACGTAGAGGAAGGTGTCGTTGAACGCACGCAGCCGGATCACGGCCGCGACGTAGTTTTCTTCGGGCAACACCGCGATCTCAGGCTCGGTTTCGTCGACATTGCTCAGGAAATCCGGCGCCGGCGGCGAGAAGGCCAGTTTAATTCCGGTTTGCGCCGTCTCCAGAATGTTGCGGTCCTTGTCGATCAGCATGGCGCCCGGCAGGTTGCGCGCGGCGGCACCTGCCGTCAGAAGTTCTCGAAACGTTCTGCGATCTTGGTCGAACAACGGGCGCGCGTGGGAGATATCGTTAGCCATTCCCAGAATGTCGCCGCGAATGAGTTGCGCGTGTTCCTGCATATAGGCGCGGGCAATGATTACCGAATTTTGAATCACCTCGCGCGTCGGGCCCGAAAACAGCCGGTCGAATCCGCGATCGATGGTCACATTGGCGATGATCGCCACCAGCACGGCCGGCAACACCGCGATAGCGGAGAACAGGCTGACGATCTGGATGTGCAGCCTCGCCGCCGCCCGGCCGCGGCGCCGGGCCTGCACCACCTGCCAGACTTCGCGGATGATGATGCCGACCAGCACCAGGATGGTTGCGCCGTTGATCAGCAGGAAGGAAACGACGACCTTGCGCGTCGGTTCGATCGACGTCAGGCCAGTGAGCACCACGAAGGTCAGCAAGGCCGATAGCAAAGCCAAGCCGACCGCAAACGGCGCCAGCCACCTCCACAGGGACCAGCCCTTGGATTCGGCGAACGACGGATCGAACGATGCGGCCGAGGTGTCTGCGCTGGTCATTCCGGCAAAGGGTGAGCTGAAGGCCTCCGCCTCACCGGGATAATGGCGGCGACGGACTGATGCATTCATATCACAATGTTGCTAGAATGAGACAAATTTGTGGGATCAATGCTTTAACAAGCGACTTTACACAATTTAGAAATTGGTTGTTTTTTGGTCCGTTCACGAGGCGGCTCTGATCTGGCCCCGCGCTTTGCAACGTTCGCCGCTCCCGCTTCTCGAACACGGCATCGATGATCTCGGCGCCTGATTATGAAGGAAGCGCTGGTTGGCGAGGCGGCAAGTACAGCGCCATTTTAGGAGTCTTGTGGCCCTAGGCTTGGAGTTCGCTGCGGCTGGATCCAACGAGCTGGGTTTTCTGAAAACAACGATGCGGCTGGTGATAATTGATCGGGCCATGACCACCGTGACACGCGATCAACCTCGCGGCCACTGACTAAGCGAAAACCCGCCCGATGGAGATCATCGAGCGGGATCGTCGTCCTAACGCCAGTGGCAGAGAGTTTGATCGCGTATTAATTGCGATCGCGGTCGATGATCACCTTTCGATCAGGTTCCCTCTCGCGCTCCTTGATCACCGTTGTGTCGCGGGGCTCGTGCTCCTTGATCACGGTTGTTCGTTCGCGATCTCGGTCCCGGTCGCGTTGGTCCGAGCCTACCGTCACTCCGGCTCCGACCCCCGGCCTAACTCCGACACCAACGCCGACTTCTTCGGCGCTTGCGGGCACTGCGGCGCATATGCTCGCCGCTCCCACTATTGCCAATATGTACTTCATGAACCGCTCCTTAGCGTTTTGAAACCCGCGCCCATACCCTGCAGAACGGGAGAAATCAGCGGATGTTCCGACATCCCTAAACTCACAACCGTGTTCGGCGCGTGAAACATGGCCGCGCGACCGGAACAATTTTCAATTTCGCCATTGGCGATTGCCAATGCGGCCGGCCAGCAGGCCGTGCCCACCCTTAGCGAGCACTGACTCGTTATCTGGCACGCGACGAAAAAAGTGCGGCGGTTTGAAATTGGCGCATGGCATTCCAAGGAAAGGCGGCAAGGAGAATGTTCATCTGCGGGGGCGCCCTACAACCCCGTCACCGCTCCAAGGGAAGTGACGCCAGCCGGTAGACAACAGGAGAAATAGCGCTCGATTGCCCCTGTACTTGGCCGCCGGTCGGATGCGTTCAAACCCGCCCATAATCGTGGTCCCCTGACAGTCACAGACCCGCCATTCCCACTTGGTCGGGCTTCGCTCGGTAATCAGCACTTCCAACACGGCCCTGACCGCATCCCCCAGTTGCATACCATCAAGATGCGTCCAGAGGCCCTAAGCCGTCTGTTCGGTTGCAGACTCTCAAATGTAATTTGATGAATGAGAGGTGTTCGAAGGGTCGCGTGTCCACCGACACCTCCGCTCCTTATCAAGCCGCCATAATCGACATTATCCACAAGGCTTTTCTAGCAGAGTGTTGGGTAGCGTACCGATGTCCGAAAAGGGACCACCGTACGCTCAGATTACCTGTTCCTAAGGGGGATGCGTCATGAGTGTCGAGCGGATGTTCTTACTGGCTGCCACGATCAGCTTCGTCGCCCTCGTCGGAGCGACGGCCCTGTGGCTGGTGAACGCAGCTTGAACAGCGCGCGCCACACGGATAAGGACCGGGCGCTCTGAACGTAAAACCGGAACTAACCCGGTTCGACGCTGTTCACGAGCATGACCAAGAGAAAGCCTAAAGACCCGAAGCCGAGGCCAGAGCGCGATATCCCGCCGCCCGGCCCGCACGCTCGTCCTGAGCTGATAGACCCAGAGAAGACGCCGGGAACGGGCGTGCTGCCGAACCCCGACGATCCGAACCCGAGTCCCACCGGGTAAGATGCTGCGTTGTCCCAAATGTAGGTAGGAAAAACCCCGTCCGGTAATCTCACCGGGTGGGTTTTTTGGGCCCAATTGGTAGGCAAAACGGGATCAAACCGCCGACATCGCCGTAGTCAACCGGAAGACATCGTGGAGTAATCGCGTAAAGGGCGCCTGTTAAGCCATTGATGTCGTTAAGTGCGGCCTAAATTGCAGGGCGCGACGGTCGCATTCCGGGCCCGTACCTTCGCTAATTACCACTCCTGTAAACCTGAATGTCCAGGTCCCGAATCTTCTTGCGCAGCGTGTTGCGGTTGAGGCCGAGCAGATCGGCCGCCCGGATTTGATTGCCCCGCGTCGCCGCCAGTGCTGCCGTGAGCAGCGGCACTTCGATTTCCTTGAGGATCCGATGATAGAGGCCCGGCGGCGGCACGCCATTGGGAAAACCTGAAAAATGCGATGACAGATAGGCCTCGACGGCACCGCCGAGATTGTCCACGCCATAGTTGACGTTGTTGCCCGACGTCACGGCCGGAGGCGCCAACTCGCCATCGATGACGGAGCCGGTGATCACGTCCTGCGGGTACAATGCCGCGAGGCGGCGCGCGAGGTTTTCAAGTTCGCGCACATTGCCGGGCCAGCGATGCTGCTTGAGGCGCTCCACCGCCAGCGCGTCGAGCTTCTTCGTCGGCAATCCGTCCTTCTCGGCAAGCGCGAAAAAATGCCGGATCAGATCGGGCAGGTCCTCGATCCGCTCGCGCAGCGGCGGCAGACGCAACGGAACGACGTTGAGGCGGAAGAACAGATCCTCACGGAACAGGCCCTGTTGAATCAGGATACGCAGATCCTTGTTGCTCGCAGCGACGATGCGTACGTCGGTCTTGATCGGCGTGCGGCCGCCCACGGTCGTGTATTCGCCCTGCTGAAGTACCCGTAAGAGACGGGTCTGCGCTTCCATCGGCATGTCGCCGATTTCATCGAGAAACAGTGTCCCGCCTTCGGCCTGCTCAAACCGGCCCGAGGCGCGGGTGTTGGCGCCGGTGAACGCGCCGCGTTCATGGCCGAACAGTTCAGATTCGATGAGATCGCGCGGAATCGCTGCCATGTTGACGGCGACGAAGGGGCCGTTGCGCCGCTTGCCGTAGTCGTGCAACGCGCGCGCGACCAACTCCTTACCGGTGCCAGATTCGCCTGAAATCATCACCGTGAGGTCGGTCTGCATCAGGCGCGCCAGCACCCGGTAGATTTCCTGCATCGCAGGCGACCGGCCGACCAGCGGTATAGAGTCGAACTCGGATTCGTCGGCGCGGTTCGCGACCCGCTCCTTGGGCTCCGCCAGCGCACGGCCGACAATGGCGATCAGTTCCTTCAGGTCGAACGGCTTTGGCAGATATTCATATGCGCCGCGTTCGGACGCGCGGATTGCAGTCATGAAGGTGTTCTGGGCGCTCATCACGATGACGGGGAGATTCGGCCGCATCTTCTTGATCCGCGGCAACATATCGAACGCGTTCTCGTCGGGCATCACCACGTCGGTGATGACGAGATCGCCCTCGCCCTGGCTCACCCAGCGCCACAACGTCGCCGCGTTCCCCGTTAGGCGCACCTCATATCCGGCACGCGAGAGAGCCTGATTCAGAACCGTACGGATGGCTGTGTCATCGTCGGCGACAAGTATACTACCTGCGGGCATTGTTGTTCCTCATCTTGTGTCCTGTGAGGCATGCAACGGCGTCCCGGAAACGTCATCGCGATTGCTTTGATCGAAGTTTTTTGCGGTGTTGAACATGGGCAGCAGCACGCGGAAGCTGGTTTTCCGTGGCTGAGACTCGCATTCGATGATGCCCCCGTGATCGCCGACGATCTTGGCCACCAGCGCGAGACCCAGTCCGCTGCCGGTCTGTTTCGTCGTGACGAATGGATCGAACAGGTTCGGAAGCAGGTCCTCCGGCACGCCGGAGCCGTTGTCCCTGACGCAGAATTCGAGCGGCAGCGACACCCGCGATTTCTTTCCGGGTACTGAAAGACGAACGCCCGGGCGAAACGCGGTGGTGAGTTGAATTTCCGCGTCGCTGCCGAGATCGACCACGGCCTCGGCGGCGTTCTTTACCAGATTCAAAAACACCTGAATCAACTGGTCCTGATTGGCAAGCACCGGCGGCAGCGACGGATCGTAGTCTTCGACGAAGCGGATATTGCGGGCAAAGCCCGATTGCGCGAGCCGCTTGACGTGATCGAGCACCGAATGAATGTTGACCGGACCGCGCGCTACCGGCCGGTCGTCGCCGAACACTTCCATGCGGTCGACCAGCGTGACGATGCGGTCCGCCTCGTCACAAATCAGCCGCGTCAACATGCGGTCTTCCGACGACGCTGCCTGCTCGAGCAACTGCGCCGCGCCTCGAATGCCGGACAGCGGGTTCTTGATTTCATGCGCCAGCATCGCGGCCAGCGCGATCACCGAACGCGCAGCACTTCGATGCGTCAATTGCCGGTCCATCTTGTCGGCGATGGTGCGCTCCTGCAGCATCACGACGATATGACCGGGCCGCTCGGTGAGCGGCGCGACGTGAAGATCGACCTGACGATCGCCGCCTATTCGCGGTGTGCCTAAATCAACCTTGTACTCGTTGACCGGCGAGCCGCTCGAGCGGACCTGATCGATCAGCGCCAGCAATGGACTACCGAAGGGCACAAGCTCCTTCAGCGACTGACGTTGCAGAAATTGAGTCGAAATCTCGAAAAACGATTCCGCAGCCATATTCGCGTCGACAATCTTGCCGTCGGGCGCAATCAGCAGCACCGGATTGGGCAACGCGTTAAGTATGGCCTCACCGTCGGACGGCACCGGTCGGCGATGTTCTGCGGCGGAAGTCATGCAGCAGCGCTCCATTCAAAGTCGTCGAATGCATCTTCAAGAGATCGATGCACTCGGGACGGATCCTCTGATGTCAGAATCCTCTCGCGCCAGGTCTTGAGCGTTGGCACCGGCGCGCGGCTGCATCGGGCTGCGACTTCCAACGCCCAGCCCAGATGTTTGCGCGCATGACGGAGGCCGATGCGCAGTCCATAATGACTGCAAACTTCATCATAGAGTGCACGGACATATTCGAGCTGTTCCGCCAGCGATGGCGCGGATTCGGCGACTCCGGTTTCGATACGGCGCCCGATCTGACCGGGCAACCACGGCTGGCCCTGCGCGCCGCGACCGATCATGACAGCGTCGGCGCCCGACATTTCAAGGGCGGTCATGGCTTTCTCGAACGATGTGATATCGCCGTTGACGACGAGCGGAATTCCGATCGCATCCTTTACCGCACGCACCGCGGCCCAGTCGGCTTCGCCCTTGTAGAACTGGCAACGCGTGCGGCCGTGCACTGAAATCAGTTGCACGCCCGCGGCCTCTGCGCGGCGCGCCAATTCCGGCGCGTTGAGGGAGCGATCGTCCCAGCCGAGCCGCATCTTTAATGTCACCGGCACTTTCACCGCGGATATCGTCGCCTCGATCAGTCTCACAGCGTGGTCGAGGTCGCGCATCAATGCCGAACCGGACTGGCCGCCCGTCACATGGCGCGCCGGACAGCCCATGTTGATATCGATAATTTCTGCGCCAGCGGCTTCGGCGATTCGCGCGCCTTCCGCCATCCACCTGACCTCACAGCCCGCGAGCTGCACCACATGCGGACCTATTCCGGTCGCCTCGCATCGCAGCCGCGACATTGGGCGACCATTGACGAGGTCATCGCTGGCGGTCATTTCGGAAATCACGAGTCCGGCGCCAAGTGCGGCGGCCAGACGTCGAAAAGGTGCATCGGTGATGCCAGACATTGGCGCGAGAACGACCCGATTGGCGACCCGAACATCGCCTATTTTCAATGGCTTAGGACGTAAGGATTGCGAGCCGGTCAAGAACTTCTCGTCTTTCTGACAGGCGTCTCATCGCGACTGCCGGGACCCATTTTGAGCACAAATCTTGTGCAGTCAAGCTTCATGCCTACACATTAGACAGATCTCGCAATCTTGCAAGTGCACTGCAGCAAAATATGCTTTTCCCACAGCTACTGGGAATCATTCTGTTTTCGCGAGCCAGCATGATAAGGGCAGTGCGCCAGCCAACCACGCTCGCTTCATCAACCCTGAATCGTCCGTAATTGAGTCCAATGTCGAAACTTAAGCGGACTGCAGCCATCCTTGTCGCAGCCGGACGCGGGCTTCGTGCCGGTTCGGGGGGACCGAAGCAGTATCGTTCGATCGGCGGGCGGACCGTGATTTTCCGCGCCATGGAGCCGTTTTGCCGCCATCCGCACATCTTTGCGGTGCAGCCGGTTTTGAATCCCGATGACACGGCTGTCTTCAACGATGCCGTCAGCGAGTTGCGCTACGAGCCGCCTGCACTGGGCGGGACAACACGCCAGGCTTCGGTGCACGCCGGACTTGAAGCGCTTGCGAGCCAAAAGCCTGATGTCGTTCTCATCCACGACGCCGCACGGCCATTCGTTTCGGCTGCGCTGATTTCGCGCGCGATCGATGCCGCGGGCCGCACCGGCGCGGCCGTTCCTGCGATACCCGTCGCCGATACCATCAAGCTGATCGGTGAGAGCGGAAACGTTGAAGCGACGCCGGAGCGCGCGCGGCTGCGTATAGCGCAAACGCCGCAGTCGTTCCGGTTCGATGAGATACTTGACGCCCATCGCCGCGCGGCGCGCGATGGCCGCAGCGATTTCACCGACGACGCGGCGCTTGCCGAATGGGCGGGATTGACGGTAGCGACATTTGAGGGCGATCCTGCGAACATGAAACTGACGACACCGGAAGATTTTATCCGCGAAGAAGCTCGCCTCGGCGCCATGCTCGGCGATATCAGGACCGGCAGCGGCTACGACGTTCACGCCTTTGGCGACGGCGATCATTTGATGATCTGCGGCGTCCGCGTGCCGCACAGCCGCGGCTTTCTCGCGCATTCCGACGGCGATGTCGGCCTCCACGCGCTGGTCGATGCGATCCTCGGCGCGCTGGCGGACGGCGATATCGGTTCGCATTTTCCGCCAAGTGATCCGCAATGGAAAGGTGCCGCGTCGGACCGATTCCTGAAATACGCTGTCGATCGCGTCACCGCGCGCGGCGGACGAATCGCGCATCTCGATGTGACCTTGATCTGCGAACGCCCGAAAGTCGGCCCGCACCGCGACGCCATGCGCGCGCGCATCGCCGAAATCACCGGACTGAGCCTGTCGCGCGTTGCCGTGAAAGCGACCACCAGCGAACGGCTCGGATTCACCGGCCGCGAGGAAGGCATCGCCGCGATGGCGAGCGCCACCATCCGCCTGCCTTGGGACGACAAAGGTTGGAGCGACTGACATGAGCGGCAGCGACGCCCGCGCCCTCTCCCGCTCGCTGCTCGATCTTTGCCGAATGCGCAAGCTGACCGTCGCGACCGCGGAATCCTGCACCGGCGGTCTGGTTGCCGGCGCGCTCACCGACATTCCCGGCTCGTCCGACGTGATCGACCGCGGCTTTGTCACTTATTCCAATGAGGCCAAGCGCGCGATGCTCGGCGTCAAGGCAACGACGCTCGCGACATTCGGCGCCGTCAGCAAGGAGACCGCGACCGCGATGGCAATCGGCGCGCTGGAAAAAGCGGGCGTCGATCTTGCCGTCTCCATTACCGGCATTGCCGGTCCGGGCGGCGCGACGCCGGGCAAGCCGGTGGGCCTGGTACATTTCGCCGTCGCGGCCCGCGACGGCAGAATCCTGCATCGCGAATGCCGCTTCGGCGCGATCGGCCGCAGCACGGTGCGCCAGCGCTCCGTCGTGGAAGCCCTGCGAATACTGATGGAGCTGGCGCGCGGACCGCAGCCGCCGGCCAAGCCGCGCCGCGAAGCTGCCAGCCGATTACATCCGCGCGTGGCGCGAACGCCGCGGCGGTCAGCGGTCAAGCGGCGAAGGCCGCCGCGGCCGTGAGTTGTCATCCCGGGATGAACGGAATTGCGTTCCCCCGTGAAGCGCGCTCGGCGGCGCAATTGCGCCGCTGACTTGCGCGCCTCGAAGGATGAACCGCATTGACGAATCTATCCTTCGAGGCTCGCCGAAGACGGCTCGCACCTCAGGAAGACGGGTTTTTTGCTGGCTTTCCGTAAATCGCATCGGCGCGCTTTTCGAACGCCGCCGCAAAGCGCTGAAACGCCGTGTCGAACATCGTGCCCATCAACATCGCCAGCATCCGGCTCTTGAATTCGTAAGCGAGGAAAAACCCGACATCGCATGTGCCGTCCGGCTTCGGCTCGAACGACCAGCGGTTCTCGAGGTTGCTGAAAGGCCCCTGCAGGTATTCGACGAGAATTTTCAGATTGGGACGGTCGAGCGTCACCCGGCTGGTGAAAGCTTCGCGCACCAGCTTGAATGACACCGTCATATCCGCGATCACGATCTCGGTGCCGTCAGCCATTGGCGTGCGCTGACGTATTTTTAGCGAGCGGCACAGCGGCACGAATTCGGGATAGCGCTCGACGTCGGCAACAAGGTCGAACATCTGCGGCGCGCTGTGGTGAACCCGGCGCTTGCTGGAGAATTTTGGCATCGCCCTAACGCTTTAGCCGGATATCGCAGCGCGCGCCGCCTGCAGCCTGGCGAAATCATCGCCGGCGTGATGCGACGAGCGGGTCAGCGGACTCGCCGACACCATCAGGAAGCCCTTGGTATAGGCAACCTTCTCGTATCCCAAGAATTCATCGGGCGGCACATATCGCATCACGGCGTGATGCTTGCGGGTTGGCTGCAGGTATTGCCCGATGGTCAGAAAGTCCACATCCGCCGAGCGCAGGTCGTCCATCACCTGCAAGACCTCGTGACGCTCCTCGCCGAGCCCGACCATGATGCCGGATTTGGTGAAGATGGTGGGATCGATTTCCTTCACCCGCTGCAGCAGCCGGACCGAATGGAAATAACGCGCGCCCG
>Ga0209213_1000017_pt1 | contig 14172 bp, 13 predicted proteins | sample MedBloCAOM1_M2_FD_187843 | JGI IMG/M metagenome (GOLD analysis project Ga0209213, IMG submission 187843) | Forest soil microbial communities from El Dorado National Forest, California, USA - Mediterranean Blodgett CA OM1_M2 (SPAdes) (version 2) | ecosystem: Environmental > Terrestrial > Soil >... | reverse complement strand
CGGCGAGAAACGGTTGCGAGTTGAATGTGTAGGGCTTGACCTTTTCCTCGCTGAATCCGTATTCGAACTTCAACCATTGAAAATAGCTTGCGATCCCTTCCTTGGACACAAACAGTGTCAGCGGCTTGAGCTCTTCCAGCTTGGCGACCTTGGATTCCGGATGGGTCAGGAAGACCTGCGGATCCTTCTGGAATATGGCGGCGACCGTCACCACCGGCACGTTGTTGGTGACCGCATCGAACGACATCAACGTGTTCGCGGCCATGAAGAAGTCGAGCTTTCCGGCGATCAGCAGAATGCGATTATTGTCGTTGGGGCCGCCCGGCACGATGGTGACGTCGAGCCCGTAACTCTTGTAGGTGCCGTCGGCCAGGGCCTGGAAAAATCCGCCGTGCTCAGCCTCGGCAACCCAGTTGGTTCCGAACGAGACCTTGTCCGGCGCGGTTTGGGCGCCGGCGGGCGAGACGGTTATGAGAACGGCCCCAAGGCCGGCAATTAACGCTCGCGGCAAAAGAGCCGGCTTCATGATTGGACTCCGTCGATCGTTCTGGCCCATGATAGGGATCACTGGACGTTGGCTGCGTCCTTTCGAAGGAATACAACTATCTCGCAAATCCATCTAAAGAAACATTTCGCTCGATGACTTCAACCCTGCCTCCCCGCGATTGGACCGACATCCACTGGCCTGCCATCGCAGGAGCTGAGCCGGCGCGATGGATTGCGGTTTTGCCACTGGCGGCAACCGAACAGCATGGCCCGCATTTGCCTGTCGGTACCGACGTCATGATTGCGCAGGCCTATCTTGCGCGGGTGCGCGAGCTTCTCGCCGACACCATTCCCGCGACGTTCCTTCCCATTCAGCCGGTCGGAATTTCCACCGAACACATCAGCTATCCCGGCACGCTGACACTGCCGGCCGAAGTGGCGCTAAAGACGTGGATGGCGCTCGGTGAATGCGTCGCGCGTGCAGGTGTCAAAAAGCTTGTCATGGTCACCAGCCATGGCGGCAACAGCGCGGCCATGACGCTGGTCGCGCAGGATCTGCGCGCGAGATACGGGCTTCTCGCTGTCACCACGGCATGGTCCCGCCTCAGTGCACCGGAGGGATTGTTTTCAGCGGAGGAATTACGTCACGGCATCCATGGCGGCGCGGTCGAGACGTCGATCATGCTGGCGCGACATAAGCAACATGTGCGTACCGACGAGATCGCCGATTTTCGCCCCGCCGGTATCGCGATGGAAAAGGATTATCGCTGGCTTTCAACGCAGCGGCCAGCACCGTTCGCGTGGCAGGCCCAGGACCTTCACTCAAGCGGTGCCGCCGGCGATGCCACGCAGGCATCCGCGGAGAAAGGCCAGCGTTTGCTCGATCACGGCGCGCGCGCGTTCTGCGAATTGCTCGCTGATGTGGATAAATTTGATCCGGAAACGCTTTCGGACGGTCCGAAGCGCTGACACCATTCGGCTAACTACCTGTGATTGCAAAGAAATAATCGAAACTCGGAATTTCCGGCACGCGGATCGAACCGGATTCGAAGACGCTCCGTCCAACTGGGCATGCGGACCAAACGCGCCGCATGCAACCGGATGGAGTTTCTCATGTCGATCAAAACCAAAATTGCCGCTCTCGCCCTCGCTACACTTGCCGTCACCGGCAGCCTCGCTTCCACCACCACCCAGGCACAAGCCGGGGGCTCAGGCCTCGGCTGGGGTATCGGGGCCGGTCTCATCGGCGCCGCCGTAGTCGGCAGCGCGATCGCTGCGAACGACGGCTACTACCATGGCGGCTATCGCCGCTGCGGCTGGGTTCGCCAGTTCGATGCTTACGGCAACTACATGGGCCGCGTTCGTACCTGCAACTACTACTGATGATCGACTGAGCTCGAGCTTACTCGGTTCTGATTGAATCAGAACCGAGGCTCTGGGTTTTCTGTTTGGCGCGTTTTCTTGACGCGAACCGGCATCCATCCGGATTAGGGGCCCGGGGCAGGCTTTCGCTCGAAAAACGCTCTCATCGTGGATCCTGCGTCCGGCACGGGCGCCTCATCCACCCCGTGCCGTACCGACCCGCCCGGTTGTCCCCCCGGGCGGGTCATCTTTTGAATCGCGGGCGATTTCATAAATCCCGGGGATGGATAGCCGATCCAGCCATTGCCTAGCCTAGGGGGGTACCCTATCTAAGCTTCATGGCACACACGATCCGAGAGAAAAAGAAGCTGCTCGCCCGGGTGGGTCGGATTCGCGGCCAGATCGAAGCGATCGAGCGTGCGTTGACCGAGGAGGCCGAATGCGAGCGCATCATGCATATGATTGCGGGCGTTCGCGGCGGCGTCGCGGGTCTGATGGCCGAGGTGGTCGAAGACCACATCCGTACTCATCTGGTCGATCCCGAGAGGAATCCGGGCGCGCTTAACGCCGACGCGGCGGATCAGCTCATCGAAGTGGTCCACACCTATCTGAAGTGAGAGCAGCCATGAGCGATGCAGAAACGACCTTTCAGCTTCCGCCGCACGACCACGTGTTTCTCGGCAAGGATCACGACAAGGCGGAGCGCCGGACCTGGGCGGTAATCATACTCTGCAGCATCATGATGATCGCCGAAATTATCGGTGGCGCTCTGTTCGGCTCTCTGGCGCTTATTGCCGACGGATTGCACATGTCGACGCATGCCGGGGCGCTGCTGTTGGCGGCGTTGGCTTACACCTATGCCCGCAAATATGCGAACGATAGCCGCTTCACCTTCGGCACCGGAAAGTTCGGCGATCTGGCGGGATATTCTAGCGCCATCGTTCTGGCGATGATTGCTCTCCTGATTGCCTACGAAGCCGTATCGCGCCTGCTTAACCCGGTTCCCATCAGCTTCAACGAGGCGATCCCGATTGCGGTCCTGGGTCTGGCGGTCAATGTCGCGAGCGCGTGGTTATTGTCCGGCGGGCATCATCACGGTCACAGCCATGGTCACGGTCATGACCATAATCATGGCGAGGAACCTCGTCGCATCGAGTTGGGCACCGGCGCGGTCGACATCGAGGTGTTCGAAGACAACGTGCCGCCACGCTTCCGCGTGAGGGCAGATTTGGGTGTGTTGGCGGGGATCTCCGATGTCAGCATCGAGACCATCAGGCCGGATGGCAGCCGACAGCTATTCACGTTCAAAGACCGGGACGGATATCTGGAATCGCGTGACGAGATTCCGGAACCGCATGCCTTCCTTGCCAAGGTTCGCCTGGCGCACGAGGGCCAACAACATGAACGCGAACTGGAATTCGAGGAGCACGGTCACGAAATCGCGCATGGCGCGCATCACCGCGACAACAATATGCGGGCTGCCGTCATTCATGTTTTGGCTGATGCCGCCGTGTCCGTTTTGGTCATTATCGGGCTAGTGTTGGCGCGTGCGTTCGGCTGGCTCTGGATGGACCCGCTTGCCGGCTTCATCGGCGCACTTGTCATCGCAAACTGGTCGGTTGGGTTGCTGCGCGATACCGGCGGCATCCTGCTCGACCGCACGCCGGATCCGCTTATGGCAGAGAGAGTTCGTATGGTAATCGAAAGCGAGGGAGACCAAGTCACCGACCTGCATCTCTGGCGACTGGGGCCCGGGCATCTCGGCGCCATTGTCTCGGTTGCAACCACAGGAGGCCGCGAGCCGGCGCATTACCGGCAAAGATTGGCCAAATTCGCCGACCTGTCCCATGTCACGGTAGAGGTCCAACACTCTCATTTAGCAACTAGCTAAAGCCGTACCGCTCGTGTCGCCATGCGTCACAGATACTTCGCGATCAGCTTGAAGTCCCTGAGCGCAGCCTGACCTTTCGAGCCGGACGCCTTGAACGATCGTTCGAGGCTGTGGCTGACATGGTCGTGAATCAATGCCTTTTTGGCATTCTCAATTGCACTTTCCACGGCTTGCAGTTGTTGAGCGATTTGTGCGCATGGCCGGCCTTGTTCAATCATTTCAATAATTGTTTCGAGGTGGCCATTGGCCCGTTTCAGGCGTCGGGCAATCGCAGAGTGTGGCTGGTCCGGCATTCGAATCTCCTATCCTCCCGGGAGGATAACAATGATCCTCCCCGGAGGATAGGTAAATGCGCTTGACACTGATAACCGTCAGGCGTATTGGCCAATCGCTGTTTCGAACATCCCGTTCGAGACCGGCATTTCAACCCTGATGAAGAGCACATGGGCAGTACTCCCTATGGCAACGCCCATCCGATGAAGTTGATCGGACTCGCGCTGCCGCAAGACATCGAGATTAGTCGCGCCGGCTATGGCCGCGTGAGGGTTGGCGATCGGGCTTAGCCGATCGCATTTCGCTCACTGGCCTGCCGCGCAAAGCGGAAGTGGAGGTGAGCGATGTTCAAAAGACTCGCAAGATTTCGGCTTTTTCAGTCATGGGGCACAGCGCCCGGGCTGCATGGAGCCATGCCCGCCAATGACAACCAGCCAAACGTTCTCCGGCCAAGGGGATCGCGACGGATTCGATCCCACGCGCTCGTTTGTCATTGGTCCCTGATCGACGATGGGACGCGACTAGGCTGTCGCTGGCAACCCGAGGTTCCCGCACGGCAACGCTTGGGGACTGGCGGACAAACAACCAGACTTCCAATCGCAAGCGGCGCAAGCGCCCTGGATTTTGAGACTGAGCTTATGTTTGGATCCCGATCCCTGAGATGTGTGGCTCGCACGTCACAAGACCATGCCATTCAAGCGCATCTTCGGGGTTCTTTGTTGCTATTGCGAATGAGTTGCAATAAGACTTGGGAATGAATGGCACCGTCGTTTGATCTGGATTTTCATCGGAAGAGCCGGCTACTCCGAATGAACGGGCGGCATCGATGATTTCACTTCATTTTTTTAATGGCAGCGCGCCGGGATAATTGCAGTGATGACGAAAGAGACTGCCGGAATGCTCGCGCTGGAAATATCCACACGATGAGCCGCTGCAGCCGATCCTGGGAGTGCGCAGTCGCGAGCGTAAGCATGGGCCTGCTCGTGGTCGATGGCCCGGCGATGGCCTCCGACATGCCGGTTAAAGCTCCCCACATCCAGTCGGTATTCGATTGGACCGGGTTCTATATCGGCGCGCATGCCGGCTACAGCCGCGGCTCCTCAAACGCCGTGTTGTCAGATCCGGCAACCACCGCAACCAGTAATTCCTTCGGCGGCATGATCGGCGGCGTACAGGCCGGGTACAACTATCGGCTGCCATCCGGAATACTGCTCGGCGTCGAGGCCGACATTACTTTTCCCAATTATCTCACCTCGAATTCGGTCGTATCGTCGCTGGCGACAGCGCGGTCCGCTGCCACCGAGCAGTGGGACTATGTGGGGACCGCACGCGGCCGCGTCGGTTACGCCACGGGTCCGTGGCTCGCCTATGCGACCGGCGGGCTCGCATGGGCCGGCGAGCGCTTCCTCAACACGCCCGCCATCGGCAGCGATGAAAAGACCCTGAACACCCGGCTCGGCTGGGCCGCCGGAGCCGGCGTGGAATATGCCTTCGCGCCACACTGGAGCGCGCGTCTGGAATATCTCTACAGCCAGTTCGGAAAAGCCGACATCAGGTTTCCGTCCGCAACGCAGTACGCATCGACGCTGGATTTCCAGTCGCTTCGCCTCGGGCTCAACCGCAAGATCGACTGGCCGGGTTCCGGTAATTTGACGCCGAAGACATCACTGACGGATCCCGAATCCGATCGCTGGGAAATTCACGGTCAAACCACCTTCCTGCCGCAGGGATATCCGGCATTCCGCGCACCATATAGCGGCCCGAACAGCCTGACGCCGGCGCCGCAAACCCAGCAGACCTGGAGCAACAGCCTGTACCTGAACGCCCGGCTTTGGGAGGGCGGCGAGGTTTATTACAACCCCGAACTGCTGCAGGGATTTGGATTGAACGATACGGTCGGGGTCGCGGGGTTTCCGAGCGGCGAAGCGCAAAAATCCAATTTCCCCTTCCCGCACTACAACACGTCGCGGTTGTTTGTGCGCCAGACCTTCGGCTTCGGCGGCGAGCAGGAAGAACTTGCCAGCGGGCCCCTGCAACTCGCCGGAAAGGCCGATATTTCCCGTTTGACGCTGCAGGCGGGCAAGTTTTCGGTCATCGATATCTTTGACGGTAACAGCTACGCCAAGGATTCCCGCAAGGATTTCATGAACTGGTCGATCTGGGCGCCGGGAGCATTTGACTATGCCGCGGACAAGCTCGGGCTCAGCTATGGCGCAACCGCGGAGCTCAATCAGAAACAATGGGCGTTACGCGCCGGTTATTTCCTGATGGATGCCGTATCGAATTCAAACAGCTTCGACACAAAGGTCTTTCAGCGCGGCGAGTACGTGGTCGAACTGGAAACACGCTATTCGTTGTTCTCCCAGCCGGGAAAGCTGCGGACCATCGCATGGCTCAACAGCGCCTTTTCCGGAAGCTATCGCGAGACACTGGATAATCCGGCACTCAATCTCGATATCGCGCAAACCCGCACCGGCCGGATCAAATACGGCTATGTCATCAACCTCGAACAGGCCTTGACCGACGAAGTCGGCCTGTTCGGCCGCTGGAGCTGGAACGACGGCAAGACCGAAATCATGGCGTTCACCGATATTGATGCCAGTCTCGCGCTCGGCGTTTCCATCAAAGGCACCCGATGGGGCAGAGCCGACGACGTGATCGGGCTAGGCGGCGCGATCAACGCGCTTTCCAGGGACCACCGCGACTTCATCGCGGCCGGCGGGCTCGGGCCCCTGATCGGAGATGGCCGGCTCAATTATCGACGGGAGCGAATCCTCGAAACCTATTATGCGTTCGCACTCAACAAAGCGCTCACCCTTACCGCCGACTATCAACTCATCACCAATCCCGCCTACAACGCCGACCGCGGGCCGGTCTCGATCTTCTCAGGCCGGCTGCACGGCGAGTTCTGAACAAGGCGGCTCTCATGGCGCTTCAAGATATTCGCCCAGCCGTACTGGGGCAGGCGCTGCGGCCCAACATCTGGGATGTCGTTGCGCTGGTTCTTGTCATCGGCGCCATGGTGCTCATCGTCTACGGTGGCGAGCAGACCGTGGCGCCCTTGTCCACCCTCGACATTGCTCCAGTGTCGCTCGATCCGGCCAACCTGCCGCTCTATGCGCTGCGAACGACCATGCGGATGCTGCTGGCCATCGTTTGCTCGATCATTTTCACCTTCATCTACGCCGCCCTTGCCGCCAAGAGCCGGCGCGCCGAGATAGTGCTGATCCCCCTGCTGGATATCCTGCAATCGGTGCCGATCCTCGGCTTTCTGACCTTCACCGTCGTCTTCTTCATGAACTTGTTTCCCGGCCGCGTGCTCGGCGCCGAACTCGCCTGCGTGTTCGCGATCTTCACCAGCCAGGCCTGGAACATGACCTTCAGCATGTATCAGTCGATGCGAAACGTCCCGAAGGATCTGGAAGAAGCATCCCAAAGCTTTCATCTCAGCGGCTGGCAGCGATTCTGGCGGCTCGATGTGCCGTTCGCCATGCCGGGCCTGATCTGGAATACGATGATGTCGATGTCAGGCGGCTGGTTTTTCGTGGTGGCATCGGAATCAATCACCGTCGGAAATACCACGGTCACGCTGCCCGGCATCGGCTCCTACGTCGCATTAGCCATTCAAAAGCAGAATCTGCCTGCGATCGGCTACGCAATCCTGACCATGCTCCTGGTTATCATCGCCTACGACCAGTTGCTGTTCCGGCCGGTGGTGGCCTGGGCCGACAAATTCCGCTTCGAGCAGACCGCTTCGGCAACCGCCCCGGCGTCCTGGATGCTCGACCTGTTTCGTCATACGCGGGCCTTGCGGGCACTGTCGTATCTGTTTGCAGCCTTGAACAAAGCCATTTCGAACTTGCGCTTTGCCATCCCAAAAAGCTTGAGGATGCCGGTCAGAAGCGGCCAGCCGTCGCGCATTGTCGATGCTGTCTGGCTTGCATTCATCATCGCGAGCACCGGCTACGCCGCGTGGAAGGTCTATGAGTATCTCTCGGCGACTTTGAGCCCGTCGGATGTCTTCCGCGCCGTTGGATACGGATTCGTCACGCTTGCTCGCGTCGTCGTGCTGATTGCACTGGCGACCCTGATATGGGTACCCGTCGGCGTCTGGATCGGACTTCGACCAAAACTTGCCGAGCGTATTCAACCGTTGGCGCAGTTTTTGGCTGCATTCCCTGCGAACCTCGCATTTCCGGTGTTCGTGGTGATCATCGTACGTTACGGCCTGAACCCGAATGTCTGGCTCAGCCCGCTGATGATTCTGGGAACCCAGTGGTACATCCTGTTCAATGTCATTGCGGGTGCCAGCGCATTCCCGACCGACCTTCGTGAGGCCGCCGGCAGCCTTCACCTGAAGGGATGGCGGTGGTGGATAAAAGTCATCCTGCCCGGCATTTTCCCATATTACGTCACGGGAGCAATCACCGCATCAGGCGGATCATGGAATGCCTCCATCGTCGCCGAAGTCGCAAGCTGGGGCGACATCCATCTGACCGCCACCGGTCTCGGTGCCTATATAGCAATTGCGACAGAAGCCGGTGACTTCCCTCGGGTCGTTCTCGGCATCGCCATCATGTGCGTTCTGGTGACGCTCTTCAACCGGCTGCTCTGGAGGCCGCTCTATGCCTTCGGGGAGCGCCGCCTTCGCCTCGGCTGATCAGGGGAAACTCATGCTCGATTATACCGAACAGACCAGCCTTCTCGATATCCGCGGCGTCTGCCGGTCATTTCCGAAAGGCAGCGGTGAGGAGCTGTTGGTCCTCGAAAACGTCGATCTGACGATTCATTCAGGCGAAATTGTCGGTCTGCTTGGCCGCTCCGGATCAGGCAAGTCGACGCTGCTGCGCATCATCGCCGGCCTCATCGCGCCGTCGTCAGGCGATGCAAAATGCCGGGGCGAGACGATCGTGGGCCCGCCGAACGGCGTCTCCATGGTGTTTCAGTCCTTCGCGCTGTTTCCATGGCTGACAGTTCTGCAGAATGTCGAATTGGGACTGGAAGCGCTGGGGATCGACAGCACCGAGCGCCGCACGCGGGCGCTCGCGGCGATCGATCTGATCGGTCTCGACGGGTTCGAGTCAGCCTTTCCCAAGGAATTGTCGGGCGGCATGCGCCAGCGCGTCGGATTTGCGCGGGCACTGGTCGTGCATCCGGACCTTTTGCTGATGGACGAGCCGTTTTCGGCACTTGATGTGCTGACCGCTGAGACGCTCCGGACCGACCTGGTCGATCTCTGGATCGAAGGCCGCCTGCCGATCAAGTCCGTGCTGATGGTGACGCATAACATCGAGGAAGCGGTGCTGATGTGCGACCGCATTCTCGTGTTCTCATCCAATCCCGGTCGCGTCGCTGCCGAGATCAAGGTTGACCTGCCGCATCCGCGCAATCGCCTCGATCCGACATTCCGGCAGCTCGTCGACAGCATCTATGCCCGCATGACGCAGCGCGCGGAGCCGAGAGCGCCGGCGATCGAGAGCATTCACGGCACCAGCGTTGGCATGATCCTCAACCACGTCTCGTCCAACGTGCTTTCCGGTCTGATCGAGACGCTCGCAGGGCCACCGTATAACGGGCACGCCGATTTGCCGGTTCTCGCAGGCCACCTGCAACTGGAAGCAGACGAGATATTTCACCTCGGCGAAGCGCTTCAATTGTTGAGATTTGCCCAATTGAGCGAAGGCGATCTGATGCTGATGGATGCCGGCAAGCGCTTTGCCCACCTCGAAACCGATGCCCGCAAGAAGCTGTTCGCCGAGCATCTCATCAATTATGTGCCGGTCATGGGCCTGATCCGCCGCGTACTCGACGAGCGACCTTCGCATACGGCTCCCGCCGCGCGTTTCCGCAACGAACTTGAGGACTACATGTCGGAGGACTACGCCGACGAAACGCTCAAGACCATCGTGTCGTGGGGACGCTATGCGGAGCTATTCGCATATGATGAGCAGTCGGAGCTGTTCAGCCTAGAAAATCCGCATTAGCGCTGCTCTCGATCTTGTCAGGGCGCTTGTACAACGAGTTCTGATATGAACTTGCGTGCAGCGCCACTTTCCGGTGAAGCAGAGCACTTCGGAGCAGGCTCAGAGTTCGCCGATTAAATCGTCATTCCTACGGCCGATCCGTCAGGGTGTCTAATGCTCCAGGAACACGTAGTTCATCCAGCTACTCATGCGCAGAAGGACGCGCCGCATAACGCCGACATGATGCCAGTGGTCGGTGTAGACCGCGACCTCCGCCGTCACACCGCCGGGCAATTGATACTGCGAGATATCATCGAGGATTTCGATTTGCGCCAATACGCGCCCCGGAGTCTGGCGCTCCCGCGCGTTCGGATCAAGCAGCTCGCCTGACGGTTGCAACTGCCCTTGCGACATTGCAGCCAGAATGGCCTTAACCCTGCCCTTGAAGATTCGGCCGGGAAGAGACCTGAATGCGATCTCCGCCTCGTCGCCGACCCGCACCCGTTGCAGGGAATTTTGAATGAAGGCCCCCACCAGCTCTCTATCCTGGTGAATGAAAACCATGACTGGCCGTGCGACAAAGGGAACCGCCATCATTCCCGGTCGCAGAAAAACCTGGCTGACGTAACCGTCAGCCGGAGCCCGCACCGTCGTCTCGCCGAGCTCGTACTCGGCATTTTTCAATTCAGCGCGCACCCGCGCCACCGTTGGATTGATACCCTCGATCTGCGACTCGTAGGCCAGCCGCGCCTGATCCGCGCGCGCCTGCGCCGTGACCGTAACTGCCTCGGCAGCAAGGTAGACGCCTCGGCGATTTTCAACTTCCAGCTCCGTGATTGGCAATGGTCGTCCGGCGCTCCGGGCGCTCTCATTGGCAGTATCAGCGCGGTCAAAGGATTGCTTGGCGCGATCGCGCGACGCACGCCCTTCCTCCACAACGGATTTGGCAGCGTCCGAGGCGGAGTTTAGCTGTCGAACATTTTGTTCGGCCTCGGCAAGCGCGGCACGCTTTTCATCGACCGCAAATTGATAGGGACGCGGATCGATCCGAAATAAGACGTCGCCTTTCTTCAAAGGCACGTTCGACGTCACCGGCACCTCGATAACCGGTCCCCGGACGGACGGAATCACGGGGGCCGACGTGAAGTAAATGCGGCCTTCGTTCGTGAACGGATGGTTGTAGCTCATCAAAAGCACGAGGCCGGAGACGAGCACTATTCCGCCGAGCGCGGCCGTCGGCACCGTCCACTTGTTGACGGGGATCTTGAAGATCTTGAAGGCCGCGTAGGCGAACGCGGTGTAGGTGAGAATGAGAAGGATATCCATCAGGGCTTCTCCACCGGCTGGAGCGGCTCTGGCTTGTTTTCCGCCGCGGCGCGTTGTTCGAGCGCTGCAATCCGCTCCTCAAGCTGCACGAGCGCGATCCCCGGATGGGCGATAGCCTCGCTTTTCTCGGTAAAGCCCCAGCCGCGATCCGGCCGATAAAGCATCGCCCAGATCCAGAGAAACGGCCAAAGAACGTGGAGCGTAAAAAGGCTTACCCAACCGGCGACGTGGATCGCATCCTGGTGCGGATGATGGCGGTGCACCGCGACCTCGTAGGGAATGTCATGAATAGCGATGATGCCGTAGAACAAAATAAGGGCTACAGCGATCAGTACCCCGAGGGCAAAATAATCGAGGAACATCCATTTCTCCTTCGCGCATAAGTGCAAGAAGCGGGACGGGCCAGAGCTTGATCGGCCTTTGCCAAGGATGGTGCGACAGGCGGCATTTAACGCAGACCTGTACAAAGTCGTCCATGATCCGATATTGTCTGCCCCGGGTCAATTGGTCGAAATTGACCAGTAATTCCGACAACCAGGCATCAACGTCGGCGTGCTCAGCTGCAGGACTACCGCGCATGTGAGCCGAACCCCATAACCATCGAGGACATCTCGATCATGGATGCCTCGCTGCCTGCAAAACCAAAACAGTCTGGGGTCGAACGTAGCGGGTTTGAACAAACCGTTCTATTGCTGCAGGGCGGCGGGGCACTCGGCTCCAATATCGTGCACCTGATCTACAACGCCGTTAAGTCCCTTCACCTTCTGCTTGGAATTGCAGGCGCGCTGCCTGGCGCAAAGATTTCCGATGCTTTCACGTTCTCGGCGTCGGGAGGTCGTAGGGGCAATTCTCGGAGCGGCCTTTTGTAATCGGTTGGCGGCAGCTACGGCCGCGGTAGATGGGGAGATCAGCCCACCGCTGAGAACGTGTCCGCCCGCGCCATCGCCCAAGCCTCGCGAAAGCGCGAATCGCTGGTGCCGTCGATCAGTTCGCCCGGGCGAAGCGACGGATAAAGCCGTGCGAACGACAGCACTTCGGTCGTGGACGTCCGCTTTGAAAAATGGATCGGCCGGACCTGCTGCGGGTGATCGAGCCCCGCGGCGGCAAGCAGTTCGGCCAGCGCCTGCAGCGTTGCGCGGTGATAGTTGTAAACCCGCTCCGTCTTGTGCGGCACCACCAACGCGCGGGCGCGGGTTGGGTCCTGCGTGGTCACGCCGGTCGGACATCGATCGGTGTGGCAACTCAGTGACTGGATGCAACCCAGCGAAAACATGAAGCCACGCGCCGAATTGCACCAGTCCGCCCCGATCGCCATGGCGCGCGCCAAATCGAAGGCGGTCGCTATCTTTCCGGCGGCGCCGATGCGGATGCGGTCACGCGCATTGATGCCGATCAGCGCATTATGGACGAAATTGACCCCCTCGCGCATCGGCATGCCCAGATGGTCCATGAATTCCAGCGGCGCGGCGCCGGTGCCGCCTTCGTTGCCGTCGACCACGATGAAATCCGGATAGATTCCGCTCTGAAGCATTGCCTTGCAGATCGCGAGAAACTCCCAGGGGTGACCGATGCACAGCTTGAATCCGGCAGGCTTGCCGCCGGAGAGCCGACGCATCTCGCCGATGAAGGCCATCATTTCCAGCGGCGTCGAAAATGCCCGGTGCGTGGCCGGCGAGATGCAGTCCTCGCCCATGCTGACGCCTCTGATCTTGGAAATTTCCTCGGAGACCTTGGCGGCAGGAAGGACGCCACCGTGTCCGGGCTTGGCGCCCTGACTGATCTTGAGCTCGATCATCTTGATCTGATCGTCGGCGGCGACGCGCGCGAATTCTTCCGGATTGAACGAGCCGTCGCGGTTGCGGCAACCGAAATATCCGGAACCGATCTCCCAAATCAGATCACCGCCGTTCTCGCGATGATAGGGACTGACACCGCCCTCGCCGGTGTCATGCGCGAAGCCGCCCTTTTTGGCACCCGCGTTCAGCGCGCGCACCGCGTTAGGACTAAGCGCGCCAAAGCTCATCGCAGAGATATTGAAGACGGATGCCGAATACGGCTTGATGCAATCCGAACCGCCGATGGTGACACGAAATTGCTCGCCGGTACGAACCTTCGGCGCCACCGAATGGTGCATCCATTCATAGCCTTCGCGATAGACGTCCTCCTGGGTGCCGAACGGCCGCTTGTCGAGCACCATCTTCGCCCGCTGATAAACAAGCGCGCGGGTGTCGCGGCTGAACGGCATGCCGTCCTTCTCGCTCTCGAAGAAGTACTGCCGCATTTCCGGCCTGATCTCTTCCAGCAGAAACCGGATATGGGCCGAGATCGGATAATTTCGCAGAACCGCGTGGTTCTTTTGCGTGAGATCGCGAATGCCGAGTAATGTGAGGGCGCCGAAAATAAGAATCGGAATCAAGACCAGATCGAACACCTTGCGATCCACGATCCCGATGCCGAGAAGCAAAGCCGTGACGACAGCGCAAATCGTCAGCACGATGTAGCGTGGCGAGAACGGAAGCATCAGCGTTTCCATGGGACCCCCGGGCAGTTTCTGCCGTATTATTCTTTTAAGCCGCAGTCTAATCCACTATCAGAACAATCCTTTACACGATATCCGGCGCAGAGGTCACGGATATGACAGCGGATCGCCCGCGAAGCTACCGATTCCCCCGGCGGAGAATCAGTCCGTCCCGCGGCAAGGGATACCGCCCGCCGTCCGTTCTTTTTGCGGTGCAACGCAACTCGACCGAGTCTCGCAGGGCTCAGTGACTGTGCGGGCGCATCTCGTCGGGAATCCCGCTCTGCTCCAGGCGATTTTGCGCCAGCCACGCGTCAGTGCTCCGGATGGCGCACAAGACGACACTGTCGCCC
>Ga0209213_1000016_pt1 | contig 14327 bp, 13 predicted proteins | sample MedBloCAOM1_M2_FD_187843 | JGI IMG/M metagenome (GOLD analysis project Ga0209213, IMG submission 187843) | Forest soil microbial communities from El Dorado National Forest, California, USA - Mediterranean Blodgett CA OM1_M2 (SPAdes) (version 2) | ecosystem: Environmental > Terrestrial > Soil >... | reverse complement strand
GGTGCGGTAGTAGACGTCGATGAAGTTCAGGCCGACGGCGTACTGGCGGATGCGAACCTCGCCGGGCCCCGGCGCGGGCACGTCCACGGCTTCGTAAACCAGGGCCTCCGGCCCCCCCACCTTGTGCACGCGCACCGCCTTGGTCATCAGCTTCTCCTCGCATTGCTTGATAGCAACGGAAAGCCATCGAGGCTGCGTTGTCAACACGGGACCGCGAAAACGCTTATCTGACGGCCTTTTTGCGGTTGCGCCTGGCAAGCACATTGAAGGCTTCGACGGCGGCCGAAAATGCGATGGCAAAGTAGATGTAGCCGCGCGGGATATGGAATTTGAATCCATCAGCGACCAGCGCGACCCCGATCAGCACCAGGAAGGCCAGCGCCAGCATCTTGGTGGTCGGATGCTCCGCCACGAATCTCGCGACCGGGCCGGACGACACATACATGATGACACAGGCGATGACGACCGCGGCGATCATGATTTCGAGATCCTGCGCCATGCCGATCGCGGTGATGATCGAATCAAGCGAGAACACCATATCGATGATGATGATCTGGACGATTACCCAGAAGAACGCGCTGGGATGAGGCGCGTCATCGTTCTCGCCGTCGCGCGCTTCCACTTCGCCGTGAATTTCGTGGGTCGCCTTCCCGATCAGAAACAGTCCGCCGCCGATCAGGATGATATCGCGCCACGAAAATCCCACACCCCTTAACGTCACGACGTCCTGCGTCAGGCCGATCAGCCACACCAGCAGGCTCAGCAGCAGGATGCGGAACACCAGCGCCAGTGCCAGCCCAATTTGCCGCGCTCGCTTCGCCTGCTGCGGCGGGATGCGCGAGACGATGACCGACAGAAAAATAACATTGTCGATGCCGAGAACGATTTCCAGCGCCGTCAGGGTCAACAATGCTGCCCATGCTTCCGGGCTGGTCAACAACTCGATCATGCGTTGAATGATCTCACGAGCCGGATGATTGCATCGCTGCCCACGATATAGGCGGCGATCGCGCACAGTGCGATGGTTACGGGCGCACCGACGTCGAAATCGACCGCCAGCGTGATAATCGCAAGCACCGCCCAAACGGCAAGCAACGACAGTGTAAGCCCTCGCAGTCGCACCACGCGAATTGGGTGAACGACGTGGAAAGGAACAAACGTCAGCGCAATCAGAATGGCGACCGCAAGGCTCGAAAGCGCTGGCGGCAAACGCAGCAGGAACAGATAAAACGCTGCGGCATTCCATAGCGCCGGAAACCCGCGAAAATGATTGTCCGCGGCCTTCATGCGGCGATCTGCGAAATAGAGCGCGCCCGACACGACAACACCGGCGCCCAGCAGCGGCGCCGCCAGCGGCAGCAGCAAGCCGCTTGCGGTGATGGCATAGGCGGGCACGAAGACGTAGGTCACAAAATCGACCACGAGGTCGAGCACCTCGCCCGACCAGTTCGGCTGCACGCGTGCGACATCCAGCCGCCGCGCGATCGGGCCATCAAGCGCGTCCACCACCAGCGCGGCGCCAAGCCACCCAAACATCGCAGCCCAATGCTCGCGCACCGCCTCGAGCAGCGCGATCAAGGCGATCCCTGCCCCCAACGCCGTGAAGATATGTACGGAAAATGCAGCCGCCCGCGATGCCGGCGATGCTGACGAGGAATGCTGCTGGTTTGCCTGGTCCATTTGCCCGGCAGTGCTATCAGGAATCGTCTCGATTTGCACATCCGCGGTTGCGGCGTTCCGCCGCGCAATTCTGTGGAAACATTGAGAGCGCGATGCGGGCTTGAAAATGCCGCCGGGAACGTCAATTGTCCCGATATGAACGATGCTGCGGATACACATGGTACATACGACGTCGTCGTGATCGGCGGCGGGCCGGCGGGACTTACGGCCGCAATTGCGTTGGCGCAAACCGGTGCGAATACGGCCTTGATCGCCCGCCGCTCGCCTTATGCCGACAATCGCACCACCGCGCTCTTGGGCGGCTCCGTCGATCTCCTGCAGCAGTTGGATGTCTGGCCGCGCTGCAACCACAAGGCAGCGCCCTTGCAAGCGATGCGGCTGGTTGACGATACCGGCCGCCTGATCCGGGCACCCGAGGTCAGGTTTTCCTGCGACGAAATCGGTCTCGACGTGTTCGGCTATAACATCGATAATCGTGCGCTGACGATCGCGCTGGAGGAACGCGCGGCCGAGCTTTCCGATCTGACGCGGTTCGACGATGAGGCGGATACGATCAGCCCGGAAGACGCTGATGTTGCAATTCGTACCGGCCGCGGAAAATCACTGTCTGCGCGCCTGGTGGTCGGCGCCGACGGACGGCAATCGCTGTGCCGCGAGGCCGCGGGCATCCGGGTCAGGCGCCGCGAACTCAACCAGGCAGCGCTGACCTTCAATGTCAGCCATTCGCGGCCACATCGAAATATCTCCACAGAGTTTCACACGCCGCAAGGTCCATGCGTATTTGTGCCGCTGCCCGGCGACCGCTGCAGCGTGGTGTGGGTCGCGGCGCCAAAGGAAGCCGAACGGCTGATCGCGTTGAGCGATGACGAACTGTCTGTGGCCGCGGAAACGCAATCGCATTCCATTCTCGGCCGCATCCGTGTCGAACCGGGACGCCATCTGTTTCCGCTTGCGATCGAGCAGCCGAGACAATTTGCGCACCGTCGCATTGCGCTGGTCGGCGAGGCCGCGCACGTGCTGCCGCCGATCGGCGCGCAGGGCTTGAACATGGGATTGCGCGATGCCACCGATCTCGCCGATATCGTGCGCGACGCAATGCTGTCTGGCGAAGACCCCGGCTCGCCTCAGGTGCTCAATCGTTATGACTCAGCGCGGCGCGCCGATGTCGCCAGCCGGACCTTCGTCATCGATATGGCGAACCGCTCGTTGCTGAGCGATTTCCTGCCGATGCAAACGCTGCGCGCGGCCGGTCTGCACCTGATCGGTTCGATTGGACCGCTTCGCCGTCTGGCCATCCGCGAGGGCCTGGCGCCTTCGTGGCGAGCGACGCGATGGTGATCCAGGTTCTACGGAAACACAAGGCGACCGGTCTGCATCAGCCACATCACGATGGTCAGCGTGATGACAGACGCGAAGGTCCCGATCAGCACCGCGACGGACGCGGGTTCGACCCAGGTGTCGTTTTGCCGGGCGATCACAAACACATTCAGCGCCGGCGGCAGCGACGCCATCAGTACCGCTGTGGCCGCCCATGGCTGTGGGAACGGCCCCAGCAGCAGCATCAATCCGAATACCATGAGCGGATGGACTAAGAGTTTTATCGCGATGACAGCGGGCACTTCCCAGGGCACACGGCCAAACGGGCGCAGCGCCACCGTCACTCCGAGCACGAACAGCGCCATCGGCGCCGCGGCATTTTCCAGAAACCGCAGCGTATTGTCGATCGCAACCGGCGGATGAATGTGCAAGGCCGCCGCCAATGCTCCAGCGCAAGCCGACATAATCAGCGGATTCAAAACGATCTGTCGCACCACGAGACCGATCGTGTGCAACCAATGGCGGGACTCGCCATCGCTCAACGCGATCAACAGCGGCACAATCGAAAACAGAAAGATGCTATCGCAGCAGAAGATCAACGCGGTTGGCGCGGCTGCCTTTGAGCCGAGCACGGCCAGCGCCAGACCGGGACCCATATAGCCGATGTTGCCATAGCCACCGGAAAGGCCTGCCAGCGTCGACTCCCGAAATGAGAGCCGTCCGACTAACCGACTTGCCATCAAGGCAAGGGCAAAGGCGCTGGCCGTACCGAGGGTGGTCGCAATGAGGAATGGCGGATTGTTGAGTTCCTCAAACGGCGTCTTCGACGTGATTCCGAACAGCAAGGCGGGTAGCGAGACATAAAGCAGGAAGAAGTTCATCCACGCTAAGCCCTGTTCCGGCAGACCCTTGGCCTTGCCACAGGCGAAGCCGATGAAGATCAGGCCGAAATACGGCAGTGCGAGATTGAGAATGTCGACCATGGGCGAGTTTCTTTTTCTTGATTTTTTCAGCCCCGGTTGGGACGTCGGGCGCATCAGCGGTCGCAAAGATTAATTCGGCGGTTTGCCTCTAGCATCGGCCACAATCATGGTCTATTCGACGAGATATGATAAAGACGCGGACCGCCAAATTTCAGATCGGACAGATCGTTCGCCACCGGATCTTTTCGTTCCGGGGCGTGATCTTCGATATCGATCCGGAATTCAACAATACCGAGGAATGGTGGTTGTCGATCCCCGAGGAGGTTCGGCCTCACAAGGATCAGCCGTTCTATCATCTGCTCGCCGAGAATTCAGAATCGGAATACGTCGCCTACGTTTCCGAGCAAAATCTATTGCCCGACGATTCCGGTGAACCGATCCGGCATTCACAAGTTGCTGAGATTTTCGTGAAGGACAAATCGGGCGGCTATCGCCCGCGCAATCCGTCGCTGAATTGAGGAGCGTCATCCCAGGCTCGTAACCCGGATGAAGCCAACGGGTCGCGCGAATGCGCGCCGATGATAAACTCCGCGGAATCCGGGACCAGAGCAACGTCCGCATTGCGCTTCGCTCCATGGGACTACAAGCATTCCTTCACCAAAAAAAGGCGCTCGATTGAGCGCCTTTTTCGTTCGTCGATAACGAGCGGCCCTACATTTTACTTCGCAGCCGGATTGGCCGGAGCAGCGGCAGCGGGCTGGTTGGCCTCGAGCTTCTTGCGCGCTTCCTCAGCGCGCTTCTGCAACTCTTCCTGCAGCTTCTTCTGGGTTTCCTCGAACACCTTCGGGTCGGTCGGCGGGCCATCATAGGCCTTGGCGAATTCGCCGAGCGGCAGAGGCAGCGTGAGCGGTGCGCCGTTGGAGTTGATCGCCTGAACCACCAAATTCTGCCCCTTCTTCATGTTCGCGAGCAGTTCCGGGGTCACTTCGTAGTCCGACATGCAGCCATTGGCGAAGCAGATCACATAGGGGCTTTGCGCCGGGGGGTTGTTGTCGACGATCACGCGGGTGCCGTGGACCAGCTGCATGCCCAGCGGGAGCGTGACACGCAGGATCTTCTTCGGCTCGCCTTCGGGCTCGATGATCACGGCCGCGATGACAGGCTGGCCGGACTCGATGCGTCCATCCTTGCCGGTGAAGCAAACCTGTTTGGCGTTGGCATCCTGACCCTTCAGGCAGAATTTGGTCCAAGGCGCATAGATCAGCTGAACCTGCTGGTCCTGGGCTTGACCATTCGCCGCAGGCGCTCCAGCCGCCGGCGGTGCCTGCTGAGCGGAAGGTGCGGGCGCCGCGGGAGCGGCTTTCGGTGCAGCCTTCGGCGCGGCCTTGGCCTTTGGCGCAGCCGCGGGGGCACCGGGCGCCGGCGTCGGCTGCTGGGCCCGCGCGTCGGGAGAAAGCAGTACGGCGGTCAATGCCGTGGCTGCCAACAAGGCGAAAACCCGCCCACGTGGCCGGACCGACGCGGCCAAGATACGGAAATTCATTGCGGAAAACCCTTTCTGAACGGGAGTGCCCGAAACCGCTGCAGGCACGACACCTAGCCGTTTGGCCGGCTGTCTCCTTGCCAATTGAGGCGGTTAAGTGACAGGCCCTGCCGTCTTGGTCAATTGCCCGCCTTCATACAGTGGCGTGCGAAAAGATCAATGCCGACAAGCATCTTTGGCACGCCGCGGCCAAATGCCGACGGCTATGATAAAACCCGGTAATGAGCAAGACCGAATTAAACCAGCGTGCTGTGTTGCGGGTTTGCGGATGCTCGCGCCTTCGAGCCGTTGCCTGTGCGGTCCTCGCTTTTGGCCTCTCGCTGGCGATGTACGCCAGCAGGGTATCGGCGGAGGAGAGCTACGCCATCGCCATGCATGGCGCGCCGGCCCTGCCGGCCGATTTCACCCACATGCCCTATGCCAATCCCAATGCGCCGAAGGGCGGGCGGCTGTTGCAGGGCATTCTCGGTACCTTCGACAGCCTCAACCCGCTGATCGTCAGGGGTCTCGCCGTGCAGCAAATCAGGGGCTTTGTGGTCGAAAGCCTGATGGCGCGGGGCAATGACGAGGCTTTCACGCTTTATGGTCTGTTGGCCAAGAGCGTGCAGACCGACGACATCAGGAGCTACGTCACCTTCCATCTCGATCCCAAGGCGCGTTTCTCGGACGGCCAACCGGTGCTCGCCGAAGACGTGCTGTTCTCGTGGGCTTTGCTGCGCGACAAAGGGCGTCCCAACCATCGCCAATTTTATTCCAAGGTCGCAAAGGCCGAAGCGCTCGATCCGCTCACGGTGCGGTTCGATTTCGGTGGCGCCCACGACCGTGAGCTGCCGCTGATCCTTGGCCTGATGCCGGTATTGCCCAAGCATGCTGTCGATGTCGCGACTTTCGAAGAGACGTCGATGAGGGCGCCGACCGGTTCCGGTCCCTATCGCGTCAGCGCGGTGAAGCCCGGCGCCAGCGTGACGCTGACGCGCAATCCCGACTATTGGGGCCGCGACCTGCCGGTCAATCGCGGCCTATGGAATTTCGACGAGATCAGACTCGACTTCTATCGCGAGGCCAATGGCCAGTTCGAAGCATTCAAGCGCGGCCTCTATGACTTTCGCGTCGAGACCGAACCGCTGCGCTGGCACGACGGATATGATTTTTCGGCCGCCCGCCATGGCGAGGTGATCCGCGAAACGATCGAGACCGGGATGCCGCAGCCGTCGGAATTCCTGGTGTTCAACACAAGGCGTCAGGTGTTTTCCGATATCCGCGTGCGCCAGGCATTGACGCTGCTGTTCGATTTCGAATGGATCAACCGCAATTACTTTTTTGGGCTCTATGGCCGCTCGGCAGGGTTCTTCGCAGGCTCCGAACTGTCGGCCTACGCCCGCGCCGCCGATGACCGCGAGCGAGAGCTGCTGAAACCCTACGTATCGCATATGCTGCCCGGCATTCTCGATGGCAGCTATCGCCTTCCCGTCAGCGACGGTTCGGGCCGGGATCGCGCAACGCTTCGCAGCGCGCTGACGCTGCTGTCCCAGGCCGGCTACGATCTTGACGGCACGGTGCTGCGGCAGCGTTCGACGAAAGCGCCCCTCACCTTCGAAATTCTGGTGACGACACGAGATCAGGAGCGGATCGCGCTGGCATATATGCGCGATCTGAAGCGCGCGGGCATCGAGGCCACGGTGCGCGCGGTCGACGCCGTTCAATTCGATCAACGCCGGCTCGGTTTCGAATTTGACATGATCCAGAACCGCTGGGATCAGTCGTTGTCGCCGGGCAACGAGCAGTCGTTCTATTGGGGAAGCGAGGCCGCGGACAATCAGGGAACGCGAAACTACATGGGCGCAAAAGACCCCGCCATCGACGTTTTGATCGCGGCAATGCTGGAGGCACGCGAGCACGCTGATTTCGTCTCGGCGGTGCGGGCGCTCGACCGGACCCTGATGTCGGGCTTCTACGCTATCCCCTTGTTTAACGTTCGAGAGCAATGGATCGCCCGCTGGAATGTGATAGAACGACCTTTGGCCACTGCGTTGACGGGTTATCTCCCGGAAACCTGGTGGCAAAAGCCGGACCCGCGACCAAAGTGATCCCGTGATCCAGAACAACGCATCGCCGACGATCGACGGATTGTTTCGACGAATCCTGGCACGAAAGCCGGATGCGCTGGCGCTGCTCGATCCGCTCAACAAGCAGCGCGTCACGGGCCAACCGCCAAAACGCCTGACCTTCGCGCAAGCCGACCGCGCGATCTCGGCGCTATCGGCTCATTTCATCGAAGCGGGGTTGCCGAACAATTCCGTGATCGCGGTTCAACTGCCGAACACCGTCGAATTCATGCTGACGGTGCTTGCCGCGCATCGCGCAGGCTTGGTCGTGGCGTTGCTTCCGCTGCTCTGGCGGCAGGCGGAACTAACGGTAGCGCTCAATCGCACCGGCGCCCGGGCGATTGTCACGACGGGCAAGATCGACGGCGTCAGCCATGCCGACCTCGCCATGAACGCCGCGGCCGATGCGTTTTCGATCCGCCATGTCTGCGGCTTCGGCCATGACCTGCCGGAAGGCATGGCATCGCTCGACCTTGCCCTGTCGGAAGAATCGGCCACCACGCGTGCCGTCACACAGGACGGCCGCAGGGCGGCGATGATCTCATTCGACGTGACGGTGGATGGCTTTCGCGCCGTCCCGCGTACGCATCTAAGTTTGATCGCCGGCGGCCTCGCATTGTCGCTCGAAAGCGACGTGCCGCAGGGCGCAACTGTGATGTCGGCATTCGAGCCGTCATCGTTCGCAGGCCTAACCTCATCGCTTGTGGTCTGGTTGCTGTCGGGCGGAACGCTGGCGCTGCATCATCCGTTCGACGGCGATGTGCTTGAGCAGCAGATCAACGAGCATTCCTGCGAAACGCTGATCGCGCCGGCACAACTGGCGGTGCGATTGGCCGCCATCGAGATGGCGTCGCGTCTGCCGACATTGCGCAATGTGATCGGTCTTTGGCGCGCGCCGGAGCAGGTCGCGGCGAGCCCGACCTGGACCTCCCAACACGCTGTCCTGACGGACGTCTATCTGTTCGGCGAAGCCGGACTGTTCAGTGCCCGCCGCACGGCCGACGGCGCGCCGGCACCCATCCTGCCGGGACCGCATGGCGCACCGCGCGACGTCCGGGGCTCCTCGGTCGCCGGTGAGATCTTTCTGACTCCAAGGGGGACACTGGCACTGCGCGGACCGATGGTTACCCCGGCGGCTTACGCTCCCCCTCCGCCGCCGAGCGATTCCCTGGTGGCGCAGCCGCCGCTCGATCATGTCGATACCGACTATGCTGCGCGTCTCGACCGTTCGACCGGAGCGATTTACATTACCGCGCCGCCCTCGGGCATTATGGCAGTCGGCGGATACCGGTTCTTGTCGCAGGATCTGCAGGAATGGGCCAGGCGGCTTGGACAGGGTGCGTTGCTGACGGCGTTGCCCGACCGGTTAAGCGGCCACCGCCTTGCCGGACGCGCCCAGGACAATGCCCGCGCCCGCGAGGCGCTGGCGGAACTCGGGCTTAACCCACTGATGGTGGAAGCGTTTCGCGATCGAACAGAGCCAACCTGATTGAACTCGGATGGCTTCGTTGACGCCGCATTAAGACCGGCAAACTAGGATTGGCGCGCTCCATCAATCGCGTTGATCCGAGTTTTTAGATGTCCCAGCAAGGCCCGATCATCGTCGTATCGACCACCGAGCGGCCGTCGTTCGCGACCGCGCTTGACGATGCGAAGATGTTTCCGATCATCGAAACAGGCTGGGCCGACGCCTCACGCTCTGTCGAGCAACTGCAGCCAGCCGCGGTTCTCGTCGCGTTGTCCGACGCCATTGAACCCAGCTTCGAGGCGTTGGCGCGACAGATCGCAGCGCGGCAGCCCTATCTTCCGCTGATCGCTATCGGTGCCCAGACATCGCTGCCTCAGAACGCCATTCCTTTCTCGCAAAGTGGAGGCAATTTCGATCGTCTGATTGCGCGCCTGCGCACAGCGCTACGGATCAGAGCATTGCATGTCACCGTGATGCGCCGGCTCGACGATGACCTGGCGGCGCAAACTACGCTGCCGGAAACCGATCCCGCGCGCGATGCCACCGTGCTGCTGGTCGGCCGTGGCGCCGCCTACCCTTCGCTTTCGGTGTCGCTCGGCGAGCGGATGGGAGTGGTCGGCGCGCTCAGCATTGAAGCCGCCGCGAAACAGCTCAATATCCGCGACATCGACGGCATCGTCCTTGGCGAAGGGTTCAGCGCGCGCGTGGTGGATGCCTTCCTCACGGTACTGGCCGAAGATGCGCGGTTTCGTAATTTGCCTGTCGTGGTGACGTCGGATGAAGTGGCGCTGGCATACGATCTGCCCAATCTCGAAATCATATCCGGTGACCCCGAGCGCGTCGCCGCAAACGCGTTGCCGCTGATCCGACAGCATGCTTTCGAGGCACATTTGAGTCGCACGCTGCGGTCGATCGACGCCGGCGGCCTGCTCGATCCGCGAACCGGTCTGCTCACGTCAGCCGCATTCAACCGCGATTTCGCCACCGCCGTCTATCAGACGCTCTCGCGCGGCGGCGGATTGTCGGTGGCTCGCTTTGCCTTCGATCCCGCCCACGCGCGCGCGCAGCTCGACGGCGCGCGGATTCTCAGCCGCTTGATACGGCAAATGGATTTCGGCGCAGCCCTGGAAGACGGATCTGTTGTCGTGGTGTTCGCCGAGACCGATTTGCGCACCGCCCATATGATTGCGCGGCGGCTTTCCAGCGTGATGCGCCATACCAGCCACGGCAAACGCGACGTGCGGTCAGAGCCGGTTGTGACGCTCGCCACCATGCTGCCGACGGATTCGGCGAAGTCGCTGCTGGCGCGGCTTTACGACGAGGCCCACCGCGCCGCGTCGTGACGCTCCAAATCAAATTCCGGCCGTTTTCGTTTGCATTCTGAACGGGTCGCAATCGCGGCGTGGTGCGCTGCTGATCCGTGGGTTTCCCATTCGGCCTCAAGATGCAGGAGCATAAACCGGCAAGAATCGCGCAAGCGCAGCAATCCTCGGCAAGCGGCGCCCTGCTCGGTGAATTACAATTCTCACTGTCTGCAAGGCTGGCGCCAGGAGGACAAGGTCAGCGAGGCCGCGGGGGAATATGAAGCCATTTTGGTTCGGGCCGGGTCCAGTAAGTAATGCCGGAGTGCTCATCCGACTGGGCGCTATCGGTGCGGTGATGCTGAGCGTGGCCGGGGCGTTCGCTTACACCGGCGGCTGGCTCTCGCCAGTCCGTCTGACCCAGGACAGGATGCTGGCAGCTTTCCAGGAGGCCAACGGCACCCACGCCGGCTTCCGCCGCAACCACGCGAAGGGCGTTTGCGTCACCGGCTGGTTCGAAAGCAGCGGGCAGGCAGCGGCACTGTCGAAAGCCGCTGTCTTCAAGCCCGGCCGCGTCCCGGTGGTTGGCCGCTTCGCGCTCGCTGGAGGCATGCCCTTCCAGACGGATGCGCCTGCGACGGTGCGCAGCATGGCGCTGCGCTTCCTGCCACCCAGCGGCGAGGAATGGCGCACGGGCATGAACAACATCCCGGTTTTCGTGGTGAACTCGGCGCGCGGCTTTTACGAGCAATTGCTCGCCTCTAGCCCCGATCCAGTGACGGGAAAGCCCGATCCGGCGAGAATGAAGATGTTTCTGGCCGCCCATCCGGAAACGGTGCGGGCGTTGGCGTTAATCAAGCAACGCCAAGTCACCTCCGGTTTTGCAAACTCCACCTTCAATGGCCTCAATGCCTTTCGCTTCGTCGACGCAGCCGGGGCCTCCACCCTCGTTCGTTGGTCTACGGTGCCGGTTCAATCCGTCGCGACTGACAGCGCAGAGCCATCAGCAGCAGGAAACAAGAACTATCTCTTCGATGACTTGATCGCCAAAATCGCGCAGCATCCGCAACAATGGCGGCTGATCGTGACGATTGGCCACGCTAGTGACCCGACGAACGACGCGACGCTGCCGTGGCCCGCCAGCCGCCGGCAGATCGACGCCGGCACGGTAACCATCGATCAAGCCTCGAGCGAGGACAGCGGGCGCTGCACCGCCGTCAACTACGATCCTCTGGTGCTGCCGTCCGGGATCGAGCCATCCGACGATCCGTTGCTGAGCGCCCGCTCGGCGGTCTATGCGCGCTCCTTCACGCTGCGTGCCGAAGAGGCGCATGAGAAGCCGCCCAGCGCGGTCACCGCCCAGGAGCTGCAAGCTGGAGGCAAGTCATGACCACCAAGGCACGCTTCCCGGCTGCGTCCCGGCTGCTGCACTGGATAATGGCACCCATGATCGTGGCGATGCTGTTCATCGGCGTGGGCATGGCCGCTTCGGTCTCCGCGCGCTACGACCTTCTGGTCTCAATCCACCGGCCGCTCGGAATAGCCATCTTCGTGCTGTGCGTGATCCGTATCGTGAACCGGTTCATCAATCCGCCGCCGGAGTTGCCCGATACGGTTCCATCCCTGCAACGCTTCGCCGCCAAGGCATCGCACATCGTACTGTATGCGCTCATGTTCATCATGCCGCTGGTTGGTTGGGGCATGCTGTCGGCGGCGCGCTATCCGATCGTGCTGTATGGGCCGCTGGGGTTGCCACCGATCCTGCCGCATGATTTGACGCTCTATGCTTGGCTCCGCGACCTCCACACTGTCCTCGCCTATCTGCTCTTCGCGACCTTCCTCGCGCATTTCGGGGCCGCGCTTTTCCATGGCCTGATCCGGCGCGACGGCGTGTTTGGGACCATGGCGTCGTGGCGGTAGGGATCGATCGGAGGTGTGAGATCTGGTCGTCGTGCAGTCACCGGCTGCGGGACTGCAGACGCAGTTCGACTGAATGATCTGGTCTTTCGTTGGCGACGAATGCAGAGGAGGTTTGAATGTCGGACACCTGCGTCTTTCATCGAACGATGACCCGACGCCGACTGCTTGCCACGGCAGGCGCGACAGGCGTGGTTCTCTCAAAGCCAGCATGGGCACAAAAGATGGTCGATCTTCCGCTACCCGGAGGTCCCGAAGCGCGGGAGATTACGACCGCCTTTCCACAGAAGGGGCCGATGATCCTGCAGCGGACCCGTCCACCGCTTCTGGAAACGCCGTTTGAAGTTTTCGATAAGGGTGTCTTCACCCCCAACGATCAATTTTATGTGCGCTGGCACTGGGCGGTCATCCCAACCGATATTGATATCGGCAAGTTTAGCCTGACGGTGCGCGGCCATGTGAATCAAACATTGTCGCTGTCGTTGAACGATATCCTTCACGGATTGCCGAGTGTTCAACTGTCCGCAGTGAATCAGTGCTCCGGCAACTCGCGAGGCTTCTTCCAGCCTCGCGTACCAGGCGGGGAATGGGCGAATGGCGCCATGGGTAACGCGCTCTGGACCGGGGTCCGTCTCAAGGACGTACTAGATAAAGCTGGGGTGAAGTCGGGTGCCATACAGGTCCGGTTCAAGGGCCTGGAAGAGCCGGTCGTGGCAGATGCGCCGCATTTCATGAAGTCGCTGGACATCGACCACGCGCGCGATGGTGAAGTGATGATCGCCTATGCCATGAACGGCGAGCAGCTACCTTTGGTGAACGGATTTCCCCTGCGGCTGGTCGTGCCCGGCTGGTATGCAACCTATTGGGTCAAGATGCTGAACGATATCGAAGTGTTGAATGAGCCCGACACGAACTACTGGACAAAAGTGGCTTACACCATTCCCGACACACCGCATGCCAACATCAAACCGGGCGAAACCAACGTGAAGATGGTCCCGATCAACAGAATGGTGCCGAGATCCTTTGTTACAAATATAGCCTCGAGTCAGCAGGTGAAGTCTGGTGCGCCGACGACATTGCGCGGAATTGCGTTCGGCGGCGATTGCGGCGTGGCAAGCGTCGACTATTCGATCGATCGCGGCAAGAGCTGGCATCAGGCGCAGCTGGGAAAGGACGAAGGCAACTATGGTTTCCGGCAGTGGCAGACGCAATTCGCGCTGCCTTCGCCCGGTAAGTACACCTTGCTGACCCGCTGCACCAACAGCAACGGCGTAGCGCAACCCGACACACCAAACTGGAATCCCGCCGGCTTCATGCGCAACGTTGTGGAATCGGTCGATATCATTGCGGCTTGACGGAGCATCTTACAATGTTTCGCAGTTTTCTGCCGGCCATCATTCTGTTGGGCGTGGCGTCAATACCTTTCGTCGCTCGCGCCGCCACACCCTTTGAACTGAAGTCGGTGAAGGTCGATCTGCCGGACAGCGACAAGATGTTCCCCGACGGTCCGGGTTCGGACACAATCAACAACAACTGCCTCGCCTGTCACTCAGCTGGCATGGTGTTGAACCAGCCGGCGTTGTCGAAGCAAGCTTGGGCAGCGGAAGTCACCAAGATGATCAACGCCTACAAGGCTCCGGTGGCCTCGGAAGACGTCGGGCCGATCGTTGAATATCTGACTGGCCTCAAGGGCGCGAAATAGAACATCGCCTACCGGCCTCTTATCGATCGCGAGCGCCCCATACAACAAACTGCCGCAGAGCTAACCCTCCAAACCACGAAGAGCACGAAATGAAAAGACTGACGCGTAGGATGGGTGGAGCGCAGCGATACCCATCACGCTTCAGCATGCTAGCGTACCGCCATGAATGACGATCGTCGCAACTTCATTGCCGGGGGCCGTTTCTCCGTCACCGTCAAATGTCTCGGATCACGCGGGAGATATTGGTGAGCGGTCGCAAGGCCGCGCAGCAAGGTGATGGGTTTCGCAAGCGCTCAACCCATTCTCCGGGCTGGAAGACGATGCGATCGCCCTTCACTGTGAAAAAACCGCAGCCTCTGAGCCCCAACGGG
>Ga0209213_1000015_pt1 | contig 14351 bp, 15 predicted proteins | sample MedBloCAOM1_M2_FD_187843 | JGI IMG/M metagenome (GOLD analysis project Ga0209213, IMG submission 187843) | Forest soil microbial communities from El Dorado National Forest, California, USA - Mediterranean Blodgett CA OM1_M2 (SPAdes) (version 2) | ecosystem: Environmental > Terrestrial > Soil >... | reverse complement strand
GAGCACATTGTAGAGGCGCGCGAAATCAGCAGCTTTGAATGCGCCGTGTGCGGTGCAAACTATCGAGAATTGGAACTCCGCTTGGGTTTCCCGATATCGGTTCATTGCCTGTCCAGCTAGGGATGCCGAATGACTGACCACCCGCCGCCGATCCGGCGGGGTCTCAGTCGGCGAAATGCCGCTACCAGTAGCCGGTGAAGTCAACGCTCTTGCCACACTTCATCGCCAGCGCGGCTACGCGGCAATCTATCCTCGTCCGGATGCACCCAAACATACGGCGCCACCCTCCCGCGATCATGTGCACGGGCGACGCGCATCAGGTAACCGCGCGCAGGAGTTATAATCGCACCAAATTTGCTATCGCAGTACCGTCCCGAATACGTGATCCCACAGCGTTGTGCTAACGCCGTAGTTTCGCGTCGCAAATCTATGATGGATTTGGTGATGCTTGAGCAGTGGTAACGGCAATTTATCGGGACCGTGATGTGCGCAGTGATGCACGAACAAATACCAGGAATAGGCGACTAGCGCGCCCGCAACGAAAGCGCCGCCTACGATCAAATAGACCAGCGAGAAACAGACCCATATTTGCCAAAAAATTGTGAGGACCGCTTCATCAGGGCTGGCATGATGCAGCCGATGTTCGGTCGGTGCGAAGCCATGCAACACAAAGCGATGAACCACATATTCGGCAAAGGTCCACGCAACGACGCCACCGCCGAATAGCACAGCGTCAAAACTCATTCTGAGTGGCGAAATTGCCAGCAGGACGATTGCCGCGTGGTGGCTCGGTGACGCTTGACGCCGGTGCAGCTCGCGATGCTGATCGAGGGCATCCCGGAGACTAGGACCAGGCTTAACGGTCCCTGTCTTCCTTCAAAATTAGATTCCGGCGGTCGGCCAGGTGAGCAAAGGAAGAGGCTGGACACCAGATCTCGGCCGCGACGCAGATGGCGCGTTTGTGGCGGTTCACGGTGTGTTGCCAAGAGGTACAACAGGCAAGGCGACCTCAAATGTCGAACCCTTAGGGCTCGCTTCGGCGAGGACCAAACTGCCTGCATATCTTTCGACAATCGTACGGCAGATCGCCAGACCCAATCCCATACCCGCAGGCTTAGTCGTAAAGAACGCCTCAAATATGCGGCTTTGGTCTTGCGGGTGGATTCCGGCTCCAGTGTCTTGAACGGACAAGAGAACGTGCGAATTTTCACCGAGCCGCGTGCTAACGTTTAATCGGCGGTCGCCAACAGGAACGGAGTTCATGGCCTCGATCGCGTTCTTGATCAAATTCAATATCACCTGCTGCAATTGCGCCGGATCGGCACTCACCGAAGGGGGATCGGCCAGCAACTCGGTCACGACAGATATTTCGTTAAACTGCAGTTCTTGCTGCAGCAATCGTAACATCTGCCGCGCGACATCCTCGATGCATATCTTCGAGGGTTGATCGGCTGCCTCCTTGAACAGCCCACGAACGCTCGCGATTGTCGCGCCCACCCTGAGGCTCGCTGCTTCAATGTCCTTGAGAATCTCGTTCATCTCTTCCAACCGAGGAGGTTGCACAAGAACCAGCTGTCGGGCTGTGCTCGCATTTAGCGTGATTGACGCCAACGGCGTCCTGACTTCATGAGCGATCGCCGCGGTGGCCGCGTCTATGCTCACCAGGCGATTGGCTCGCTCGCGTCGCTGCAGCGTCAGAGCACTAGTCAACCGAGAGTAGAGCACCGTCATCTCAGTCAGCAATACAGACAACAGCATGCAGCTCGCCACCAGCGCAAATCCACGAGCTGCATACCAACCCACGGAAAATCGAACCGAACTCGCGAGGGCAGCTACCAGAAAGTTGGGTAGCCACGCAAACAAGGTCACCATCAACCATAGATCAAGCACCGAGCGGCTTCGGACAAAGAGCACGAGAAGCGTCACGCTTCCCAAAAGCAGCAAGGCGACGTTGATTTGATTGCCCAACCGGGTCTGTTGCGTGACACTTGCCGTGTAAAAACTGGGCAGGTAGCCGACCCCGCTTGTCATCAACCACGTCAGTGCGGCCATTGCCCCGAACACACAGGCAAGCGTGATTGCGATGTTTGCAGTCGTCGATCTGACGGGGCTTTCGTTTTTGTCCTTCAATAACGCATAAGCGAGGATACTTAAGCCAAATGTTGTGTGCCACAGGACGAAGAACCACGCCGGAGTGTTGGACCCGTCACCTATGATGCCACCCGGCGCATAACCGCCCGGAAAGCTCAATGTCTGCAAAAAGGCGGCCGAGCCACTGAAGAGGTATCCGCTCGCAGCGGCTAACAACGCGCGGTGTGGCTGTACCGAATATTGAGCGAACAGAAGGGTTGCCGTGAGCAGGTCCGCGGCGCTCAATACCGTCTGAAGCACTGGAACAAAGCTATCTATTCGGCCGATCTGTATGTTCGCAAATGGAGCGACGAGCGCCGCGAGAGCAAACAACGCAACCACAACGCCAACAGCCGCCGCTCGCTGTCGCGACGTTGCCGGCATCAACGCGACCACGACCGGGACATCGCGATCTGATGTATGAGCATGCCGTCGCGTGTATTCTTCCAGCATTGTGCCGTCGTCCGCTCTAATGGTGAAGTATCGCCTGGTGAAGAATGAGTATCTCCTCAAACGACTCTCTTGACGAGCGATATACACGTAGGTCGACGACGTCCGACCGACCGCGGCTGCGCACGCAGCGCATCGAGATGCTACCGCTTATCGGGAGTGCAGAGGCGATCGCGCTACAGCAGGTCATGGAGAGCTTGTTCTTCGCGTCCCCCGGGCTTTCGGCCGCTCGCACGGCACCTCAACCCGGCCCGCTTGGCGGACAATGGAGCCGCCGACGGCCCATGAAGTGTTGATAGACGGAAACTGCACTTCTGCCGACGAGCCGCAGCCGAGTAGGCTCACTTCAGTGAAATCCTAACCTCGCTGAGGTTCGCAGCGAACTCCATTCCCGCCTTGGGCCCTTGCAGGTCAATCCTCACACCTTTTTGATTCACTAGGTGAACGCCTCCGACGCCGCCAACAAAGGCGCCGCCAGCACCGACGGCGCTGTAGAAACCGGCAAAGTCGCTTACCTGGCGTATGCCTGAGGCCCATCCTTCCAGCCGGCTAATCGATGTTCCAGCTGTAACACCCAGGCTGAGACCGGACACTCTGAACGGGTAATCGCGACCGCGATACGTCAGGACGCCGCTGCCGCCCCCGGCACCCACCATCAGGCCCGCCTTCACCAGCTTGACCCGGACGTAGCCGGGAGCCTGCGCGAGCGATGGTGTCGCCGGGAGAACGACCGCGAAAAGCGCGAGCACAGCGAGCCGAGCTACCCATGACATCGCTTCAGCTCCTCCATTCAAGGGCTCGCCACATCGACCTTCTTCCAGGTCTGATCCGGATCGAACAAGTAAATGCGCTTGGCGATGCTGTCGGTACGTGCTCCGAGATCCTTCTGGTAGACGGTACCGGCATGATTGACCACGAAGGTCATGACGCCGGAATTTCCGTACTCCGCGGGATATGCGATCAGCGCGAATCCGCCGATCATCTTGCCCTTGACGACGTAGTTGAACGCTCCGCCCGGCGCATCCGATCCCTGCCCCTTCAGTATCCGGAAGTAATAGCCGTGATAGGGCGCCGGTCCCTCGCCAGTCCTGTAGCCCTCGGCCGAGGCCTCCGCCGCCAACGCACCGAGGGGGCTCGGGTCGCTATCGTCACGCCAGAACAGCCCATCCTTCTTGCCGGGCGTCGAGACGATGCGTTGGGCGTAGACGCCTACACCCTCGCCGCGATCCTTGTCGGCATATTCGTTCTCAGCATCGACAAAGGCGAGACAGGTCTGGATCGCGTCGAGCTCGTTGCGGCCGATACGGCGATAGAGAACCTCGATTCGGCCTTCGTCGGCGTCGAACTTCCATCCGGACCTGGTGTTGACAAGTGGAATCGGGAACGGGAAGTCGTCCGGGCCCAGCATCAGCGTGGCCTTCTTGTTGCCCTCCGTCTTGACCGAGTGCTTGGTGTCATACATGGACGTGAAGCGTTGACGCGTGTCGGCGTCGGCGACCTCGTCACCGGACGAGACGATATCATCGGCAGCTTTGCCGAGGACCTTCAGAATATCGCTCGGTCCGCTCTTGACGGCAGCGGCGAGTGCTGCGGCCGCGTCCTCGGGCGTTGGAAAGGACTGCTGTGCCTTCGCCACGGAACTCAGAAGCGTGAGCGCCATGAGGCCCGGCAACGCTGCGCGCCGGATCGACTTCAGGCTGATCATGGCGAGAGCTCCGCAGGAATTTTCGCGCCGCCGGCAAGCCAATCGCTGTAGGTGCGGAATTTCAATCCAAGCTTGTCGTAGTAGACCCACAGATAACCGTCGCTGCCGCGGGTCACGGCGTCCGGCTTCACGCTCTCGACCTCCTGCGCCATGACACCGACATAGGCCTTGTAGCTGCCGAAATAGCTGAAGCGGTAGTAACCGAGGCCGTTGGCGAGATGGCCGAGCAGGACGACGTCGTGCTTCAGCGCGATATCCGAACGCCGTCCGCCGCCGCCACCGCGGCCTCCACCACCGCCGCCTCCGCCACGGAAGCCACCGCCGCCGGCAGAAATGCCGCCGCCACGCGGCATACTCGCCATGCTCGACCGCCCCCGCGCCGACGATGCGGTAGCCGCCCGTCCCGACGATATGTTCACGGCGCCGCCACGGTTGCCCCCGTCACCGCGATTGGCCGCAGCAGCGCGATTGCCTGCACCAGCACCGCCACGGTTGGCGGCCTTCGCGCGATCACTGCCTCCCTTGGCTCGGTCGCCACCACCCGTGGCGCGGTCCGCAGCGCCGGCGCGATCGCCACCACCGGGTCGGTCACGCGACCCCGCACGATCACCGGCGCGATCTCCTGCCCGGTCTCCTGCGCCCGGCCGATCCTGGTTAGGACGCAGCACCTGTTGTCCGTCGCGGCCACGGAAATCCATCCGGTCGGCCGCGCCAGCCTTCAGATTGCTGTTGCCGAAGCGCTGCTGAGCGTTCGCATTGTTGTATCGCACGCCCTGGCGATGCGCCGGGTTGTGCTGCCAGCCATTTCCGATGTTGGTCGTTCGGTGATTGACATAGACGTTACGGTTACCCCAGTTGCAGCCGCCGCCCCAGTAATTGCCCCAGCGTCCGATGGCCCAGCCCGCACCGAAGGCGAGACCGGCCGCGATCACACCGGCGCCGATATAGGACGGGTACCCAAAGTAATAGGGTGGATACTCCGCGTAAGGCCAGGCTCCGTAAACCGCCGCCGGATCGTAATACGGGACGTAGATCGTGTTGGGATCGGCCGACTCGATGACGATCGCCTGCTTGCTGTCCTGCGTCTGAACACTGACCTTCTGCTGCTTGGTGGTAACCAGCTTCTTGCTGTCATAGGCCTTGGAGCGAAGGCGCTGGATGGCATCCATCACATCCGGCTGCTGCGCGAGCACGGCATCGCCGACGCTCTTGGTCCAGTCGATCTTGTCGCTCATCATCGATATGACGTCTGCGGTGCTCGATAGCGCCTTGACACTGTCGTCCCAGGACTGCTTCTCGACCTCCTTCTTCAACGCCTCGCCCTTCAAGGTCTTGCGTTCCTTCAGCCAGCGGTCGGCCTGCACCACCTCCAACGGATAGGTCGACGCCGCCAGCACGTTGGCGAGCAGTTCGTCGGGATAAAGCGCGATCGGCGCAACGAGCGCCTCGAGCTGCTCGGGCTTCAACAGCTCTGCGCTCGGCGGGGTCTGGCTCGCCGGTTGCGCCTGTGGCGCGGGTGGCTTGTCGGCCGTTTGTGCCGACACGGCGACGGGCATCGCCATCATGAGCGCGAGCGCGATCAGAGTCTTGCCCCAGCGGAGCATCGGATCCTCCATTGGCATTGCGGCCGTGAGCATCGGACCGAGGCGCGGACGTTCTTTGACAAAGATCAAAGGAAACCCAACGTTGCCGCCTTGCTGCGACGCAAGAGCAACGCGGCTGCCTGCATCACGCCGAAGTTGATCTGCCGCGGGCCATCGGTAGCCTGATCGTGAACAGCGCACCGCCCGACGACTGATTTTCCGCAGAAACCTGTCCGTGATGCCAAATGTACTGAACCTTGTTTCCGACAAGACCATCCTCCTTGCGGAACTCACCGAGCCAAAACCTCTCATTTGGCGATGCACCATTGATAACGACAATCTGCTTTGTGGCAGGCAGAACGCGAAGAATCGTTTCAAAAGATCGTGGAAAATCATGAGCCACAGCAACAACAGTGTCGTTACCAGACAAACTGGAAAACTGGATCTGACGTTGCTCGACAGCCGTCAGCACCATCGGGGTTGAAGCGAACAAGCGCTCGCGATTTCGCTGAATAAAATTCGCGGCCGGCGCATTCAGGCAGGCCACAAACGCCGGCTCCGGATTTTCATCGCCGGAACGTGCCGTGATCAGTGAATGATCCTCGATATCGAGCAGCGACCGATGATCCAGCTCCTCGCGAATGGTCGTCGCATAGTCTCCCCAAGGCCTGAAATCACGACCGAAGGAGTGAGGGATCATCACGCGCTTTGGGTCGCCTTTGAAGGTGCTGCTTGCCGGTCCGGGCAGTACGGAGGCCCAAACCAGCAGCCAGACGCAGAGATGAGCAGCCAGAACTGACCAGCCCCGGTTGATCGCTCCGATCGGGACGCCTCCGCTCATCCTCCAACTCCGGCAGTCCGAACAGCTGCGTTCCAGCACATTTCCCGTGCTGGCGCACGGCAGCTAACGGTCTCAGCCAGGCCGGACGACGCCGTCAACAGCGCGTCGTGACCCGGCCATAGGCGTCCACGACCTGTGCGCAGGAGGAACCATAATAAGCACCCGCCGCGCCGGCCGCAGCACCAACTGCAACCGCACGGCGCGTCGTCCTCCGGGCGACCCCCGCATAGCTCATGGGCGTGAGCGGGCGCCCTACCCTCCCCTGGGCTTCGGAAAATGCTCCATTCCTGACAACGTTGCCGTCGTTGCAGAACAGCCCCGCCGCGAAGGCTGCAACGACGGCCGCCAGCATGATGATTTTTCGTGACGATATCATTTTTTTGCTCCTGACGGTGTACCGGGGGGAAGTTCATCGAATTCCGCCATGACGTCGGAATCCAGGTCGACCTTGGTCACGCCGGCGGGTGGCTTGAACACGAACGCGTCCGCATCTGCAATTGCGTCGGTCTTCCAGTCCTTGATCCTGAGCGTGTATTGCGGCGCGCCGGCCACCGTCTTGCTGGTGATCACGTATTTTCGGGGTACAGGCCGCGCGCCACTCTCGATCCAGATCTGCCAGTCGGTGTCGACCCCGCGGAACGCAAGGTGCTCGCATTCGACGCCGTCGACCACCCCCTGCCCGATGTGACTGGCCAGGATGACATTGGACATCAACTCGTCATAGGCGTTGGAAAGCAGCAGATCCGTGCCCGGCATTGCCGCGCCAGATTTTGCCTGGATCAGGTCAACCAGCTGATCGATCGTGCCAGCGAGATCGGCCTGCGCGTAGGCTTTGGCATTGTTGCCATAGATCGAAACCGTCTTGCCGTCATAAACCAGCTGAACGTCGGCATAGCCGCCGGTTCGACTGATCCGCAACTTGTCCGGTCGCGTGAGCTGCAGCTTTCCGGAGCTCGTGAACTGGATTTTTTCCAGCTCGGGCGTGACGACCTCGATATCACTGTCGAAAGTCGCTGAAATGGACTTCTGCGCGGCGGTATAGTCGGTCATCGCCTTGAGAAATTTCGCTGGATCATCCGCCCGCGCCGACTGAGCGGTGAATGCGATGAAGGCCGTTACCAAAGCCGGACTTGCCAGACTTTGTATCAATGTACTCACTCGTTGTCTGCTATTCATGGCGTTTCTCCATTGACCGACGCCATTCATTCCCACGTACCGCCGCTTCCGTTGATCTAGGTCAAACTTCATCAATCATGGCGTTCATCCGCTAAATCTGACAGCGGTGATACTTCACTTCCATTCCCTCCATCCCCGGAAACTCCCGGGAGATGGTGTCGTCATCGATCACCTTCAGGAAGAACTGGACGTTTGAAAGCATGATGCTCGAGGCGCAAGCAACGACCAGATTGATAGTTTGACCGCTTTCCTTCCGCGACTTGACGGAGCAATTCTCGAACTTCCCTCTCAGACGATTGGCTTCAGCAATGAAGCCGCCGCCGTACACGCCGGGAAAATTCGTAAAACTGATCTGCTTCGCGCGTCCTTTGCGGGCGAATACCTTGCTGCATTGGTCCGCACTCGTAGCCCACGCCCCGGTGAGCTCGAACGCGTTCACCTCCTGCGGTGATAGCGGGGCGGAGCCTGCCGCGATTGCCGTAGCGAGGACCAGGATTCGAAGCACACTCATCGCCTTCCCCCCTTGGACCTGTCAGTGACCGCTGAGCACCAGTGTCTTGATCGGCAGGAGCAGCGCCTGGATCCGCAGCAGCAATGCATGCACCAGTCCCACGCCGTCGATGACGTGCAGCACAATGCGCTGACCGGTGCTGGTGTCCTTCGCCGAAATCGTTTCGTGGTTGCTGGTATAGGCGTTGACGATGCAGCTGCTGCCGGCCGTCACCCCTTCGAGACCGCCCTTGTAGAGCGGCTCCAAAAATACGAGGATCGTGCCCGGTCTTGCAACATTCTGCGCTTCGACCAGTTGCTCGCCTCCGCGGAACTGACCGGCGGCGATGTAGTCCTGAACCGTGGTAACGACCATCGGGATGATCACCCAGGGCCTTGAGATGCAGGTCGCCTCCGCCACCATTCCTTCCTTCATGACTTGAGCCTCAATCTGGCCGAACCCCGCCTGCAGCACCCGCTGGCCAGCGCCCTCCGGGATGAGAATCCCCGCAGGCCGCATGAGTGGATTGACAACATCGCCTATGCGCAGCGCGAACTGCTCGACCCGACCGGTAACCCCGGCGCGGACAAAGGTCTTGTCCATATCCACCTGTGCCTGTGCCAACGCCGCTTCGGCGCTCGCCTTTTCCGCCGGCAAGAGCGTCGAAACCCGTGTGATCGCGGATTGCTTGGTTGCCGCAGCGACATCGATTCCGGCTTGGCGCTGATCCACCAGTACCTGCAGCTTTTCTATGTCGCGTTGTGGCACGATCCCGGGATTGCGACGCTGCAGTTCACTTTTCACATCCAATTCGTCTTTCGCTTGCTGATGCGCGCTCTTCGCTTCCTGGATCTGGGCTTCCGCCTTTGTGATGTCGGCTTCCGCGGCTACCGCCGCCGCATCGACTTCAGCGATCTTGCGCCTAGCCGTTTCAAGCGCCGCCTGCTGTTTCGAACTATCCAGCATGAAGATCACGTCTCCCTTCGAGACCGGCGCACTGAAGCCGACGTTGACTTCCGCCACACGCCCTGACGCCTCTGGAAGAATCGGAACCGTCCTGAAGAACAAGGTGGCGCTGGTGGTCGAGGGATGAAAATAAAAGATCATCGTTATCAGCGAGATCGTAAGCATCAGACATCCGATGATGCCCCATCTGAGCTCGTACCAGACCGAATAGAACGTGATCTCCTTGCCAAACCGCTTGTCCTGGACATAGCGGCGGTAGAGATAATCGGGGAGGATCGTCACAAGGGAGCAAATCATTAGCTCAAACATGGCCGCCTCCCGCCTTCTTTGCGATGCTCGCCTCCTTCTTTGCAGTGTCGGGCGGAACGGACGCGGGAGCCAAGCTGGTCTCCTGCTCCGCTTCAGAACCGGCATCCGGCATGGTGTCTGCGATCTTCTCGACCGACCCCGCGATGCTGCGCAACGGTGTGCCGAAATCGGGGATATCGATCATGGCAAGCAGCAGTCCTGCAACCCAGAACAGGTGGATATGCGTAAAGAGCGCCAGCAGGCCCAAAATGGCTACAATCTCGAACTGCAGTTTCTCCGACTTGTGCGCCATGCGCTCCGGCAAGCTATGCAACCGCAAATATAGCGTGCCAACCCAGATCAGGGCCGCAACCAGAAAGACGCCCATCACCACCATCAGGACATCGGTTCCGCTCCCGGGGGCGAGATAGAAGGGCAGATGATGCGGGCCCATCGGATGAATCTTCTCGTTCAACTCTCTCTCCTTGAAACAACCTTGGCAGCTAGAGACTCGTGGGCAGAGTGCCTACCCCCGGTGCGGATTTGCTTGATTTGGATCAAGGGAACGATGTCGACCTCACCTAGCCTTATGGCAACGCTGAAACAGAACAGCCACTCAGGAGCCCTCAGCCATGCCCCCCAGCATCGATGACCTGATTCCCAATGCAAAGCAGATCCAGCAGGAAGCGGCCCTCAAGGAGGCCGAAAAGGCGGACGAATACGTGCGTCTTGCCGCTGCGGTCGAATCCGAGAAACGCGCCCTGATCGAGCGGCTCAGTCGTCCGTCAGGCAAATCCGAGGAGGAAAAGATCAAGCTCGCCTCCACCGTCATTCAGCGGGCAGTGCGAAACGGAATGTCGGAGGTGCAGGTATATCGGTTCCCCAACTCGCTGTGCACCGACAAGGGCCGCGCCATCAACCAGCAGGAGCCAGGCTGGGAGAACACGCTTACGGGGATTCCAAAGGAAATATTTCAGCTGTGGGCCGACTACCTGAAACCGCGGGGCTATGGCATCAGCTACCAGATCATCAATTTCCCGGGAGGCCTGCCGGGCGACATCGCCATCACCATTGCCTGGGGAGACTGACGGCAATCGGCGGAGTTTGACCTGAAGCAACGGAAGGGTGAGCATGTCAGCCGACACGCCCGCGCCACGGATGAAACGCAAGGCCTATGAGAAGGAGCTGGGAAAGCTCCAGGTCGAGCTTTGCCACCTCCAGGAATGGGTGAAGGCGAACAAGCTCCGGGTCATCGTCCTATTTGAAGGCCGGGATGCCGCCGGCAAGGGCGGCACGATCAAGGCGATCACGGAAAAGGTCAGTCCGCGCGTGTTTCGCGTTGCCGCCTTGCCCGCGCCGTCGGATCGCGAGAAGACGCAGCTATTCCTTCAGCGCTACATGCAGCATTTTCCAGGTGCAGGCGAGATCGTGATCTTTGACCGGAGCTGGTACAACCGCGCCGGCGTGGAATATGTGATGGGATTCTGTACGCCGGCTGAGCACAAGCGATTCCTTTCGCTCTGTCCCCAGATGGAGAAATACATCATCGAGGGCGGCATCATCCTGATCAAGCTTTGGCTCGAGGTCGGGATGGACGAGCAGGAGCGCCGCTTCAAGGCGAGAATTGACGATCCGCTGCGGCAATGGAAGCTGAGCCCGATGGATACGGAATCCTACCGACGATGGTACGAATATTCAGAGGCGCGGGACCTGATGCTGAAGGCGACCAGCACGAAACAATCGCCATGGTACATCATTCGCTCCGACGACAAGCGCCGGGCACGGCTGAACTGCATCGCGCATCTGCTGGAATTGATCCCGCACAAACGCATGAATAAGGACAAGATCAAGCTACCGAAGCGTCCCGCCAAGGGACGCTATGACGACCAGGCGGGCCTGCGCGGGATGGACTTCGTCGAAGAACGGTACTGACGAAAATCGAGGAGAGATCATTGATCAGGCCGCGCAGGTAGCGCGGCCTGATCGTCTCGTGTTCACTTCAACCGAATCGTGACCCCACCGACAGCGGCGGACACTTCGGCGCCGACCTTGGGGCCGCTGAGTTGCAGGATCACGCCGTTGCCGTTCTGCAGCTGAACGGCTCCGGCGCCCGCAGCAATGGCGCCTCCTGCTCCGCCCGCCGCGTAGGAGCCTTCGATCGAAGCCGGTCCCTTCAAATTGAGGGCTCGCCCGACAAACTTGGTGGTCGAGGCCCCGATCGTGAAGCCGACGCTCATGCCCGATACGGTGAACGGATAGCGGTTGCCTCGCAAGATCAGCACGCCCTCCCCGCCGCCGACTCCGACGATGAACCCGCCCTTGGTGAAGACGACTGCGACCTGGCCGGTTTCAGCTCGGGATGGCGTACTGATGCCAGCCACGCCCACCGCCAAGGCAACCAGGGCAACGCTTATGACAAATTTTTTCATGACGTTTTTCCTCTGAAAAGACACGATGCGACGACCACCTATTGGGCTAGGAGCACGGCGAAATACCTAAACACACGGTGAGCAGAATGCCGGACACGGCATAGGCGAAGGCTCGTCGGATCGTGCCTCCCTGCCCGCCCACTCCTTTGATCCAAGTCAAGGGGTCGCACTCTCTCGATACGAACTCGCCAAGCTGCGGCGAATGCTGCGCTTCGCAATGCAATAGGCGTGAGGGATATCTGGCGGTCGCCGATTGTCAGCTGGGCTTCACGATCCAGGCGGCCGTTGCTGGTGGAGACCGGATCGCTCCCTGGCATTGCCATCGCCCAGCACGCTGTCGAGCGTCCGGAGCCACTCGCCACTGTCGGTCTTCTCTGCCAGCCCTTCCGCCCGTAGCAGATCACGCAACTGTGCATGGGCGCCGACGATGCAGAACGCCACATGACGCGACGCCAGCTCATCATGGAGATCGAGCAACATCCGCGCCCCGGCCAGATCGGTGTAGGGGGATGCCGAGAGATCGCAGGCAACCAGCCTAACGTCAGACGAGTTTCGCAGCGCCTTCAAAACCGTCTCCAGAATCGTCTCGGCATTGATATAGAGCAGCGAGGCTTCAGGCCGGAATGCTATGACACCGACCAGCGGCTCCACGCCCTCGTGCCTGGCGCTGTCGGAATAGCGGCCGGTTCCGGGAAGCCGCCCGAGAAACGCTATGTTGGGCTGCGACGCCCGGCCAAGCAGCAGGAAGATGGATGCAAGGGCGGCAAGCAGGACGCCTTGCAGGATTCCGAGCAGCAGCACGGACACAAGCGCGATAGCCGCGGCATAGAAATCGATCCGGCTGACCCTCCACATGCGAAGCAACGCGCGGACATCGACCAGCTTGTATACGGCGACGAAGACGATGCCAGCCAACACCGCCTTTGGAAGGTTGGTCAGCAACCCTGTAAAGAAAAGCAGGCAGAGCGCGAGGGCAAAAGAACAAACCACCAATGCCAGGGGCGTGCGCGCTCCCGCCGCATCATTGACGGCGGATTGCGACAAGCCGCCGGCGACGGGATAGCCATGGCCAAACGCAACCGCAAGGTTGGCGGCCCCCAGCCCAAGAAATTCCTGCCGGACATCCAAGCTGTATCCATGCTTCGCGGCGAAACTCCGGGCAGCCGAAACACCTTCTATATAGGCCAGCAGTAGACATCCGGCGGCGACGGGAAAGAGCTCCTGGAATTCCAACATCCCGAATAAGGGTACCTCGAGAGCCGGAAGTCCTTCCGGGATGATCCCGGTAACAGGTACGCCCAGTGCCGGAAGGCCGAACAAGGTTGCCGCGAGGATTGATAACGCCACCACGGCGAGTCCGACGGGCCTGCCCGATAGAAATCGCTCGCCGAGGAGCAAGAGCAGCACCGCCGCGAGTCCAATTGCCAGTACCAGCAGATTGATGTCTCCGACCTGACCTGCAAGTCGGATCGCCCGGTCGAAGAAGTTGTGCCCGCCGCCGGCCACGCCGAACAGGTTCGGCAACTGACTCATTATGATTGTGAGCCCGGCCCCCGCCTTGAAGCCGACGAGAATGCTGTCGCTGACCAAACGGACGAGAATGCTAAGCTTGAAAAGCCAGGCAATCAGGCAAAGCAGCGCCATAGCGCATGCCGAAAGACTGGCGATCTGTGCGAATCGTATCGCGTCTCCTCCGGCCAGGGATCCGACGGTGCCGGCGATCATGAGCGAGATCGCGGAGGTCGGGCCGACCGCCAACTGGCGCGACGATCCAAGGAGAGCATAACCTATGCCGCCAAGCATATAGCCGTAAATGCCGACCTGCGGCGGCAACCCAGCAAGACCTGCATAGGCCAGTGACACCGGGATCGCATAGGCGGCGAGCGTCACGCCGGCGATCGCATCATGGCGCAACCAGGACGGTTTATATTCGGCAAGCCACGTCAACGGCGGAAAAATCCGTGTCCAGCCCGTTCGCTGAAACGAGCGCAACTTCATAGGGGTTCCTCGTTGGGATGTATCTCGCAGCGAAACAAGGCGATCAGCAAGGCCATCACCGGCAGGCCATGAACGAGGTCGGGAATGTCAAGACGCAAGCTGTCGCGGATTCAAGACGGCCATAGGCGACGCCTCGAGCCCGAGGCGGATTGATCTGGATCAAGCTTTCGACGAGCTCCTGGGAATCAAATCGATGCACGATAGAACCGCGCGCCGGGGGTAATGCGACCATGGACACGGTCCAGGTGGGCCATCTCCACCGCTCCGAAAATCCTTCTGCTGCTTGCGGCATCCA
>Ga0209213_1000012_pt1 | contig 14966 bp, 17 predicted proteins | sample MedBloCAOM1_M2_FD_187843 | JGI IMG/M metagenome (GOLD analysis project Ga0209213, IMG submission 187843) | Forest soil microbial communities from El Dorado National Forest, California, USA - Mediterranean Blodgett CA OM1_M2 (SPAdes) (version 2) | ecosystem: Environmental > Terrestrial > Soil >... | reverse complement strand
CCGGACCGAGCTCGGCCCGGTCTTTGGCGTCGCCTAGTATGGCCTGAAGACGCGAGCCATAGGCGGCGACCAGACGCTGGGCGTGAGCCTCGCTGAGAAACCGCCAGCGCTCGCGCGCAAGATCGACCTCTGCGTCGAATCGCTCCCACGGAAAATCGCCGCCTGGCAGCGGCGCCTTCGCGGTCCAGCGCGGCGACATCGGATAGAAAGGCGTGAGCCTGGAGACTGCTCGCTCCGCGCGCAGCCGCGAGGTCGTGACATCGCCGCCGAAGATCGTCAGCAGCGGCGCCTTGCCGCGCCTGACATGGAACGCCATCGAGCCATCCCGCGCGGCGCGCTTGCTGGCGGGGTCCAAAACCGTGTTGGCGCCGGAAACCGTCCTGATCACATCCGAGGGCTCGACCCGCTCGCGAAAATACCGGTTGGCCGCGTCGCAGAGATACGCGATATCGCCAGCGGCCATTGACACGATAGCGGGATCGCCTTTGAACGCGTGCCCCACGGTGCCGATCAGCGTGAAATCGCGCTCGTACGGACTGGCGAAGATCAGCCGCCGGTCTATGTTCTGGAAAACATAGACGTTGTCGGTATCGAACAGACGCCTGACGATAATCTGGCTGATCTGGGTAATGCCGAGGCTCGGCGGCGGCATGCGCAATACGGTTTCGGCGACCGACGTGGTCCAGGCGCCAGTGGCGTTGGCCAGCGCCCTCGCCGTGATCACCTGGCGATGGCCGCGATCGATCGCCACCAGCCGCCAGATATCGAGCCGGTCGGCGCGAACGCAGCGCGCGCCGGTGCGGATCACGGCGCCCCGCTCCGCGGCATCGACGGCGTTGAGGACCACCAGCCGCGAATCGTCCACCACACAATCGGAATATTCGAACGCGGTGCCGAACGGCCGCTTCAGCGCGTTACCGATCGGATGGTGCGTGACATCGACAGTCGCCGACGGCGGAAGACGGCTGCGGGAGGCAAGCCGATCGTAGAGCAGCAACCCCGACCGCAGCAACCACGGCGGACGCTCGTCGGAATGGGCGGGAATCGCAAAGCGCATCGGGCGCACGAGATGCGGGGCGATCCGCAGCCAGACGTCACGCTCGGCCAAAGCCGCGCGCACGCGCAAAAAGGCTCTGCGCTCCAGTACGGCGAGATCGCCGTGGATCAGCCGCGGCGAGGCCGAGGATGCGCCTGCGCCGAGGTCGCCCTGCTCCAGCAGGATCACCCGCAGGCCGCGTCCCGCGGCATCGCGCGCAACGCTGACGCCGTTCAAGCCACCGCCGATGATCGCAAGATCGTAGTCCGCCATGCGCAACGTCTAGAGCATGATCCGGAAAAGTGGAAACCGGTTTTCCCTCGGGACAAACGCGAAGCGTTTGCCCGGAGATCATGCTCAAACAAAAAATGCAGATAGACACTGATTCAACTCAGTTGAATCAGCCTCTAGCCGGTCTTGCGCGCGGGCTCCATCGTATTGCCGCCGCTGCGGCCGACCAGCGCGGCGTACTGCCCGATCGGCGCAGGTTTGCCGATAAAATAGCCCTGCACGGCGTCGCAGCCCTCCTGCGCGAGGAAACCGAGTTGCTCCTGGGTTTCCACGCCCTCCGCGACGATCGACATTTCGAAACCGTGGCCGAGGCCGATCACCGCGCGAACGATCGCCGCCGATTGCGGATTGCGTCCGAGATTGATGACGAAAGCGCGGTCAATCTTGATTTTGTCGAACGGAAACGCCTGAAGGTAGCTCAACGAGGAATAACCGCTGCCGAAGTCATCCATGGAGATGCGCACGCCGAGCGCCTTCAGCCGCCGCAGCAGCCCCAGACCGCGGTCGAAATCCTCGATCAGCACGCCCTCGGTGATTTCCAGCTCAAGCCGGCCCGGCGCAAGGCCGGTTTCGAGAAGAATCGAATGCACGAGGCTGACCAGATCGCCATGCATGAACTGCGCCGGCGACAGATTGACCGCGATCTGCAGCGGCATCGGCCACGACGCGGCCTCCCGGCAGGCCTCGCGCAGGATCCATTCACCCATCTCGACGATCAAGCCGCTTTCTTCCGCAAGCGGGATGAAATCGCCCGGTGGAACGAAGCCGCGCACCGGATGGAGCCACCGCGCCAGCGCCTCGAACCCGATGACTTCGCTGCTGGCGACGGTCTGGCGCGCCATCGCTTGCGGTTGATAATGCAGCGAGAGTTCGCCGTTCTTGATGGCCAGCGAGAGATCCTGGTGCAGCACGCGGCGATCACGAATCTGCTGATCCATCTCGGGTTCATAGATGCTGATCGAGCCGCGCGATTTCGCTTTGGCGCGGAACAATGCCGCGCCGGCATTGGCGAGCAGCGATGCGGCGTCGCCGCCGTTGTGCGGGAATACCGAGATGCCGGTGGTCACGCCGGTGCGAACCGATTTGCCGTCGATCTGGAACTCGTTCGCCAGCGCCCCGGCGAGCTGTTCGGCCAGCGCCTGCCCGGCGGCCGGTTGCTTGCCGTCGATGATCAATCCGAACTCGTCGCCGCTGAGCCGGGCCACGACACCGCCGCGCGCCGAGGCCTGGAGGCGGCGCGCGACTTCGATCAACAGCTTGTCGCCGATCGCATGGCCGAACACGTCGTTGATTTCCTTCAGGCCGTCGAGATCGACGGACAGCACCGCAAATTCCTCACCGGTTCCTTCGCAGGCCTCGATCATCTGCGCGAGCGCCTGCAGGAACGCGGCGCGGTTCGGCAGATCCGTCAGGCCGTCATGATACGCCATATGGGCCATGCGCGATTCGGTCTGGCGGCGGTCGGTGACGTCTTCGTGGGTCTTGATCAGATATTGCGGCTCGCCGGCGTCGTCGAGCACCGTCATGCGGCGCGTCAGGAACAGCCGCAACCCGTCCTTGGTGCTGATCGGATGTTCTTCGGTGAGCAGGCCGCGCTTCCTGATCGCCGCCTCGTCGCGCGCAATGATCAGCTTCGCTTCTCTCGGATTGAAAATATCCGCCGCCGTCAGTCCGGTGGCATCCTCGCGCCGGCGGTTGAGAATGGTCTCGGCGCTGCGATTGGCGAGAAGGTATCGTCCGTCACTGACGCGCTCGACGGTCAGCGAGACCGGAATGTTATCGACAACCAGTTCGAGGAACTTTTTGGTGTTTTCCAGCTCGCGTGAAAGCGATCTGCGGTCGGTGATGTCATCGAACAGCGCGATCAGGAATTCCGGCTGGTTCTTTTCGTTGCGCGCGACCACGCGGGTAGAGGCGAGAAGGCGCTTCTCCGGACCGCGCTCGATGGCGAATTCGTTGCGAAACTGGTCTTCGGGCGAGTTGAGCGCTGCCTGGTCCGCCGCTTCCACGCTCGCCGCGGTCACCGGATTGAAGATCTCATCGGCACGTTTGCCGATGATGCTGTCGCGGGAAAAACGCGAGAAGCGTTCGAACGCGCGGTTGGCAAAGATGTAGCGGCCGTCCTCGATGCTCTTGGCGGCCACGCATACGGGCACATTGTCGAGCACCGATTCCAGGAACTGCTTGGTCGATGCGAGTTGTCTCGAAAGCTTGCGCTGCTCGCTGCAATCCTCATGCGTCGACACCCAACCGCCGTTCGGCAATGCAAAAATCTTGACCAGAACCGACCGCTCGCCGGGCAGTTCGGTAATGAAGCCTTCCGGCGTGCTCGCCTGTTGATAGAAATTTTCGACGCTGACGCTGAGGAAGCCACGCTTGAGCCGCATCTCCAGCAGTTCCGGCCCGGTCACGTTTCTGGGAATATCCGAACGCGCGAGGCCATAGATCTCGAAATAGCGGTCGTTGCAGAACATGATCCGTTGCTGCGCATCCGCCATCACCACGCCATGGCTGAGGTTGTTCAAGGCGGAGCGGACAAATGCATTTCTGCGCAACTGCAGACGCTTGTCCTTGCGCAATGCCGAGAGGATCCACAGCGCGACAGCCGCAAGAAAAGAGCAGACGACGATGCCGCCAATCAGCATTTCCCAAACCATATTGGGGTCGGCGGAGCCGACATAGCTCGTCGGCGCGAAGCTATCGGATAAGCCCCAGGCGGCTCCGAACGGCGCAACGGTGGCGATCAGGCAAACGACGGCCTGCGCAGGAATCAGAATATTGCCACCTGCCCGCCAATTCTTGTCAGCCATCAGTCACCCGCGCATTTTCGTGGCGGAGTGTCTGGCTTGGCGGGTTTGGATCGGGTAAACGCGTACCCCTGCGACCCAAAAATGTGTCTTAAACTACGGCAATTGCCCTGACATGATTAATGCTTCACAAACGGGAACCCGGTTCGGAAAGCGCTCCGAAACGAATCCCACGCGTCGTTCGAAAAGATCATCCCGAATAGAGCGGTAGCGTACGCGCGATTGACCCCGGACCAGCGCCAAATCATGAGAGGCGCGCGTCCGATCGACCAGCCCACGTGCCCGGATCCAAACCACGAATGGACAAAGTTGAGTGCGTCGTTATCGGTGCGGGGGTGATCGGTCTTGCCGTGGCGCGGCGGCTGGCGCGGGCAGGCCGCGAGGTGATCGTGCTGGAGGCGGCGGAAGGCATCGGCACCGTGACGTCCTCGCGCAACAGCGAGGTGATCCACGCCGGCATCTATTATCCGGCCGGCAGCCTGATGGCGCGGATGTGCGTCAGCGGCAAGCGCGCCCTCTATGAATACTGCGGGGATCACGGCATTCCGCATCGCAATTGCGGCAAGCTGATCGTCGCGACGGCGCCGAAGGAAACTTTGAGGCTGCAATCGATCAGGGCTCACGCCGAAGCCAATGGCGTGCTCGATCTGCAAACCCTCTCCGGCGAGGCCGCGCGAGCACTGGAGCCGGCGCTGAATTGCGACGCAGCCCTGCTCTCGCCTTCCACCGGCATCATCGACAGCCACGCCTTTATGCTGGCGCTGCGCGGCGATGCCGAAGATGCGGGCGCGGCCTGTGCCTTTCACACTCCGCTATTGCGAGCCAAGGCGCTCGCGGGCCGGATCGAACTGGACGCCGGCGGCATCGCGCCGATCACCCTTGAATGCAGGCTTCTCGTCAATGCCGCGGGGCTTGGTGCGCCTGCGGTCGCGCGCAGCATCGACGGCATGCCGATCGACCTGATACCGCAGGCTTATCTCGCAAAAGGAAACTATTTCAGTTGCAGCGCGCGGGCGCCGTTTTCACGCCTGATCTACCCGGTGCCCGAGCCGGGCGGGCTCGGCGTGCACCTGACCCTCGATATGGCGGGACAGGCCCGGTTCGGTCCTGACGTGGAATGGATCGACGCGATCGATTACGCCGTCGATCCGGCGCGTGCGGAAAGATTTTATCCGGCCATCCGGCGATACTGGCCGGCGCTGCCGGACGGCGCGCTGATGCCCAGTTATTCGGGAATTCGACCCAAGATCGTGCCGCCGGCAGTGGCCGTGCAGGATTTCCTGATCCAGGGACCACCGCATCATGGCGTCGACGGGCTGATCAATTTGTTCGGGATAGAGTCGCCCGGACTGACATCATCGCTGGCGATCGCCGATTATGTCGGCGAACTGGCAGGGGTGTGAGCACCTGGGCAACTTGGCGTCACCCCCGCGTGAGCGCAATTGCGCTCATCGCTGGAGGCGCGAGCCACTTCGGCGAGCCTCGAAGGGTGACTGGCGGGTGTGGTCCATCCTTCGAGGCGCACAAGCCGGCGGCACAATTGCGCCGCTGAGCGCACGTCCGGGATGAGCGCTACTGCGCTCATCCCGGGATGACGGTGATGTTTGTGGAGCCTGGGTGGCGAAAGCTAGTGCAGCGTTTCGCCTGCGGTATGCTTCAACCGCTCGATCTGGTCCTTGACCATCAATTTCCGGCGCTTCAACTCAACAATTCGCAGGTCGTCTGTTGAAAGGTGCACGAGAGCTTCGTGCAATTCGTTTTCGAGAACCTTGTGTTTGCGTTCCAGTTCAACAAGATGCGCCTGAATTGCCATACGAAACCTCCTCGGTTGGATGAGACTTCAGATTCGATCCCGACGCGCAAGTTTACACCAGTAGCCGAATCTGTCGATGGGTATCGAAAATGGCGCCCTCATCTTTCAACGGTCATCTGTAACGAATCGTGAGTACGGAACCCGTCCAGTGTCCCGGATCCGAAGTTCGCTAACCCGCTGCAGCGCCAACTTTTGAGAGAACTTCGGATTCGAATCAACCTATGATTTTGATGTGTTTTGGTTCAAACCTCTCTCGACGGGCTCGGCCCGCGAAAATGAAGAGAACTTCTGAACCACCACACCAGCTTGCAGAGGAGGCCGGCAGGGGCGATATTCCTTCCAAGGATTCCGTAACCTTTCGCAATCTCATCGGGTTTTCAGCTAACATGCACCATGACCAAGGAAGATGAGCGCGAACTCGAATCCGAGCTCGCACGGCTGCAGCAGGAGCACCGCGATCTCGACGCGGCGATCGATGCCCTGCATCAATCGCCCGCGCCGGATTTGTTGCGGCTGCAACGGCTGAAGAAGCGCAAGCTGCAGCTGCGCGACCGCATCGCCTTCATCGAAGACCAGATCACGCCAGATATCATTGCCTAGCCTTCGTTATTTCCGGATGGTCCGAACGACCAGGCCTCAGATTTGCAATTGGACATCGGAATCCTTGTGGGATGTCCCGAGGGGATTCGGAATTTCGATCGCTTCGTCGGCTTCTCCTGGGTCGAGCGCCGCAAAGCCCGCAGCCACGATCATATCGACCGCAGCCATTCCAATAGAAACTCGCCCTCGGCGATCAGCACCACGGGACTTTTAGTCTCAACGAGACCCATGCGGTCTACTCTGTGCGAATACGCATTAAGCGTCGGATATTGTTTTCGTTCCCGCCTTAAGCTTTCGCACTGGCCGTCGCTCGACCTGCCTGGTCCGTGCTGACCCTTCCGTGGCGCGCTATGCAAATCGGCGGCGAACGCCCGTTTGATCCACTTGACTCCTCTTGCCTCTTGGAGAACAAAATAGGAACATTATTGCCGCCTCTAGTCTAGCCGTCCCGGGAATTCATCATGTCCGAGCCTTCTTCACTGTCTGACGTCAGCCGTTACGAGCAGGCCTGCGACCAGGCTATCGCGATGTGCGACGGAAACGTGCGCAGCACCATCAAGGCGCTCATCATGGCGAACGAATATCTGGAAGCGGAATTGCAGAAATTGCAGACCGCGGCGTCGAATGACTGCGCTCCGGCAAGTTTACCGCGAGCCAAGAGCGACGCGGCCTGATCAATCGATCAAACCCGGAGCAGTACCATGGCCGATGTCACCTATTACGTCGCGCTGCCGTTCCTGCAGGACGATACCGGCTCGCTGGTGGCAGGTGCAGCGGAAGAATGCCAGAGTTCGTCAGGTGCGTTACGACGCGCGGAGGTTTTGTCAAAGGCCGCCGGCAGCGTCGGCGCGGTCGCCTTCAGCCGCACCGGCGATCCCATGATCGGCGAATTCGGCGACGCTCAATTGCTAAGGAAATTTGGCAACGTGCCGGACGATCTGAGCGGGTTGTAAGCATCAGTGATCGTAGATCGTAGGCTCGGCAAACGCGCTGTTCGCGTCGTGCCCACCATCGTCGGCATCATCGCAATTCCCGGAAGAAGGCGCGCCCCTCGTCGGCGAGCAACTCCGGCTGGTCGCGGAGGTCGGCGATATCGGCCTCCGGGAGGCGAAACGTGAACCGGGTGGGTTTGATGGTCATGACCCTGCTCGGCTTGAGGGATTGCACGTTAGGCTTCGTGCCGCCTTTGCGCCTTGCGCACATACATCGCGCGATCGGCTTCTTCCAATGCCCTGCCGGCTTCTGCGTGAGGGCCGAGAATCGCGACGCCAGCGGATGCGCCCGCGGTGACGGTGCGGCCGCGGAACACGAATGTGAGCCGGTCAACGGCTTCCTCCAGCGACGCCGCCTTGGCCCTGGCATCGGTCTCGCTGAGGTTCCACAGCAGCAGCGCGAACTCGTCGCCGCCCAGCCGTCCGATCACGTCGGACGAGCGCACGTGGCGCAGCAGCACCGCCACGATGGCCTTCAGCACCTCATCGCCTGCGGCGTGCCCGAAGGCGTCGTTGATCGGTTTTAAGCGATCGACGTCGAGCACGATCAGCGCGCCGCTGGCCTGATAGCGTTTGATGTAGGCGATCGAGCGATTTAGCTCGCGCTCAAAGCCGCGCCGGTTGGGAATATCCAGCAGGAAGTCGGTATCTGCCGACGCTCGTAGTTCCTCGATTCGCGCCAGCGCCTGCGCCAATTGGGTCCTGAGCCGGCGAACAGCCAGCCTGGCCTCATTGGGCCGGACCGACAGCCGGGGCGAAGGTGCAAGCGTGGCCCGCTGCGGCGCTGCCTTGCGCTCCGCCATGACGTTTTTGCGGCGTTTCGCACCTCCCGGAGCGGTCGCCTTGGTTTTCTTTTTCATGGACATCCTTGAGAAGGCTTGCCGAGATTCACCAAGACAGGATAGTCCATTCCAGCCCCCTTGCCACGCCTTGCCGAAGCTTGGGCCGATCCTATAATCCGGCCTATGTTTTTGGATTCTCGAAAAGAATTGACCGCATGACCGCCCCCGTCGCCATCATCATGGGAAGCCAGTCGGACTGGGACACCATGCGCCATGCCGCCGAAACCCTGACCGCACTCGGCGTCAGCAGCGAGAAACACATCGTCTCGGCGCACCGCACCCCGGACCGGTTGTTCGCCTTCGCCAAAGGCGCCAAGACGGCTGGCTTCAAGATCATTATCGCCGGTGCCGGCGGCGCGGCACATCTGCCGGGTATGACCGCGTCGCTTACGGAACTTCCGGTATTCGGCGTTCCCATTGAATCCAAGGCGTTGTCCGGCGTCGATTCGCTCTATTCCATCGTCCAGATGCCCGCCGGCGTCCCGGTCGGGACCCTGGCGATCGGCAAGCCCGGCGCCATCAACGCCGCGTTGCTCGCCGCCAGTGTGCTCGCGCTGAACGACCCGGCGCTGTCCGGCAGACTTGTCGCCTGGCGCCGGCAGCAGACCGAGGCTGTCAGCGAGCGCCCGGAGGGATCTGCGTGACGGCTTTCAATCAGGTGAAGCTGAAGCCCGGCGACACCATCGGAATTCTGGGCGGCGGACAATTGGGCCGGATGCTGGCGATGGCGGCGGCGCGGCTCGGCCTGCGATGTCAGGTGTTTTCACCGGACCCGGAATCGCCGGCGTTCGACGTGGTGTTGAATGCGACCTGTGCGGAATATGCCGACGTCGAGGCGCTGGAGCTGTTCGCCAACGATGTCGACGTCATCACTTACGAATTCGAGAATGTGCCGGCAGCCGCCGCGATGATCCTGGCGGCGCGGCGTCCGCTGCTGCCCGACCGGAAAATACTGGAAACGACGCAGGATCGCCTCGCCGAAAAGGACTTCGTAAAACAACTGGGCATCGGCACCGCCGATTACGCCGATGTCTCGTCGGCGGCGACACTACATGCCGCGATTGCGCGCATCGGCCTCCCCGCCGTGATCAAGACGCGCCGCTTCGGCTACGACGGCAAGGGCCAGGCGATCATCCGCGAGGGCGACGATCCGGACCGGATCTGGGAGGACCTCGGCACCAAATCCGCCATCCTCGAAGTCTTTGTTCCTTTCGAGCGCGAGATCTCGGTGATCGCCGCGCGCAGCGCTGACGGGCATGTCGAATGCTTCGACGTCACCGAAAACGAGCACCGCGACCACATCCTGAAAATCTCGCGCGCGCCGGCTGCGATCTCCGATGCGCTGGGGGCACAGGCGCGCTCCATCGCGGAAAGGATCGCGAACGCGCTCAATTATGTCGGCGTGCTCACGGTCGAAATGTTTGTGGTGGCGAACTCCGGCGGCCCGGCGCTATTGGTCAACGAGATCGCGCCGCGGGTGCACAATTCCGGGCACTGGACGCTGGACGGCGCGTCGATCTCGCAGTTCGAGCAGCATGTCCGCGCCATCGCCGGCTGGCCGCTCGGCAAACCGGTCCGTCATGGACCAGTCACCATGACCAATCTGATCGGCGACGATATCCATGGCTACGAGCAATGGCTGACCGTCCCGGGCGCGACCGTCCACCTTTACGGCAAGGGTCCGCCTCGGTCGGGCCGGAAGATGGGGCACGTGACGCAGGTCGAAGCGGTCCCGCCAAAAACCGCCTGATTGGCACCAAAAGACCGGATTCGGCCACGCGGAGCTCGCACAATCGCTTTCGCGCTGGTGGACATTCCCGGCTTGATCTGATACATCCGCGCGCTCAAGGTTAAGGGCTCGGCCTTCGCCAGCCTTTTGCTTTACCAGAATTCCAATCCGATTAATCAAAAGAGGATGCCGCGTGCAGGTTCTCGTTCGCGATAACAATGTCGATCAAGCCCTCAAGGCGCTGAAGAAGAAGATGCAGCGCGAGGGAATTTTCCGCGAGATGAAGCTCCGCGGCCATTATGAAAAGCCCTCCGAGAAGAAGGCCCGCGAAAAGGCCGAGGCAGTACGTCGCGCGCGCAAGCTCGCCCGCAAGAAGCTGCAGCGCGAAGGCCTGCTGCCGATGAAGCCGAAGCCGGTGTTTGGCGCCGGTCCAGGCGCTGAGCGCGGTGGTGCTGGCGGCCGTGGCGGTCCCGGCGCTGGTCCGCGCGGGCCGCGCTGATCAAAAATTTTGCAGATTTGAATCCGATGACGCGGGCCTTTGTGCCCGCGTTATTGTTTTGAACGATTGCGACGCAGCGGCCACCCATACTGCGTAAGCGCGCGAGTGTTCTGCATTTATGGCCATCCCGGTTCCCTATCCTTTTTCCGGAGCTTCGCGGTTGGGCCCGCGCACGTCCGCGCTGGCCGCGTTAGTCGCGATCGCGCTCTGCGGCTGCTCGATTAATCTGGGATCGCTGTCACCAGAGCCCAATAACGAAGTGCCTCCCAAGGCGGCTGTGGCCGGCAACGACGCGCGGGCCTACACAACACATGGCGAAGCACTGGCACGATCCGGAAAAACCGAGGAGGCGCTCGCAGAGTTCGACAAGGCGATCGCTCTCGATCCTCACAACGCGCAGGCCCTGTACAACCGCGGCCTGCTCTATCAGGGCGAAAAACAACATCAACTGGCGATCGACGATTTCACGGCGGCGAATGGCCTGACGCCGCAGCAGGCTGAGCCGCTGCTCGGCCGTGCGCTCAGCTACCTTGCGCTGGAGAAGATCAAGGAGGCCGCCGCCGATCTCGACGAGGCCGTGCAAGCCGATCCGCAGAACGCACAGATATGGATTACCCGGGGGCTGGCCTATGAACGCCTCGGCGACAAGACGAAGGCGGCCAGCTCATACAGCCGCGCCATCGACCTTCGCCCCAAGGATGAAGCCGCGCGAACCGGCTTTGCCCGCGTCGGCGGCAAGGCCGGATAGCGCGCAATACAGCGCATTTTCTTACGGCAAACCGGACACCACTTTGCCGGAAAATGCTCGATGCGACGATACGTTCTGCGCTATTTCGGCAATACGGCGTGAAACACCGATTTCGCAGCCGACAGCACGTCTTCGGCAACCGTGGTGTGTTCCCGCGTTGACGGCTCCGCCGCCTCGGCATGCAGATCGAGCGGCCGCGAGGCCGGCGCGGCGGCCGGAATTTCAGCCGGCGGCGTCGGGCGACGCGGGTCGTCGATCCGCGCGGCGCCCGCGTAAGGCGGCTTCATCTGTGACGAGCCGGCCGCGGGATCGAAGGTCTCAGCTGCGGGCGTGGAGACCATGATCGGCGGCGGAAGCGGCCGAACCGGCGGCGCCGCCACCGGTGGCGCCGCCACGACACGAGGCAGGTCCGGGACGCGGGGCGCATCCGGGATACGAGCAGATTCTTGCGCGCGCGGCGAACCGTCGCCCACGCCACGCAGGCGCTCGATTGCCGCACGGGCAAGATCGTTGGCGTCGCGGCGCTCTTCCGGGGCAATTGCGGCCTCAACTGGCGGCACTGACGGGGCGATATTTGGCGCGGCGGCGACCGGCACGGAAACCGGCGCAGAAGGCTGCACAGGCACCGGAATAGACTTGGCAATCGCCTTTTCGCGCGGCTGATGCCGCCGCGTTTCCACGGGAATGCTCGCGGTCTCTGCAGGCTTGTCAGCGGATTTTTCCGCGGGCTTTTCGGCTGCCGATTTCTCGAGGATGGCCTTTTCAGAGATACCCTTCGCCTTGACGCCCGGCTCGGGGATGTTGGCGACGCCAGAGGATGTTTCGGGTGCCTTTTCGGGTGCCTTTTCGGGTGTCTTTTCGGGTGCCTTGGCGTCCGCCTTTGCAGCCTCGGGCGCGACCTTCGCTTCGGCTTTCGGCTCAGTAGTCGAAAGCACTGCGCCGACCGGTGCGTCCGCTCCTGGCTTGCTGACGATGTAATGATTGACGATGTAGGCCCCGACGATGGTCGCGACCACCGAAGGCAATATATCCAAGGTAAATTTCGAGACGTATTTCAGCATGGCCGGCCACTCCCCGCGCGGGTTTGTTGCGGGAACTTTGAGGCGCATTGAGGGATCAAGTGCGACAGATCGGTGGCAATTCGGCTGATGGCGCAGTTACGGTTTCAGTTCGATTTCCAGGAACACGATTTCGGTCGCGGTCTCGTTGAGCACGTCATGCTCGACGCCCGCTTTACGGAAATAGGATTTGCCAAGGCCAAGCTGCGCCTTGGAGCGTTCCCCATTGGGCGCAACGATGGTCATTTCGCCCGAGGTCACGGGAACAATGACGTAATCCATCTCATGGATGTGATGACCGGTGGCGCTGCCCGGCGCCAGCCGCCATTCCGTGACGCGGACTTCCGGCCTGTCGACCTGAACGTCTGATTTGGCACTGATCATTGTCGCTCATCTCCAACCTGGTCAGGGCACGAGCACCAGGAATACAAATACGGCAAACACCACCACATGAACCAGTCCGAACAGGATGTTGGTGCGGCCGGTGCCGAAGGTGAGCATGCTCAGGACGAACGTCAACACCAGCAGCACCATCTCTTGAGGATTGAGCCCAAGCACCAGTTGCTTGTCCAGCGCGTAGGCGGCCACGGCGACCGCCGGGATCGTCAGACCGATGGTCGCAAGGGAGGAGCCGAGCGCGAGATTGATGCTCTTCTGCAGATCGTTCTTGCGCGCGGCGGCGATGGCGGCGAGGCTCTCCGGCAACAGGATCAGCAGCGCCACCAGAACGCCCGCGAAGGCCGGCGGCGCGCCGATCGACGCGGTGGCAAAATCGACCACGAGTGAGAACTTTTTCGCGAGCAGCACCACCGCCAACAGCGAAACCAGGAGCAGCGCGATGCTGAGGACCAACATCCGGTTCGAGGCGTGCGTTCCGTCATCCGCGATGCCGGCGGCTTCGCTGATGAAATAACTTCGATGCCGGATGGCCTGGGTATAGAGAAACACGCCATAGAGAATGACGGTGACGACACTGACGAAGCCAAGCTGACCCGCCGAGTAGACCGGCCCCGGCGTGCTCTGCGTGTAGTTGGGCAGGATCAGCGTGATGGTCGCCAGCACGATCAGGACGCTGAGAAAAAGACTTGATCCGGTCACCTGAACATCCTGCTCGCGGTAACGAAGCCCGCCGGCCAGAATGCAAATGCCGACAAGTCCGTTGCACACGATCATCACAACCGCAAAGACGGTATCGCGCGCCAGTGTGGGCACGTCTTTCTCGCCAAGCATGATGGTCGCGATCAGCGCGACCTCGATGATGGTGACCGCCAGTGTCAATAGCAGCGTGCCGTAGGGCTCACCGATCCTCTCGGCGATCAACTCGGCATGATAGACGGCCGCGAACACGGTGCCGAACAGGATCGCAAGTAGCACCACCGCGAATGCCAGACCCGCGACCGAGGGAGTGAACGACACCCCCAGCGCTGTATCCGCTGCGAAGAATGACACGGCTAGCGCTGGGAAAATCCACGCCGATCGCGGCATCGGGCCGTGCGCGCTCATATGATCACATCCTTAAAGCGTGGGAATGGACTATGCGCCAAATAACGGCGACCGTCAGCCTTTGGAAGCGCCGATGAAATGTCGAGCCGTTTCGATCGCACCATAATTGTCCAGATTGTTGTGACCACCGTCGGGAAATCGCACAAATTGTTTCGGCTCATGGGCGAGCGCGAACAATCGCTCGCCAAAGCTTATCGAAATTGTGGAATCGCGCGCGCCATGCATGATCAGGAGGGGAGCCGTAACACGCGCAACGCGCTCGTCAGAGCGAAGCTGATCCCTTATCAGCCAACCAACCGGCACAATTCGAAGACGCGAGCCGGCAATCTCCGCTATCGACGTATAGGGAGCTTCCAATATTACTTTTGCAACGGGTTGATCGGCCGCCAACGCGACCGCGACACCGCTCCCCAGTGAAAAGCCCCAAACGACTATTCGATCCGCGCCGTATCGCGCGGCCGCGAAGGCATAGGCCGCAGCAGCGTCCAGCAGCAGCCCTCGCTCGCTCGGCCGTCCGCTCGACCCGGCATAGCCTCGATATGACAAAGCGACCAGCCCGGTCCCGTCAGAGGTGATGGCTCGAAAGCGACCGACGAGCCCGGCCAGAAAATCTCCATTGCCGGGAAAATAAATCACGACCGCATGGCCCGGTTTTGTCGGGACGTGCCAGACAATGACGTCCTCGCCGTCGGCCGTGGTCAGAAGATGCTCTTCAGCTTCCGGAAAGCCGGCAGCGGCAGGCGCCGTGCGCACCGTTTGCGGTATCGGAAAGATGAACGCCCGCTGCGCGAAAAACAGGACAACAAGACCACCGAGATAGCCGACCGATACGAGAACGACGAGCCATTTCAGCACGGTCATGATTTTTCGGAAGCTTTACATCCCCTTGACGATGTTCTCGGTCATCTTCTTGGCGTCGCCGAGCAGCATCATGGTGTTGTCACGGTAGAATAGCGGATTGTCGATACCGGCATAGCCGGACGCGAGCGAGCGCTTGATGAACATCACGGTGCCGGCCTTCCAAACCTGCAGCACCGGCATGCCGTAG
>Ga0209213_1000011_pt1 | contig 15044 bp, 11 predicted proteins | sample MedBloCAOM1_M2_FD_187843 | JGI IMG/M metagenome (GOLD analysis project Ga0209213, IMG submission 187843) | Forest soil microbial communities from El Dorado National Forest, California, USA - Mediterranean Blodgett CA OM1_M2 (SPAdes) (version 2) | ecosystem: Environmental > Terrestrial > Soil >... | reverse complement strand
TTGCCGCCAAGACCGCGGAGCCGCATCCGAAACTCAAGGGCACCATCTACACCGCCGCCGATGAGGTCCGCGCCGCCGGCGGCAAGGCGCTGCCGGTGCCCTGCGACATCAGGGACGAGGCGCAGGTGATTGATGCCATCGACAAGACCGTCGCCGAATTCGGCGGCATCGATATCTGCGTCAACAATGCCAGCGCCATCAGCCTCACCAACTCGCAGATGACCGACATGAAGCGCTTCGATCTGATGATGGGTATCAACACCCGCGGCACCTTCATGGTTTCGAAATACTGCATCCCGCATCTGAACAAGGCGGAAAATCCCCACATTCTGATGCTGTCGCCGCCGCTCGAGATGAAGGCGAAATGGTTCGAGCGCTCGACCGCCTATACGATGGCGAAGTTCGGCATGAGCATGTGCGTGCTCGGCCTGTCGGCCGAACTGAAAGCCGCCGGGGTCGCGGTCAACGCACTGTGGCCGCGCACCACCATCGCCACCGCCGCGGTCGGCAATCTCCTCGGCGGCGACGCCGTGATGCGCGCCAGCCGCACGCCGGAGATCATGGGCGACGCCGCCTATGTCATTTTCACAAAGCCGTCGCGCGAGTTCACCGGACAGTTCTGCATCGACGACAAGGTGCTTTACGAAAGCGGCGTGCGCGGTTTTGAGCGCTACCGCGTCGATCCGTCGGTGCCCCTGATGTCGGATTTCTTTGTGCCCGACGACGACGTGCCGCCGCCCGGCGTCACCATGACGGCACTGCCTTCGATCGGCGAGGTTCAGAAGTCGCGCTAGAGGCACCGCAATGGTTTCGCGAAAGCTTATCGCAAATGCAGGTGCGGTAATCCTGGCCGTGCCCATCGCCTTGTTCGCCATCTTCCGCCCCGACCGCGCCATTCACGTCGCCACCGGATTCGTGGCTCACATTGTCTGCACGAAAACCTTTGTCTCCGGGCTCGATCCGCAAACAGTGTTCGCAGAAATCACGGATCGTGCCGGCATTCGCCGGTTGCGTTCGGTTCTGGGATATAGGCTCGATCGCGCCGGCAAAACCGTCGATGCGTCGGTGGCAGGGTTATTCGGCAGCCGTGCTGCGTTTCATGACGGTTTCGGCTGCGTCCTCTTGCACGGACCCGATGGACCCTATCTTCTCAAGAGCGACATCGCCGCGTTGAAGACGCCAAAAAGTCCGCCGCTGCTGGCGGAGATCGCCGGTGCAGCCATTGTCGAACCGTCGGATCCCGGATTGAAGGCCGCGCTCGATCATGCCTTCGAGGAGCCTGCGACGCCGCCGTTTCGAAGAACCAAGGCGGTGGTTGTGGTGCATGACGGCAGTGTGATTGCCGAGCGCTATGCCAGCGGCGTCGGCGTCGAGACGCCTTTGCTTGGTTTTTCCATGACCAAATCCGTGGTCAACGCCCTGCTCGGCATTCTGACCCAGCAAGGCCGCATCTCCCCGTCGATGCCGGCACCGATTGCGGAATGGCGCGGCGCTGCCGACCCGCGCCGCGAGATTGAGGTCGAGCACCTCATGCGCATGACGTCAGGTCTCGCGCTCGATGAAATCAACACCGGTTTCGATCCCGCCACCCAGATGGTTTACCTGCACAACGATATGGCTGGATTTGCCGCGAAGGCCGCAATCATTGCACCGCCGGGAACGCGGTGGGCTTACTCTAGCCCCAGTACGCAGCTGCTGGCGCGGATCATCCGCGACATCGTCGGCGGTCCCGAGCAAACGCTGGCATTCGCGTGGCGCGAGCTGTTCAACCCGTTGGGGATGCGAAACGTGACGCTGGAGTTCGATGCCATCGGCACGTTGCAGGGTTCGGCCTACATGCTGGCAAGCGCCAGGGATTGGGCGCGATTCGGACTGCTTTATCTAAACGACGGCATGATCGGCGGGCATCGCATCTTGCCGGATGAATGGGTGGATTTTTCCGCCAGCCCAACGCTCGGCACCGACTATGGCGCCGGCTTCTGGACCAATCGCAGCGAGCACGAACATGCAAAAGGGCGTGTCAGGAGCGGGATTCCGCGTGACGCGTTTTTCGCACTCGGCGATCTCGGCCAGCGAATCGTCGTGCTGCCATCCCAGCATCTGGTGATCGTTCGTCTCGGCGATTCCGTCGATCCCACCGGCGACCTCCGTGGCTTCGAACGCCTGGTCAAGGAAGTGATTGCAGCCACGAAGCGTTGAGAGCGCTTGATGAGGGCGGCGTCCTCGCTTGGTTGCGCCGTCACCCTGAGGTGAGCGCTCAATCTCGCGCGCCTCGAAAGGCGACGGCGATGTCGTGGCTCATCCCTCAAGCCTCGCCGAAGGCGGCTCGCACCTCAGGATGCCCACCAGCGCCCCGCCTTTCTCAAGTGCGGTTGTAGGCCGGGCGGGGGTGAGTGGGTTCGAAGAAATGCCACCGCCTTGGGGCGGCTTTGCTAAAGACCCCGCGCCGCGGCGTTCGCGGCAGCGAATTGACGCTGCCGTGTTCTACGGGCTCCCGCACCCTCAAATGTCCAAGCGTCGAGGGATTCTTAACGTCTCCGCTTTATGCGCTAGTAAACCTCGCGCCGGAGAGAAGAGATGCTGTTTAGGTTCCGCAATGCCGCAATTATCGCCAAAATTGCGGTTCCAGCCACGATCGTCGCCGTCGTCTCGACCGGGATTGTACTCTATGCCTCGCTGGCGTTGACTCGGCTGTCGGACAACGCAGCGGCACTGGTGGATGGAAGCGCCGCCCGGGTGCAGCTTGCCCTTCAGGCCGAGAGCAACTTCAATAGCGCCGCCATCAGCGAAAAGAACGTCATCCTCAGCGCCGACGACGGCAAAGCGGCCAAGGCGCATATCGAAACCTACGGCAAGGTTACCGCCGCCGCCCTTGAGGCGATCGGCCGCCTGACGAGCATCACCCAGGCCGCGGATCAGCGCGCCCTCATCGAAACCTTCCGCATCGCTGTCGGCAACCGGCAGGAAGCGAGTGCCCAGGTGTTCGAACTCGCGCTCGCAGGCAAGGTAAAGGAGGCGTTCGACTATTCGCGCGGCGTGGCCGCAAAGCATCGCCAGATTGCCATCGAGGCGGTTGGCAAGCTCATTGCCGTGAACGCGGAGACAATGAAGGCGGCGCGTGACGCGAACGTCGAAATGGCCGCGCAAACCCGAGCGTGGCTGGTGATCGGCGCCGCCGCTGGGCTGATCTGCGCATTCGCCGTCCTCGGCTGGATTGCGCTCTATCAGATTTCCCGACCGCTCGCCTTTATGACCCGTGAGATGACGAAGCTTGCCGAGGGCGATCTCGGCATCCAGATCGAGGGCGCCGACCGGGCCGATGAGGTTGGCGGGCTTGCGCGCTCGCTGCAGGTCTTCAAGGAGAACGCGGTCACGGCACGCCGGCTCGAGGCCGAGCAGGGGCAGCAGCAGGCTCAAAAGGAGAGGCGTCAGCATGCCGTCGAAGAGTACATTGCGGTTTTCGACGCGCAGGTGTCTGAGGCACTGGACACGTTGAGCGCGGCGTCGACGAAGATGAATGCCACTGCCGGAAGCATGTCGGCGACGGCGAAGGAAACCAGCAGACAGGCTGATGCCGTCGCCACGGCCTCGGACCATGCCTCTGCCAATGGGCAGACAGTAGCGGCGGCGACCGAGCAGTTGCATGCCTCAACCAACGAAATCTCTCGTCAGGTGACGCAGTCGGCTCAGTTCGCCGGCACGGCGGTCGTCGAGGCCGAACGCACCAACGCCACCATCCAGGGCTTGGCCGAGACGGTGCAGAGGATTGGCGATGTGGTTTCGCTCATTCAGAACATCGCTTCTCAGACCAATCTCCTGGCGCTCAACGCCACCATCGAAGCCGCACGGGCCGGTGAGGCCGGCAGAGGCTTCGCGGTGGTGGCGAGCGAGGTGAAGGCGCTGGCCAATCAGACCGCCAAGGCAACCGAGGATATCTCGACACAGATCGCCGCTATTCAGGGCGAGACTGTCAACGCGGTCGATGCGATCAAAGCGATTGGTGGCACCATCCACCAGATGAACGAGATCGCATCGGCGATCGCCGCAGCGGTGGAGGAGCAAGGCGCCGCGACCCGGAATATTTCCCAGAACATTCAATTGGTCGCGCAGGGCACCAACGGAGTGGCAGCCAATGTCGCCGGGGTGAACGAGGCGGCCCGGGAAACCGGCGCGGCGGCCGCGCAAGTGCTCACTGCCGCCGACGATCTCAGCCGCCAAGCGGGCCAGCTGCGGGCGAATGTGAACGGGTTCCTCAGCAAGATTCGCGCTGCCTAACGAGCCCAGACCATGATCCGATTCGATTGAATCGGATCATGGTTCCATCTCTTTTTTGAGCATGATCTTTTTGGAAAACCGGATGCCACTTTCCGGATCATGCTTAGCGTGCCGCTTGTCGTGGCCGCTATGTCGACCCGCGTGGCGTACGGCGCACGCAATCCGCTTCTGCTTCGCCTCGGGGAGTTGGAACGTCTCAGCGTCCGACCGTATAGGGTCCGCCCTTCTCAAGTGCGCGCTTGTATGCCGGGCGGGCGTGAATGCGTTCCAGGAAGGCCATCGCTTTGGGGTGGCCCTGATCGAGCCCGCCGCGCGCCGCGGCGGCCTCGAGCGGAAAACTCATCTGGATGTCGGCGGCGGTGAATTCACTGCCGGCGAACCATTCGCTTTTTCCGAGTTCGCCTTCCCAGAACGCCATGTGCTGCTTGAGCTGCGGATTGACCAGCGTGGTCAGCGCCTGATTGGCGACCTTGCGCACCAGCGGGCGCAGCAGCGCCGGCGCGCGCTTCGGCATCAGCGTGAACAACAGTTTTAGCAACAGCGGCGGCATCGCCGACCCTTCCGCGTAATGCAGCCAATAAGTATAGCGCAGCCGCTGCGGCGTTTTGGGCGGCGGTATCAGACGCCCGTCGCCATAGGTGTCGATGATGTATTCGGCGATCGCGCCTGACTCCGCGATGGTGTTGCCATTGTCGGTGATGACAGGCGATTTTCCGAGCGGATGAACCGCGCGCAGCTCGGCCGGCGCGCGCATATCCGGCTGACGCTGATAGCGGACGATCTCGTAAGGAAGCCCAAGTTCTTCCAGCAACCACAGCACGCGCTGGGAGCGGGAATTGTTGAGATGATGGACGGTGAGCATGGCGATTCCCCCAGCGGCTTTTGGCCCGCCATTTGGTCGTGCCAGCCGGGCATTGGAAAGTCGAGATGCCCCGGCGCCGTATATTACCCGGGGATTATTGACAAACCTAATTTACCCGGATAATAACTTACCCCGAGGATTGAGGATTTTTTCAATGAATCCGGGCGCCGACGTCGCTCACATCGCCTTCGAGGGTGACCGCTGCATCGCATCAGGCGATCTCCGCGACGTCGTCAGCGCGGCAAAACAGACGCTCGATCGGCGCCAAGATGCGTCGATCGTTGTCTTCGATGGCAGAACCGGCGGCCCGATCGATATCGATTTTCGCGGCACCATCGATGATGTCCTGGCGCGGTTGCCTGACATCGCCGGCTCGCCCGCCCCCCCAGCAGAAGAGGCCGCGGTCCCCAACCCGCGCGGTCCTGGCCGGCCGAAACTGGGCGTGGTCGCGCGCGAAGTCACGCTGCTGCCGCGGCACTGGGAATGGCTGGCGCAGCAAAGCGGCGGCGCCTCGGTCGCGTTGCGCAAGCTGGTTGACGAGGCAAGACGCGCCAACAAGGATAAGGACCGGATCAGGCACGCGCAGGAAGCGGCCTATCGCTTCATCGCAGCGATGGCGGAAAACAAGCCGCACTACGACGAAGTGGCGCGCGCGCTGTTCGCAGGCGATGCCGAGCGATTCGAGGCATGGTCTGCGTCCTGGCCCGCCGACGTGCGCGATCATGCGCGCCGGCTCGCCGCGGCGGCGTTCGAGCGCGCCGCCCCGCACGAGAGCGTCGCCGGTTGATCCCGTGGATATTGCCCGATAGGCTGGTTGAAATGATAGTGATCATATAAGGACCCGTTACATCAGGGAGACCGCCGTGAGCCCCATCGCCCCGCAATTCATGTTCGATTTCGGCAGCCCTAATGCTTTCCTCAGTCACGAGGCGATCCCCGCGATCGAACAACGGACCGGCGTGAAATTCGAATATGTGCCGATTCTGCTCGGTGGCATCTTCAAGGCTACCAACAACAGATCCCCTGCCGAAGCGCTTGCCGGCATCAAGAACAAGCGCGAGTTTCACGCGCTGGAGACGGAGCGCTTCATCAAGCGCTTTCAGGTCGAGCCCTACACATGGAATCCGTTCTTTCCGATCAACACCCTCAATCTGATGCGCGCCGCCATCGCCGCGCAGTTCGAGGGCGTGTTTGAGAAATATGTCGACGCGGCGTTTCATCACATGTGGGCGGAGCCCAAGAAAATGGACGATCCCGAGGTGGCGCTCAAGGCCTTTACGGCGTCCGGCCTCGATGCGGCAAAACTGTTCGGCCGCGCGCAAGCGCCCGACGTCAAGGCGAAGCTGATCCTGAACACCCAATCCGCGGTCGAGCGCGGCGCGTTCGGCTCGCCCACCTTCTTCGTCGGCAACGAAATGTTTTTCGGCAAGGAGCAGCTGCGCGAGGTCGAGGAACTGGTTTCGGGCAGGTAACTTGCGGTGAGCCTCATGGCGAGGAGCCGCGCATCTCGCGCGGCGTCTCGAACCATGAGAAGAGTTTTCGCTCTTCATCCTTCGAGACGCGGCGAAGACGCCGCTCCTCAGGATGAGGGCTGCTGGAGAGCCTGGAATGCAGAAACGCAACGCAACGGCCGCGGTGATCGGCGCCGGAGACTATATTGGCGCCGAGATCGCGAAGAAATTCGCCGCCGAGGGATTTACCGTATTCGCCGGACGGCGCGACGGCGCCAAGCTCGAGCCGCTGGTCAGGGAGATCGAGACCGCCGGCGGAACGATCGTCGCGCGGGCGCTCGACGCGCGAAAGGAAGACGAGGTCGCGGCTTTCCTCAACGATGCCGACAAGCATGCGCCGCTGGAAGTGTGCGTCTTCAACGTCGGCGCCAACGTCAACTTCCCGATCCTGGAGACCACCGACCGCGTATTCCGCAAGGTCTGGGAAATGGCCTGCTGGGCCGGCTTTGTCGCCGGACGCGAATCGGCGCGATTGATGCTGCCGCGCGGCAAAGGCAACATCTTCTTTACCGGCGCCACCGCCAGTTTGCGCGGCGGCAGCGGTTATGCGGCCTTCGCCAGCGCGAAATTCGGATTGCGCGCGGTGGCGCAATCGATGGCGCGCGAACTCGGACCGAAGAACATTCACGTCGCGCATCTGATCATCGATTCCGGCGTCGATACCGCGTGGGTGCGCCAGCGCCGGGAACAGCTCTGGGGCAAGGAAGCGCTTGATAATCCCGATTTGCTGATGCCGCCGGCTTCGGTTGCGGCCTCCTACTGGCAGCTGTATCAGCAGCCGCGCAGCGCCTGGACGTTCGAGCTGGAAATCCGCCCGTTCGGGGAAAAGTGGTAATAGACCTCATGGTGAGGAGCGCGTCTTCGCGCGTCTCGAACCATGAGCCCGTTCAAGCCCATCCTTCGAGACGCCGCGCAAAGGCGCGGCTCCTCGGGATGAGGCAGATGACAAAAACAAAAAGGAGTTAAGCGATGCGGATTCTCGTGGTCGGTGCCGGCGCGATCGGCGGATATTTCGGCGGCAGAATGCTTCAGGCCGGCCGTGACGTGACATTTCTCGTCCGTCCGCGCCGCGCCGCTGAACTGGCTGACGCCGGCCTCGTGATCAAAAGCCCCAATGGCGACGTGACGCTGAAAAATCCACCGACCGTGCAGGCGAACAAACTCACCGAAAAGTTCGACGTTGTCTTGCTAAGCTGCAAGGCGTTCGACCTCGAGGACGCGATCAAGTCGTTCGCGCCCGCTGTTGGACCGCAGACGGCGATTATTCCGCTGCTCAACGGCATGCTGCATCTGGATGTGCTCGACAGCAAGTTCGGACGCGAGCGCGTGCTCGGCGGCCTCTGCGCGATCGCCGCCACGCTCAATGAACATCGCGAGGTCGTTCAGCTCAATCCGATGCAGTCGCTCAATTTCGGAGAACGCGACGGCAAGCTTTCGGATCGGGTCCGTGCCGTCGCCGAGGCCATGGCGAGCGGGAAATTCGGCTCGGTGGCCAGCGAACATATCGTGCAGGAGATGTGGGAGAAATGGGTGTTCCTCGCCACGCTCGCGGCCTCGACTTGCCTGATGCGAACGTCGATCGGCAATATCCTGGCCTCGCCTGGCGGCAAGGATTTCATCCTTGGCACGTTGGATGAATGCAGCGCGGTCGCGACCGCCGAGGGCTATGCGCCGCGCGCGCCCTTTCTGGAACGCACGCTCGGAATGCTTACCCTGGAAGGCTCGCAGTTGACCGCGTCGATGTTCCGCGACATCAAAGCGGGCGCACCCGTTGAAGCCGATCACGTGATCGGCGATTTGGTCGCGCGTGGCGATGCCGCGAAGGTGCCGGTGCCGAGATTGCGCACGGCCTACACGCATCTCAAGGCCTATGAGAAGCAGCGAGGGTAGCGGCATGGCCATTTTCTTCGTCGTCCCGGCGAACGCCGGGACCCATAGCCACCGATGTTCATTGTTGCGAAAGGCCTCTCCCCGATCGTCCCAACGATAGAGCACGGCGTATAGGTCCAGGCTCGCGCGGAGCCTGTCATCGGGCCGGCCGAAGGCCGGACCCGTTGGCTTGGCCGCGACGAACATTCATAAATGCGCGAGATAATGCGCGAGCGCGGTGATTTCCTCTTCGCTTAGGGGATAGGCGACCTCCGCCATCGCCGCCATGCCGCCGCCGGATCGCACGCTTGACTTGTAGTCATGCAGCGCCTTGATCAAATAGTCCTCGCGCTGGCCGGCGATGCGCGCAACCGCCTTCGTTCCCGCATATGTATCGGTGTGGCATGATGCACAGCGCCGTCCCGCGGCAGCCTGTGCACCCTTCTGAGATAAATCGGGATTGTCGTCGGGTTTTGACGCCTTGGGCGGAGCGAGCGAAGCGAAGTAGGCTCCGAGATTGCGAATATCGTCATTATTGAGTTGCTCGACGATCGGCTGCATCTGCTCGTTCTTGCGCGTGCCGCTGCGGAAGAAGACCAGCTGCCACTGAATGAACTGATCGGGCTGGCCTGCGAGCGAGGGAATGTTCTCGGTTTGCGAGATACCGCCTTCGCCGTGGCAGCCGACACATAGCTCGGCCTTTTCCTTGCCGGCGGCGACGTCGGCTGCGTGAGCCAAGGACCCGCAGATGATTGCGACCGATAGCGTCCCGACCAAAGCAATCCGCATCACCGCTCCTCTCCATCGTCATCGCCCGGCATCGCAGTCTGCCTTGCGCAGATTATGTAAGTTGTCTGCGCTCCCGGTGATCCATCTCTCACAGGATGTTTATTGTATTGGATGCCCGGATTCGCCCGATCGGGTCGGAGACAGGGCCGGGCATGGCGACCGCGATTGGATCGCCCCATCTCCTGAATAAAAAGAGGCTGCGGCCGCCTAGCAGCCGCAGCCGGTGACGCAGGACTTACTTGTTGTAGCTGATGCGATAGATCGCGCCGGCCCAGTCATCCGCAACAAGCAAGGAGCCATCCTTGGCGAGCACGATATCCGCCGGACGGCCGAGATAGCCCTGGTCGCCCTCGAGCCAGCCTGACGCAAAGATCTCCTGCTTGGCGTCCTTGCCATCGGGACCGACGATGACGCGTTTGATCCGCGCGCCCTGATATTTGTGCCGGTTCCAGGATCCATGTTCGGCGATGAAGATGTTGTTCTTGTACTCGGCGGGGAATTGATCGCCGGTATAGAACTTCATGCCGAGCGGAGCCACATGCGCGCCGAGATTAAGCACCGGCGGTGTGAATTCCGAACACTTGTGACCCATCGCGAACTTCGGATCCGGCAGGTCGCCCTGATGGCAATAGGGATAACCAAAGTGCTCGCCTATCTTCGAGATCATGTTGAGTTTGTCGCTCGGGATGTCGTCGCTCATCCAGTCGCGCGCGTTTTCGGTGAACCAGTATTTGCCGGTGCGCGGATCGACATCGCCGCCGACGCTGTTGCGAACGCCGAGCGCCCAGATCTCGGCATTGCCGGTCTTGGGATCGACGCGACGAATCTGCGACACGCTGGTCGGCGGAATCCCGATGTTGAAGGGAGGGCCGAACGGCAGGTAGAACCAGCCATCGTTATCGACGGCGATATACTTCCAGCCATGCGCGGCGTAGGACGGCATGTCGTCATACACCACCTTGCCATCGCCGAGTTTATCGAGATTTGCTTCGGCATTATCGTATTTCATCAGCTTGTCGACAGCGACGACGTACAGCGCACCGTCGCGAAACGCGAGGCCGGTGGGCATGTTCAGCCCCTTGAGAATGGTCTTGACCTCTTTCTTGCCGCCATTGTCGGTGATGGCGTAAACGTTGCCGAGGCCGAACGAGCCGACGAACAGCGTGCCCTTGTCGCCCCAGGCCATCTGCCGCGCGGCCAGCACGCCCGGCGCATAAACTTCGATCTTGAAGCCCGGCGGCAGCTTGATCTTCTTCATCAGCGCGGCGAGTTCCGCCTCTGATGCGCCGGTCGGCGGACCCGATGGCGGTGCGAGGCCCTTTTGGGCTTCGGTCTCGTCGCCGAGGAACCAGTCGTCCGGCGGATGGGTCCAGAATTCCTTGGTGCCGGACTCGTATTTCTTCAGTCCCTGTTGCTGTGCGCTGGCCTGACTGGCCCCCGCGACAACAAGGATTGCTGCGAGTGCAAGAATGGATCGATTGAAAGCCGATTTCATCGCGTCACTCCCTATGCAGCCAAGCGGCTGCGCCTGTTATTTATCTTGAGCGTTTCGAGAGACGAACTTTGGTGGATTGCTGTGAGGTGGATCGCACCCGAAAATTCTATCACATCCACCGGGGGAGAGAAGCGCGCCGGGCGCGGCCCTGTCAGACCAGAACCAATTGAGAAAAAATTTCTTTAGGCCGGATGTTCCGGGCAATTTAAGCTTGGGCGCGCGACACTGGTTAGTGCGTCGCACAAATGCGTTGCACAAATCTGTCGGCGGTCCTTGTATCCCGGCCCACGCCCCTATTTCCGCGTCACTGTCAGTTGCGCGCGGCCGCCATTATTGCGGTAGAAGAAATTGTAAAGCCCGGGAATGCCGATGACGGCGTCGTTGACGAAGATGAAAAGTTCGCCCGCGCGGGTGGGCTTGATGTTGGCCTGGATTTTATAGTCGTCGGGATCGGGATCGAGAAAAACCTCTTCGCCGCCGACGCCGCCGTAACGCAGCACTATCCGGAACCAGTCCTCCGTCAGTTCTCGTCGCAGCGGCACGCCAAGGCCCAGCAAAATCCGATGATACCAAACCGGTGGATCGTTGGCGGAGAATCCGCCATCCGGAACCGGAATGCCTCCATCAGCCCAGGGTACCGTCGACTTGACCTCCACATGATATCTCGCGCCACTGCTTTCGAGAAGAATGCCCGTCGGCTTGCAAAGGTCCGACGGGTTGAACTCGACCGTTCTCGACTCCGGGTCTGTCTTGGGGTTTGTCGTGCCCCTTGCGAGGCCCGTAGCGTTGCCGCTCTCTTTGCAGATCAGTCCGGCCACATCCTGGATATTGTAAAGCAGGTGGCTGACCAGAGAGAGCCCGAGATACACGAACAGCAACGCAAAGAGCGCCGGCGCCCAACGGCGCTTCAGGCTGTCATGAAACCATATGTAGGTCCGACTGCTGCGCAGCCGGTAAATGCCGTCATCCGGCAAACCCGATGGCGCGGAAGCAGTTTTCCGCCAGATCGCGCCCATGCGTTCCGAAATGCGCGCGGCGATTCTCATTCCCCATATGATGAAGAAGGCCACGAGGACTGAAAGCAACACGAACGGGATCGGCGCGCGGGCAAAGCCGTCGACCCATGTCGAGGCGAAACCGGGCAGGAGCCCGCCGACAAGGCGGATGATGTCCGAGATCCACCGGACCGGGCTGCGGAACTCGTCGGCGCGTTGCGCCCCGCTGACCAGCGGAAACGCCAGCAGCCATACCGTGGCGCCGACGGTTGCGAAATAGACGATGCGGCGTTTCCAGATTTCGTTCCAGACGTGTTCCTGCGCGTCCGCACGGGCCTTTGCCGCGTCGCTGGTCTCAAAGCCATATTGATCCGGCGTGACGATCTCGCCGTTGTCCCTGACGATGTCGTAGGTGGCAGGCAGGCCGATGGGCGCGTAGGCGTGCGCATGGTTTCTGATCCGCCTAAAGACGGTTTCGTGGATCTTCGGACGCTCGATTGTGACTTGGTCGTCTTCCCTTTTCGAATACTTGTATTTGCAGAGCTGAACCAGCTTGCGCGGGCCGTAGCGGTAATAGCCACCCAGTCCCGCACGCGGATCGTAGATTCGCCCATCCTTGTCACCCATCGAGATGGCATGCTTGAACGCATCGGGATCGGCGGGCGGATCCCCACGATCCGATTTGAATTTCAGGCCACAGCGCTGCGCTTCGTTGAGCATCCAGACGAGCGGGATGTAGGCCAGCGAGTCATCCGGGTAACCGCCGCCGACGTTGGAATGGACACCGGCGAACCAAACTTGGCTGATTTGCTCATCGGCGATGTGACGCTTTTTGTCCGGATCGAAATCCGAAGGCGGAACGATTTGTTCGTCCCACAGCTCGGGATGAAACGTGGTGCGCTCTTCATCTAGCGAAAGTGCCTGACAGGCGCGCATCACGCGCTCACGATCCAGCGTGTGAGTGGGAAGTTCAAGCGGCACGATCCACCGGCTGACGCCGCGCGTCATCTCGTCCATTGGCAAACCGTAAGCGGCCACCGTGTCCCACACCCCGACGAAGCGGATGTGCCTGGCTTGGCGATTTTCGCGCTTGTCGTACTTGATCGGCAGTAGCGTGTTACGAATGGCCCGGTACCAGTCCTCGGGATGCCAGGGCCACAGAGTATGGTAGCGCTCGCTACGATATTTCCGGTAGGCGGCGATGGCCTTTCTATCGAGCTCGGTTTCATTGTCGGCGGAGACAAGGCCCTGATTGAGAATCAGGCCCATGACGACACGGATCGTGAATGCGCCGCGGCTGAAGCCGAAGCCGTAGATATCGTCGCTCTCGTCCTTGTAGTTGCGGCAGACAAATTTGTAGATGTCGATGACGTTCCGCTTCAGGCCAAAGCCGAACGCCCCGCCGAGAATCGCCCACGGCTTGAATGTTGAGGTGCCGACGCCGTCGTCGTAGAATGCGACCTGGTCATTCCCCGACAGATCGAGCGCCTCGAAGGTGCGCCAGACGTTTGTGCGCCAGACCTTCGCGGCGGAATTGCCGGTGCCGTCGGACAGCAGAACAATGTTTCGGCTCATGGGATTGCCCCGCCGCGTCATGAACTGACTTTGCAACCTCTGGTGTCAGAACATCGCACGTCCGTTCCGAACAGGAAAGGCTTTCATGATTTTCAGCGAATGGGCACGAAAAACGACAAAGCCACCAAGCGGTGGCCTGTCGTTTGGTCACTAGCTTTGCCAGTTTAAGAAATTCTGGAGCGGGCGAAGGGGCTCGAACCCTCGACCCCGACCTTGGCAAGGTCGTGCTCTACCACTGAGCTACACCCGCATCCGAAAGATTGGCGACGATCGCTCGCCGGCAATTGGGAGAGCTATGCCAAATGCGGCCCACGAATGCAACAGCCGAGGCGGGGGTGCGGAATCGGCCGTTCAACCGGCCATATCAGGCGATCGGTCCGGAAATCAGCCCAAAAGCGGCCAAGCGGGGTTCCGCCGATTGCAAATTGGGCTCTCAAGCGCCAATTAGGGCTGGGCCGTGCTAGAACAGGCCAATCCGTAAGACATCAGGCGAGGATTCCCGTGACGACAGTAGAGCAGGGCAGCGGACCGGCGCCGCAGGCGCCGCCCGATCTGATCAAGGAGACGACCACCCAGACCTTCGTGAAGGACGTCATCGAGGAGTCAAAGCGGCAGCCGGTGCTGATCGACTTCTGGGCGCCATGGTGCGGCCCTTGCCGCCAGCTCACGCCGATCATCGAGAAGGCGGTCCGTGCCGCCAAGGGCAAGGTCAAGCTGGTCAAGATGAACATCGATGAACATCCGGCGATACCGGGCCAGATGGGAATCCAGTCGATTCCGGCCGTGATCGCGTTCGTCAACGGCCAGCCCGCCGACGGCTTCATGGGCGCGGTTCCGGAAAGCCAGGTCACCGCCTTCATCAACAAGCTGACCGCGGGCATGCCGGGCGCGGGCGAGCCAAACATCGCGGAACTCCTGAAAGAGGCCGAAGCCGTTTTGGCCGAAGGCGATCCCGCAACCGCAGCGTCGATCTATGCGGAGGTCTTGGCGGCGGATGCGACCAATATCGCAGCGTTGGCGGGGCTTGCGAAATGCTACATGGCGACCGGCGCCATCGAGCAGGCCAAGCAGACCCTCGCCATGGTGCCGGAATCGAAACGCAGTGACGCGGCGGTGAAGGCTGTTCAGGCGTCGATCGATCTTGCCGAGCAGGCCAAGGCGCTCGGCCCGGTGACCGAGCTGGAACAGAAAGTAGCCGCAAACCCGCTCGATCATCAGGCGCGGTTCGATCTTGCGACCGCGCTCAACGCCAGCGGCAAGCGGGCTGAGGCCACCGATCAGCTGCTCGAAATCGTCAAGCGCGACCGCAAATGGAACGAGGACGGCGCGCGAAAGCAACTGGTGCAGTTCTTCGAGGCGTGGGGGCCGAGCGATGAGGCCACCGTCGACGGGCGAAAGCGGCTATCGACGGTCTTGTTTTCGTAGCGCGTATTTCGCAAAAGCATGCCCTCGGACTTGATCCGTGGGCGGTACCGGTTTTGGATCAGAATACGCTCAAATTAGTTCACTAGAAATTCCGTGGGCTAGGACCGGGGTCGCATATGCCGATCAATGCCGAATATCGCGGGCCCGGCGACCTTCCCGAGGTAATTCCGGTGTTTCCGCTGCCCGGCGCGCTGCTGCTGCCGCGCGGCCAGATGCCGCTCAACATCTTCGAGCCGCGCTATCTGGCG
>Ga0209213_1000010_pt1 | contig 15432 bp, 14 predicted proteins | sample MedBloCAOM1_M2_FD_187843 | JGI IMG/M metagenome (GOLD analysis project Ga0209213, IMG submission 187843) | Forest soil microbial communities from El Dorado National Forest, California, USA - Mediterranean Blodgett CA OM1_M2 (SPAdes) (version 2) | ecosystem: Environmental > Terrestrial > Soil >... | reverse complement strand
GAGCCGTTCAGCCCCGCACTACGGTCCGTCGAATCTCGTTCCGAGCGAGGTTAGCAATTTTTCAGCAGGCCGCTTCGTGCGGCAAACCGGCAAGAGGACAGTTGATGAAGGTACTTAAATGCTTCGCCATAACGAGCGGGGTTCTTCCGATGCTCGTGGCCGCTATCGCCCTGGCTGCGGCGACGAATGACGCGTTTGCCAAAAACGGCCACCGGTCCGGCACCGGCAAAACCGAAACCAGGTCGCCACCGGCCGGTGGCGGCACCGCCGCCATCACCCAAAAACCCGCTCCTGGCGGTCCGATCGGCAAGCCTCTTCCTCCCATTCCCATTGACCCCGGAAAAGGTGACGGTCGTGTCGGCAATGACGGCAGGTCCGATCACAGACACAGCGACCGGCATGAAGGAAAGTATCGCGATCATGATCGCAGGCACAAGCGCAGCCGCTATGAAAGCCCTCCCATTATCGGAAAGGATCCGGACCTGTTCCGACGCGGCGTGGTCGGCCCGCAGCCCGGGGCTGTTCTGATCGGCCGATAATCTTGAATCCACCCAGCACGGGATCGCTTCCCGCGATGCCGTGCCGGGTGCGCTCAATTCGCGGATCCCGGCGAGTCGATGCTTCGTGTTCGTTTCGCCGCCATCGTCTTCCGATCGGAGACGGAAAGCTCTCGACGCGGCATCAGGCAGGAGAGCCTGTGAACCAGAACCAGCCCGGGACCGGAATGCGTAAGTTTTCACATCGCACCACGTCCACCGCTGCGCTCACATTGATCACCTAGGTCCTTTAACGAACACGTCGTCTGCCGCCGAGCGGTTCTACCAAGGCTGAGCCAAAGCTGCGCCCGCAACCGCCTCGTGAGCCTCGGGGCCTTTTCTCCCTCATGCGTTCAGCCTTCGTCGAAGCCGGCTGCCGCCGCCGACAGGTTTGATCCACTCGCCTTTAGCCGCGCCGCCAGAGCTGACGTCAGCTAATCCGGGGTGCCGGTGCGGGGTGGGTGATGGCGCCGCGGCGGCGGGGCAACAACTCTGCTGCCGCCACCGCCGCCGCCCACGGCAACGCCGCCATCACCGCCGACGCCTTTGCCAACGCCGGCATTGATGCCAAAGGCTTTGCCGGCGCTAGTGGGGCGAGGGCCGGTGTTGACCCGGGCGAGTGCACCTTCGGTGGCTGCAATCAGGATGAACCCGGCCGCAAGCGTCGCAACGATACGGGGTGTTGTCACGTGGCTCTTCAGCATGGTCGTCTCCTGTTTTGCTCGATCACCTAAGGCGTTTGGCTGCATGGCGGTTGGCCGATTCATGCAAACGACCCTGGGAGGCCCCCTGAGTTCAGCGCGATCCTGACAGAAATGGGTCAGCGGAAAATCGTTCGATCGGAGGATAAGCGACCAGAAAGTTTCAAAAGAACAAGAGCCTGAGAGCTGCGGCGCTCATCCAGCCTCGCCGCAAGCCGCAGATCGAAACGGATGTGTCTTGAGACGAGATCGCAGCGTCAAAATTTGCGCTGCGACCGTCATCGATGACGATCCATCGGTTCGCGCGACTAGCGATCTTGGGAAAACACCGCCTGTATCCTCCGATCGCACGACGCGGCGCGACCGGTAGGCGACCATGATTGCGGACAGCTTACGGGGGTGAGCGATTCAGCCATTCCCCAGGCAGGAGAGCCTGTGAACCAGCCCGGAGACCGGAATGCGTAAGTTTTCACGCCACACCACACTCACCACCACACTCACCATCGCGGTCACGCTGATCAGCTTTGGTCTTTTGACTGACACGTCGTCTGCCGAGCGGTTCTACCAAGGCCGGGCCTACCTGAGCAAAAACTGCAACGCAACTGGTGGGATATTCACTGTCGAGAATTCGGGGGCCTTTAGTTGCATGCGCCCTGAGTACGGTATGTCTATTAACTGTTCAGCGTCGGGGTCGTGCGCCATGGTAGATCTTAATCGTCGTGAGGGGACACCGTCTGGTGGTCCGCGAGGAGACGGTAAGGGTACGGATGACGGTAAGGGTAAAGCCATCGCCAACGATCCAAACCGGGGCTGGAACGGCCAGTACACCACGGTCGTCGTTCCAGATGGGCGAGGCACCCGTACCTACACGGTCAAACAGGGCGTTCCGATCGAAAATGGACAGATGATTTTGGCGCCGAACGGGGTCCGTTATCAGGTCTGGGATCCTGAATTGGCCAGACAACTCAAGGCCGCAGGCGTCGATGCCGCATATGCTAATCCCGCAGCCGCGAAAAACGAGTACGCTCTGGCGCGCGATAAGGTGGTCCGCGACAGAGCGATCGCAGCGGGCAAGCCAGTCCCCCAACCGACCGGCCATCGCAACCTCGACGCATTGGGTAATCGCGCCCCGGTCGTCAACGATCATCGCCAAGGTACGGCTGCTGCTCCCGCGCCCGGCAGTCCGCCGCCCGCTGGAACTGTCAGCACGACCCCGCCGCCCAGCAACGGGACAGACTCGGCCGTCCGCGATCATCGAAGGACGTCGGGCGGCGGAGGAGGCGTGACTGTGACCCAGACGCCAAAAACGGCGGCGAGCGGGTCGAGTCGAGGGCCGTCCAACGACGGCAGCCACGACCGCAAGCAGCAATAAATCGAAACAAACGTGAACTGAAAGGATCGCAGCGCGAATTTTTCGCGCTGCGATTTCTCTTTGCACCGAGCGCCTCGAATAACATTCGAAGCGTTGCTCAACTCTTTACCTTCGCGGCCTGGGCATTTTCTGGAAGAAGCTGTTTACCGCTATCTCCGCTAGAAGAGGACGAGACCGCCCAACCTCACCCCCGCGCGACGCGCTGGCGAGAACCCGGCCGGTAGGCGAGCCGGGTGTGGCCCGCGCAATAGGGCAGGCCTTCGAGCGGGGTGTTGCCGCAGAAACAGAAATCCTCGGCGCCCGGGGTGCTGATCGGCCAGCGGCATCTCTCCTCGCTCAACTCGAGCAACGAGCAGCAGTGTTCGTTGTGGATCGGCTCGTCGGCCGCAGGCTGCGGCTCGGCGTACAGCGCCAGCGGCACCTGATAGTGGAGCCTTGGCACCGTTCTCGGGCGGCGTCCCTTCGCGGCGGCCTTTCGCGCCGGGCGTTGTGCATCGCCGCTTTTTTCGCGCGTCAGGTTGAGGCGGGAGAGCTTGCCGATGACGGCGTTGCGGCTCACCCCGATGTCGCCCGCTATTTCGCGGCAGGACAGCCCGGCTTCGAAGCGGCTCTTCAGGAGTTCGACCCGTTCGGCAGTCCAGGTGGGTTCGTTGGCGAGCATGTTGATGGTCCCAAGCTACGAGTGTTCACTCCGAATCCTGTTGGCCAAGCTGTCGTCCGGACCATTGCGCCGCGAAGGCTCCCTTTATGGCGTCTTGCCATTGTCGCGGATCGCAAGCAGCCCGTCCTTGATGGCGAGCCGAATGCCTTCCTCGACCAAGGTCCTTGCGACGCCGGGAACACTGGTGCCGTGGGTGCCCTGTCTCACCAGCTTTTCGAGATAGCCGATGGTAGAGAGCGCCAACGTAATCGGAACACGGTCGGTTTCGGCTTTTTCTGTGGCCATGCCAAAAAGCTAGCCGTTAATGGGTGTACTGAAAAGTATCTTTTTAGACTCTATTTGGATTCATGATAGTTGGGAATTAGGGAACTCGGTTTTCGCCGTAAGCAACCACGGGAATTTAGTTGGCGAAAATGGCCGGCGGGCGGACCAAATCGTCCGCTTAGCGAAACCTGAAGATGGAAAAGGGGTCGCTGAGGCGCGCAACGCTGCCGCACTTTCGGCGCCGTACGCGGACCTAACCCCGCGCGTCCATCACCTTTCAAAAGCGATTTTCAGAAGCCGATGGCTAGCCGGATCAGCAAGCGCGAAGACGCGCTCTTGCCGGCCATGACGCGGGTGCGTTGCTCGAGACGTTTTTAAAAGCAGCCGTGACGCGCGCGGACACTTCCGCAAACACCGCCCCCTCAACGGACGAGAAAATAGCCGCCGTCAGTTGTGGCAACCCGCAGCACCGCAATGGAAGGCTGCGCCGGTTGCCGCTCGAATTTTGAAATAACCGCGACGCAAACCATCGTGATGATAAGTATCGCGACAAAAGCTGACCCAACTATCCTGCGGTGTGTTTGACGATCAGCACTATACAGCGAATGATTCATGTGTACCGCCTGAAATATAACCCGCCCGCGCAAGAGAGCCGGCGGCTCAGCGATAGCGAACAGATTTGAACAAACGAGATTCGAAGTCCGCAAAATTTTATCTGGTTATTTGAGCCGGGCTTTACCTGACGCGGCCGACGATCGGTCGACCCGCTGCTGGTGGAATTTTCCGGACCCAGCCAATTAAAATGCGAACTGATCTGCGAGGTGGTTGTTAGAATTTGTTGCTTATGACACCCCAAAACAAAACAAGGGGTGGCTCATGACGGCATTCGAGGGAATACCGGACGCATTAGCCGATACATGCTTTGGTATCGCTGCGAGCTGGGCAAAGCCTGACAATATCTGGGTGGAAACGGCCTGGATGGTGCTTGCGGCAGCCAACGAGCTCGGTGACGCGGCCACGATCGAGGCGTGTCAACGCGTTGTCGATGACGATGCCGGCGGCGAGCTACCTGCGCAGTCGGACATGAACACCATTTTTGGTTTTTTGGATGCTCATGCACACTAGGGCTGACAAGAAATAAAACGCTGCTTGCTGGCGAAGGTCGTCCCTCTGCCACTGATCAGCAGCGCCCGCCGCTCGTGTCATCGCGCTTCGACGGCGTATCCCAATTGTTTTAGGTTGTGGAACGCCTGAATTTCCATCGGCTTGGCCGTTTTGGGAATTGTCACCACAAAGATTTTTCCTTTGTTTCTCTTCATTGTCGCGTGCACGTCCGCGAAATGGTTGAATTTGTTTTCCGAGATGATCGAACGGTTGCCCCGTTCTTCGTGGTGAATGGTGAGAGACCATTTGGTGCGCATCACAATTTCCCCCTGGTCGCTTATGAAGCTCATTGTTCGTCAGGAATTGAGGCTTTGTTTGTCAGGAATTGAGGCTTTTCGTTGCCAGACATTTGTCTCGACTGGGGTGGATCGTACGCGACGGTTCGCACTCCCAGTCTCGTACCGCAATGTAATCGGCCCACATTCGTTATTCCGCCTTCTTCACCAGCGCGATCAGTTCGTCCCCGTAATGTTCGAGCTTCTTGTCGCCGATGCCGGGGATGCTGCGGAGTTGTTCAAGTGTCGTCGGGCGCGCGGTCGCGATGCCCTCTATCGTAGTGTCGTGCAGCACGACATAGGCCGGCGCGCCGCGCTTGCGCGCCACTTCCGAACGCCACGTTCTGAGCATGCCCTGCAGAGCTGAACTACCGGTTTCACCCGAGCCAGCGAGTCGGGGAACAATATCGCCGCGCCTTGATTTGGTCCGGCTGGCGCGGATGCGGGAGCCGGCGGTCTCCTCGCGCAGCATCACCTCGGTCTCGCCTTTCAATACGCCGCGAGCGGACTCGGTCAGCTTCAACGCGCCAAAGGCCTCGCTGTCGGGTTGAAGATGGCCCATCGCCACCAGCTGGCGCAGGGCGGCGCGCCACTGCTTTTCATTGAGTTCGCGGCCTATTCCGAACACGGATATCTTGTCATGCCCGAACTGTTTGACGCGTTCGGTCGCACGGCCGACTAAAACATCGATCAGGTGCATCGCCCCAAACCGCTGCCCGGTGCGATAGGCGCAGGACAACAGCTTTTGCGCGATGACTTTGCCATCGCGAAGCAGCGGCGGCGACAGGCAGTTGTCGCAATTGTTACATTTGGCGGCCGCAGGCGTCTCGCCAAAATATCCGAGCAGACGGCTGCGCCTGCAGTTCGTGGTTTCGGCCAGGCCGACAAGCGCCTCCAGCTTGCCGATCGACACGCGCTTGAACGCTTCCGCGCCGCTGGACTCGTCGATCATGCGGCGCTGCTGCACGATATCAGACAGGCCATACGCCATCCAGGCGCTGGACGGCTTGCCGTCACGCCCCGCGCGCCCGGTCTCCTGATAATAGGCCTCGATACTTTTCGGCAGATCGAGATGCGCAACGAAGCGCACGTCTGATTTGTCGATGCCCATGCCGAACGCGACGGTGGCGACGATCACGACGCCGTCCTCGTTGATGAATCGGTCCTGATTGCGGGCGCGTAAGTTGGCGTCAAGACCGGCGTGATAGGGCAGCGCCTCTACGCCGGCGCTGGTCAGCGCGGCCGCGGTATCTTCGACCTTGGCGCGCGACAGGCAGTAGACGATTCCGGCGTCCCCGGCATGGCGCTCAGCGATGAAGGTTTTCAGCTGCGTCTGCGCGTTTTGCTTGTCGACGATCTCATATTTGATATTCGGGCGATCGAAACTCGCGACAAAGCTCGGCGCGCCGGCAAGCCGGAGCCGATCGACGATCTCCTTTCGCGTGAGGTCGTCGGCCGTAGCTGTCAGCGCGATGCGCGGCACGTCGGGAAAGCGCTCGGCGATGACCGACAGGCCAATGTATTCCGGGCGAAAGTCGTGGCCCCATTGCGACACGCAATGCGCCTCGTCGATCGCAAACAAGGCGATCTGCGCGCGGCCGAGCATGGCAAGGCAGCGCGGCGTCAATAGCCGCTCGGGCGCAATGTAGAGTAGATCGAGTTCGCCGGCGAGGAGCCGCTGCTCGACCGCGGAGGCTTCGCTAAGTGACAACGTGGAATTCAGCACCGCCGCGTTCACGCCGGCCTCGATCAGCCCGGCGACCTGGTCGCGCATCAGCGCGATCAGCGGCGAGACGACGATGCCGCAGCCTTTGCGCAACAGCGACGGCAATTGATAGCACAGCGACTTGCCGCCGCCGGTAGGCATCAGCACCAGGCAATTGCCGCCGTCCGTGACATGCCTGACGATCTCTTCCTGCGCGCCCCGAAAGCCAGGCAGGCCGAACACCGAATTCAGGACGGAGAGCGCGTTGGGAGCGATGTCGGACTCTCGGTGAGGGGCTGAGACGATGGCGGGAACAGGCATACGGATACGTCTATTCCTGATTCGGGCGGTCACACATATTCACTTCCCAATCGGCTTCGGGCAAATATGCGTCAAAAGCCGCGGAAAAGCCCGGCTTTGCCTGTGCGATCAGGATCCGTTACGATGGCCCGCGGAGAAGTTAGATCCCACTTGCTCTCTCTCCGCCGGCCCCTCCCACCTTTGCATCGCCAATGGACAGCCCCGAAATACGGTTGTGACACTTCGTCGAACGGGGAAGAGGAGAAATCATGACCAAGGCGGTTCTCGGCATTATCGGCGGCTCCGGCATTTACGACCTGCCGGGACTGGAGCACGCGCGCGAGGAGGCGATCAAGAGCCCGTGGGGCGAGCCCTCCGCGCCGCTACGCCGCGGCGCCATCGCCGGCTTGCCGGTCGTGTTTCTGCCTCGCCACGACAGGGGTCACCGGCTGTCGCCGTCCGACATCAATTACCGCGCCAACATCGACGTGCTGAAGCGCGCCGGTGTCACTGACCTGATCTCATTGTCGGCCTGCGGCTCGTTCAGGGAGGAATTGCCGCCCGGCACTTTCGTGCTGGTCGACCAGTTTGTCGATCGCACCTACAAGCGCGAAAGCTCGTTCTTCGGCAAGGGCTGCGTTGCGCATGTGTCGATGGCGCACCCGGTGTCGCCGCGGCTGCGCATCCATCTTGCCGCTGCCGCCGAGGCCGAGGGTATCGCGATCGCGCGTGGTGGCACCTATCTCTGCATGGAAGGTCCGCAATTCTCGAGCTATGCCGAAAGCATGACTTACAAGACGCTCGGCTATTCGGTGATCGGCATGACCAATATGCCGGAGGCCAAGCTCGCCCGCGAGGCGGAGATCTGTTACGCGACCGTTGCGATGGTGACCGATTTCGATTGCTGGCATCCCGACCATGATGCCGTGACGGTACAGGATATCATCCGGGTGTTGACCTCGAACGGCGACAAGGCGAAAGGTCTGGTGGCGCGCTTCGCCAGGGATTTCCCTAAAGAGCACGAGCCGTGTCCGATCGGCTCCGACCGCGCGCTCGACACGGCTTTGATTACCGCGCCGGAAGCGCGCGATCCGGAGCTCTTGAAGAAGCTCGATGCGGTGGCGGGGCGGATCCTGCGCGCATGAGGCTTACAGTGTCGATGGGTGCGTCATGAAGGTCGACGGCAGGCACCTCCGCAGTATCTGGCTCGAGCCCGACGGCTGGTCGGTCAGCGCGATCGATCAGAGGAGGCTGCCGCACGATTTTGTCATTGCCCGGCTGACGACCTGTAATTCCGCGGCTGATGCGATCCGGTCAATGCTGGTGCGCGGCGCGCCACTGATCGGCGCGACCGCGGCTTACGGAATGGCGCTGGCGATGCGGGCCGACGGATCGGATGCTGCGCTCGATCACGCCTACGACACGCTGATCGCGACGCGGCCGACGGCGGTCAACCTGCAATGGGCGCTCAACGAGATGCGGCTGGCGTTGCGGCGGTTGCCGTCGTCGGAACGAGCCGCGGCGGCCTATTCTCGCGCCGCCGAGATTGCCGAACAAGACATTGCCATCAACAGGGGTATCGGCCAGCACGGCCTTGCGTTGATCGAGGCGATCGCCGGAACAAAGAAACCGGGCGAGCGCGTCAACGTGCTGACCCATTGCAACGCCGGCTGGTTGGCAACGGTCGATTGGGGCACCGCAACTGCCCCGATCTATCTGGCACATGAGCGCGGTCACCCCATTCATGTTTGGGTCGATGAGACCCGCCCGCGCAATCAGGGAGCCTCGCTCACGGCCTGGGAGCTCGGCCATCACGGGGTGCCGCACACCGTTATCCCCGATAACACCGGCGGCCATCTGATGCAGCACGGGATGGTCGATCTCGTGATCGTCGGCACCGACCGGGTGACTGCGAATGGTGACGTCTGCAACAAGATCGGCACTTATCTCAAGGCGCTCGCCGCGCATGACAATGCTGTGCCGTTCTATGTGGCGCTGCCATCGCCTACCATCGATTTCAGCGTCGATGATGGGATCAGACAGATTCCGATCGAGCAACGGGGCAGTGAAGAAGTTACAGACATAACGGGGCGGACCGCCGAGGGGCGGATTGAGACCGTGCGGATCGTGCCCGACGGTTCGCCGGTTGCGAATTACGGCTTCGATGTCACGCCGGCGCGACTGGTGACTGGATTGATCACCGAGCGCGGCGTGCTCAAGGCCGATCGCGCCGCGCTATCAGCCGCGTTTCCCGAACGAACAGCCGCAGCGGCCGAATAGCGAAGGAAGAAAGTCTATGCAGAGTGCCTGGATCGATCGCGACGCCGATGCGGCGCTTGCCTGCTATGCAAGCCTCGGCCGCGATCTGGCGCTCAGGGTCTATACCACGCGTCTGCTGGGGCAGGATCCGCGCCTGGTGCTGCACGGTGGCGGCAACACCTCGGTGAAGACGCGCGTTGCCGATCTCAACGGCGATACTGTTGACGTCCTTTGCGTCAAAGGCTCGGGCTGGGACATGGGCGCGATCGAGCCCGCGGGTCTGCCAGCGGTGCGGCTCACTCCACTATTGAAACTTCGCGCACGCAAGACGCTTTCCGACGAGGAAATGGTGCGGTTGCAGCGCGCCAACCTGATCGACCCTGCCGCTCCAAATCCGTCGGTCGAGACCTTGCTGCACGCCTTCATCCCGCACAAATTCATCGACCACACCCATTCGACGGCGGTGCTTGCGCTCACCGACCAGCCGGATGGCGAAGCGTTGTGCCGCGAGGTTTACGGCGCGCGCGTCGGTTATGTGCCATATCTCATGCCGGGCTTCGGCCTCGCAAAGGCCGCGGCGGAGGTGTTCGACGCGGACCCATCCGTCGAAGGCCTGATCCTCGTCAAGCACGGCATTTTCAGCTTCGGCGCCGATGCGCGGGAATCCTACGAGCGCATGATCGCGCTGGTGACATCAGCGGAGCAGCGGCTCGCGAGGAATCGCAAGCGGGCATTCGTCAGTGCAAAGCTGCCGGCCCGCCCGGCACGGGTAGCAGATGTCGCGCCGATCGTCCGTGGCGCCTGCAGCTTGCCGGACAGCAAAATCGACGGAGCCTGGAAGCGCTTCGTGCTCGACTTCCGCGGATCGGATGCGGTGATGAATTTCGTTAGCGGTGTCGAGGTAGCGCGCTACGGTCAAGCCGGTGTGGTGACGCCGGATCACAATATCCGAATCAAGAACCGGCCGCTCGTCGTTGCCGCGCCCGAGGATGGAGCACTCGACGTCTTCAGAGCCTCGGTCCGCACTGCCGTGGCGGCATTTGGCGACCGATATCAAAGCTATTTCACAGCCAACAATGCGCGCGTCGGCGGGATCAAAACCATGCTCGATCCGATGCCGCGCGTGGTGCTCGTGCCCGGTGTCGGTCTGTTCGGGCTCGGTCGGAGCAACAAGGACGCGAAAATCGCCGCCGACCTGGCCGAGGCTGCAATTGCCACCATCACGGATGCGGAGGCGGTCGGCCGCTTTGAGCCGCTGCCGGAGTCTGATTTGTTCGATGTCGAATACTGGTCGCTCGAGCAGGCGAAACTGGGCAACGCCAAGGAGCTGCCGCTTGCGGGACAAGTCGCCGTTATCACCGGCGCCGCCGGCGCCATCGGTTTCGCAACCGCCAAGGCATTCGCGGCGGCCGGCGCCGAAGTGGCGCTGCTCGATGTCGACGAGGCTGCCGCGCAAGCGAAGGCCAGGGCGATCGGCACTGCTGTGCTTGGACTTCGGTGCGACGTCACCGACGCAGCATCGGTACGGGATGCGTTCGCGGCAGTCTCGTCGGCATTCGGCGGGGTCGACATCGCAGTGTCGAATGCCGGCGCCGCCTGGCAGGGCCGGATCGGTGAGGTCGACGAGGCGGTGTTGCGGCAGAGTTTCGAGCTGAATTTCTACGGCCACCAGCGCGTGGCGCAGGCCGCCGTCAAGATCATGCGGGCGCAGGGCACCGGCGGCTGCCTGCTGTTCAATGTTTCCAAGCAGGCGGTCAATCCCGGACCCGACTTCGGCCCCTACGGCCTGCCGAAGGCGGCGACCCTGTTTCTGGTACGGCAATACGCGCTCGATTACGGAGGCGAAGGCATTCGCGCCAACGCCGTCAATGCCGATCGGATCCGGTCCGGTCTCTTGACCCAAGAGATGATTGCGTCGCGCTCAAAAGTCCGCGGTGTCAGCGAACAGGCCTACATGCGGGGCAATCTTCTCGGCCGGGAAGTGGCGGCTGAGGATGTCGCGCAGGCATTTCTGGCCCAGGCGTTGGCGCTCAAGACCACCGCCGACGTGACCACCGTCGATGGCGGCAACATAGCTGCCGCGCTGCGGTGATGAAAGACGGAAGCTGCCGCGATGCCGCCTCTAGTCTTTCGAAAATCTGCCCTCTACACTCCCGGCACGACCCGCCACCAGCCGCGCAAGACCGAGAATCCAGATGGGCGACGAACCCTACAAATCCTGGCAGTGCCGGACGTGCGGCTACATCTATGACGAACAAGCCGGCGCGCCGGACGAGGGCCTGGCGCCGGGCACCCGATGGGCCGACATTCCAGACGACTGGGTTTGTCCTGAATGCGGCACGCCGAAGAGCGACTTCGACATGGTCGAGCTCTAGGTTCGAATTAGCTACGCCAGCGCACCCCTCATTTATCGCCACTTCAAGTTCAGCGGTGGTGCGTCGTAAATGTTCAGGCGGTTTTTGCTTGCGATACGAAAGAGTGGTCGCTCGCATCCAGCACAATGTCCCCATGTGTCAAATTGCGAAAACTGCCGATAGCGGCCGGGCGTCCAAGCAAATAGCCCTGTACGTGATCGCAAAGCTCATTCTGCAGGAATTGCAATTCCGCCTCGGTCTCGACGCCTTCCGCCAACACCGGTAGACCGAGGCCCCGTCCGAGGCCCAGCACGGCACGGACGATGGTGGCGGCCTGATCGTTGCAATTGACCGATTTGATGAACGAGCCGTCGATCTTGATTTTGTCGAACGGAAACGCGCGCAGGTTCGAAAGCGACGAATAGCCCGTGCCGAAATCGTCCATCGCGATACCAATGCCCAACGCCTTGATCTGCCGCAAGGTAGCCAGCGCGCGGTTGAAGTCCCGTACCAACGCGGTCTCCGTGATCTCAATCTCCAGCCGGAGTGGCGACAGCCCGGCCTCTAGCAGGATCTGGTGCAATTCCTTGACGAACTCAGCATTGTAAAGCTGTACGGCCGAAACGTTGACAGCGACTGTTAGCGGGCGCGTCCATGTTGCGGCCTCGCGGCAGGCCGTCTTCAGCACCCAATCTCCGATCTCGAGGATCGCGCCGGTCTCCTCGGCAATCGGGATGAAGATAGCGGGCGAAATCTCGCCTCGCGTCGGGTGCTTCCAGCGCAGTAAGGCCTCAAAGCCAGTGATGGCTTGGCTCTGAATTTCTTTTTGGGGCTGATACACCAGCCGCAACTCGTCGCGCGCGACCGCGAGCCGCAGATCATGTTCCAGCATCCGGCGTTCGCGGACATCTGCGCCCATCCTCGCTTCGAAGAAGCGATAGGTATTGCGGCCTTCGGCTTTGGCCCGGTAGAGAGCGGCATCGGCGTGTGTGAGAAGCGTCTGACGATCCGTCGCATCGTCAGGATAGAGTGCGATGCCGATACTTGTCGAGATACTGTTGGTCTCCGGCGTATCGCTTGTTGAGCGCAGCGCTTCCAGGATGCTCTCCGCAAGCCGACTTGCCGCGGCAGGATTTGTAACTCCGGGTAGTAGAACAACAAACTCGTCACCCCCCAGACGCGCCATCATCTGACTCTCGCCGAGCACTGCCGTGACGCGCGCAGCGACGGCCTGAAGAACTGTGTCTCCTGCGGCGTGGCCGAACAGGTCGTTGACCTCCTTGAAGCGATCGAGGTCGAGGCAAAGCACGGCGAGACTTTCGCCTTTTTTGAGCGCAGCGATTTCCTGGTCGATACGCTCATTGAAATGGCCGCGATTGGGCAGCGACGTCAGCGCATCGTGATGTGCGAGATAGTGGATATGTTGCTCGGCGTCCTTGCGGGCCTGCAAATCGCGAACGGCGATGACCTGGTGGGGCCGTCCTGCGAAGATGATCGGGCGCAGAATGAGTTCTACAGGGATCAGCGAACCCTCAAAGTGGCGCAAGGTGGTTTCCACTGGCAGGCCAGCGGACAGCAACCTGCCGCGCGCCACCTCATCTGGGAAACGGGTCTCAAGCCTCGTGCCGACGAGACTGGAAACCGGGAGCCCGATCAGGGCAGCGAAACTCGTGTTGACGGAAACGATCGTCTCGCCATCACAAACCAGAAGGCCTTCCACGGAGGCATTTGCGAGGTCGCGCATCCGATCGACTTCAAGTTCTGAGCGGCGCCGGTCGCGGATGTCAAGTACCGCGCCTGCGAGCGCTAGCCCGATAATTGCGAAGCTCGCGAGCGCCACGCCGACCGCCAGCCATCCGGCCGGCAGCGCCGATTGCGAAACCTCGATGGTTGGATCGGGAATAATCGACACCGCGCCCATCGCCGTGAAGTGATGGCTGCAGATCGCCAGCGTCAACAGAACTGCGCCGCCGATCTTCCACTTCTCTTCCTTGCCACGAAGACCGACAGGAAGCGCGACTGCACCGATCGCTGCACCCAGCACAATCGATGCAGCCACAAGCGCTGAGTCCCAAAGGATGATGCCCTGAATTTCAAAGGCCGCCATGCCGGTGTAATGCATCGCGGCGATACCGCCTGCAACAATGGCTCCGCCGAGCCATGGTGCGGCGCGCCAGTCCCGAACCAGCGATACCGCAAGTCCAGCGCCGGTCAGTAGAACGGCCGCAACCAGCGACAGAATGGTTAAGACAATGTTATAGCCACTCGGGATGCCAGGTGTGAATGCAAGCATCGCGACAAAGTGTGTTGCCCAGATACCGAAGCCGGTGGATACGGCCGATACCGCGAGCCACAGGCCTTGCATGTAGCCGCTCGATTTGCGCGCATGATGAAGCAGATTGATCGCTGCGAATGACGCCAGAACGCAAATGGCGGCGGCAAGAGCCACAAGCTTCAGGTCATGGGCGTAAGCGATGCAGCTATAGATTTTCAGCATATGAGAACATTCCAACCGCGGCGGTGCTGCGCGCTTCAAGACGTCCTACCAGCAAAAGTGTAAAAAGCCGTAAAATCGTCCGTTTCGGCAGATGATGTTCGTTAGCCGCATGTTCGCTGGTCGACGCACTTTTCGCCTCTCCCACGCGAGCAGATGCAACCATCAATTGTGCAATGATAACCCCGTTGCCGCTTCCAGTTCGGCGATTGCCTGTGGCGCATTCACCACCTTGATCGTGGTCATGCCCATGTCGCGCGCCGGTTTGAGATTGACCCCTAAATCGTCGAGGTAGACGCAAGCCTTGGGATCGACGTCAAGCGCTTCCACCATCATCCGATAGATCCGCGGGTCAGGTTTCCTTAAGCCGATTTTTGCCGACTCGATGACATGATCGAACAACGCCATCACCTCCGCTACGTAGAGTGATCGGCCACCGAGGCTTCCGATTGCGTTAGCGGGAAGGTTGTTGGTGATGCAGCCGGTCTTGAACCGGGACTTCACAAGCCTGAGTGCCTCGACCATCTCAGGCCGCAGATCTCCCGACAGAAGCGGCAAAACGTCTTTGCCTCGAACCTCCGCGCCCAGCGCCAGCGATTCCGCCGCGAACAATTGATCGAACGCCTCGAGGTCCACTTCGGCGCGCTCGAACTTCGCCCACGCATTCTCCCAATGATTGTTGGTGTTGGTGCGCCTGATAATATCGGCGGGCAGCCCGCGTTCGATCTCAAAGCGCGCAAATGCTTCGAAGGGCGAGGTGGTGAGCACCCCGCCAAAATCCCAGATCACTGCTTCGACCATCAATTACCTGCCAATATGAGCACGATTTGGAAACGGCTAACACGCTGTGCCGGACTGGACCAGCCCTTGGCGATTAGCGTGGTGCGCGCTATTCCTGCGCCGATGAAAATCTTAGCTTCAATGATCGCGGCCTCGGCATTGCTCCTCTTCGTACCGGCCCACGCTATCGTCGGGGGTGGGCTGCCGTCGGCCGAAGGCGTCGGCCGCTCCGTCGTCACCATCGTCGGCTCGCGCGGCAATTTCTGCACCGGCGCCTTGATAGCGCCCAGGCTGGTGTTGACGGCGGCGCATTGCGTGCAGCCCGGCGCGATTTACAAAATCGTCGAATATGGCGCGGACAAGCAGCCGCAGCTGCAAGACGTGAAAAACGTAGGCATACACCCGTCGTTCAATATGCAGGCGATGACGGCCCATCGCGCCACGGCCGACGTGGCGTTGCTGCAGCTCGAGGCGCCGCCCAAGGAGAAAGTTGCAGCGATGCTCGGCGCGCCGCAGATTCCGATTGTCGCCGGCAGCCGGTTCACCATCGCCGGCATCGGCGTGACC
>Ga0209213_1000009_pt1 | contig 16109 bp, 15 predicted proteins | sample MedBloCAOM1_M2_FD_187843 | JGI IMG/M metagenome (GOLD analysis project Ga0209213, IMG submission 187843) | Forest soil microbial communities from El Dorado National Forest, California, USA - Mediterranean Blodgett CA OM1_M2 (SPAdes) (version 2) | ecosystem: Environmental > Terrestrial > Soil >... | reverse complement strand
TTGAAGCGCGTGATCCAGCGCAATCTGCAGGATCCGCTGGCCGAAATGATCCTCGCAGGCGAGGTCGCCGACGGCGATCGCGTGGCGATATCGAGCCAAGGCAATGTGCTGACCTTCAACGGCAAGGCGCCGCAGACCGCCGAGATCGCGCAGTTCGACGCGCCGATCCCGAAGCGCAAGCTGCAGTGAATTGGTCGATACGTCTTCCTCTCCCTTCTTGGGGAGCGGGGAAATCGGAGATGCATCATGGGAATAGCCAGTTACGAAGTTGTTGGTTCGGGCGGTATCTGGCGCGTCAAGCACGACGGTGAACCGATAGGCAGATATCAAACCAAGGAAGCCGCTTTCGAGGCAGCTGTTACTGCTGCTTCATTGGCGGTTCGGGAAGGATACCAGGTCCAACTTTCAGTACCCGGAGCTCGAATCGAGTCTTGATGGGCCCGACTTTCACGACCTCGGTGCTGGCGGAACCAAGGGAGACGTCTCATCTCTACCGAGTTCGCACTCAAGCTCACTGCGCCAGCAGTGAAGTTGAAGCCTTGAAGCGCGCCCGGCAATGCCCAATAGCAGTCCATTTTCGTGAACTGGCATCCTCAGATCGACGACACGGATGCCCTACCGCGCGCGAAGTCTTGTCCGAACCCTCAGGTGTGGACGCGCGACCTATGTCGTTGGTGCTAATGGCACGCGGCTACAACAGAAACCTGCGTTGCGCGCGATCGGCCGGCCAGACCAATCCGAACCCGAGCTTGAGCGGTTCGCCGTGGGCTACGTGGCGGTCCACAAAGTGGTTATCGATGCGGAATTTGACACCCATCAGAGCGATGATGAATTGGCATGATACCGTGAGCGCGAGGCGCACCGGAGCTGCGCATGGCCGACGTCCTATTGATCAAGACGCTAGTCGTCATCCTTGCCTCCGTCAGCTCCATCAGCTTGGTCGCGCGCGCAGGGCTTCCAGCGGCTGGCGGTTACTTATTGGCTGGCTTGGTCATCGGCCCGCACGGTCTACACCTCATCGCCACGAGCGATGAAACGAGATTCTTGGCGGAGCTCGGCATCATTTTTCTTATGTTCATGGTGGGTCTTGAGTTTTCGTTCTCGGCAATGATTGCCGCACGCCGCGATGTTTTCGTCGCCGGCAGCCTGCAAGTCGGCTTGACCGCATTGATCGTGGCGGGAATCGCCATGCTGTGGGGCGTTGAGTTACCCACCGCTGTACTGCTCGGCGGCGCGGTCGCCATGTCATCGACCGCCATCACGCTCAAGCAATTGGTCGACCAGGGCGACGTCAGTAGTCAGCAAGGCCGTCTCGTGCTGGGAATCCTGCTGTTCCAGGACCTTGCGGCCCTTCCATTTCTCGTTGTGCTCGGCGGCTGGAAACAGAGCGGCGGACCCGAGCCGTTGGAAACGCTGCGCCAGCTCGGAATAGCAGCGGGCGCACTCGGCATTGCTGCTTTCGTTTGCAAGCCGGTTTTTCGTACCTGGCTCACCTGGGTTGCCAGGACAAACTCGGCAGATCTCTTTCTGCTCACTGTTCTGTTGCTTGCGCTAGGTACGGCATTCGCCGGACGCCTGGCCGGCCTTTCCGCGCCGATCGGAGCCTTCCTTGCCGGTATGGTGGTGGGCGAAAGCGATTTCCGTCATCAGGTAGAGGATGACATCCGGCCCTTTCGCGACGTCCTGTTGGGCCTGTTCTTCGTTACAACCGGCATGGAGGTTGATCCATCCACCATCACTGCAGCACCCATGGCCGTCCTCGCCTGGATTATTGCGTGCCTGCCGGGAAAGGCCCTTGTCGTGTTGCTCGTCGGCGCGATTATGCGTTGGCCGGCCCCGGTTAGTACGCGAGCGGCCCTGATGCTGGCACACGGCGGAGAAGACGGTTTGCTGCTGCTTACCCTGGCGATGAAAGTGGGTGCCATAGAACCGAACGTTGGGCAGCCTGCTCTTTTGGCATTGGCCGCAACCATGGCGCTCGGCCCAATGCTGATTCTGCGGAGTGCGCGGTTTGCGGAGTTCGTTAACGGTGCGTCACATCGCGCCAAGGCGGACGCCGAAGAAGCCGCCATCCGCGCGGAAAGTCAAAATCTCGGGGATCACGTAATCCTGTGCGGTTGTGGACGCGTGGGCCGGCTGGTGTCCCTCGTGCTTGAGGCAGCAAAGGTTCCTTACATTGCGGTCGAGTCCGATCTGATACGCTTTCGCAGGGCAAAGAAATCGGGGCACAAGGTGGTGTTCGGGGACGCAGGCCGGAAAAGGGTCTTGGAAGCCGCCGGCGTCACCCGTGCACGCCTTGTCGTGGTAACGTTTGATCGACGCCATGCGGTCGAGCGTATTCTTCACTATGCACGTGAGCAAAATCCAGCCGTATCCTCGATTGTGAGTGTCGCCGACGATCAGGAAATCATATCGTTTGTGCGGGCCGGAGCCAGCACGGTATTTCCAGAGAATGTCGCGGCAGGCTTGGCGCTGGCCGACCAAGTGCTTCTCGTCTGCGGTTTCTCCCAGGACACGGCCGCAAATATCGTCACTACGGTTCGAGCTGAACTCAATCCCGAACTGCGCGGGCGCGTAGGACGTTGAATTGGGTACGTTATCTCTCACACGCCAGCCCTTTACTGGCCTCGTGTGAACTTCTGGTTGAGCACTGGCAACATCGGCAAGGAACGCGCGATCGAACTAGTTGGCCGAGTTCGTCACACCATTTATAGCCGAATCACCGCATTTGTTTCCTCAATGCACACATGGTGCACACGAAAGCCTCAGTGCACACACATGGCGATGTTTACTCAATCGCATTCCGATCCGGTCGACGCAGATTTTCGCTGGAACTTTCGCTCCCAACTACATCGGATATGTGCACACGTAAGCCCGAGAGCACAGGCATAGTGGGTATCGCTCAATTGGCTCCGGTCGCAACCCATCCAGGCTGGCTGGCGCCATAGCTATCTTTAGCGTCTGCCTCCGACCTCGTCTATGCGGCTCAACAGATCTGCCGGATCCTCGTAGATGCGAAACGCTCCGGATTGTCTCAACTCGTCCGGTCCATAGCCGCCGCTTAAAAGGCCCACCCCCAACGCGCGACATCGGATCGCCGCCAACATGTCCCAGATGCTATCGCCTACGACCACCGCGGTTTCGATCGGTGCACTCAACCGTTCGGCGGCCGCCAGAAACAGGTCGGGATCGGGCTTGGCATATTTGACCTGGTCGCGCGTCACGACCGGGATTCCGCCCGGATCGACACCGAGCGAGGCCAGATTGACGGCTGCGGTTTCCATGCGACCGCTGGTCGCAATCGCCCAGGGAATGCCAGACTTCGATAACCAATTCAACAATTCGCGAGCTCCGGGCAAAGGCCGGATGTGATTTGCCTGCTGTCGGTAAGCGGCGGCATGGGCGTGGCGAAGCCGCGCGACGCGTTCCGCACTAATTTCGATCCCGGTTTCGCGAAGAAGCTGATTGGTGAACAAGCCTCCGCTCATGCCTATTTTGCGATGGATGCGCCAGACCGACAGCTCGATGCCCTCTGCATCGAGCGCTTCCTTCCATGCAAGGACATGCTGATAGACGCTGTCGACGAGCGTGCCGTCGAGATCAAACAAAAAGGCCGGTTCGATCCGCATGCTATCTCTCCCATTCTGGAACCAAGGTGGTCTGCACCAATTCGCCCATGCCTTCCTCCTTGATTTCCTTCAGACTGCGGCCGGTAAGGACGGACCGATCGAAACGCGCGCTCTCGATGTCCCATGACGGATCCGCATACTCGTCGCGACTTTTGATGAGCAACCAATGATCCCTTCGGCTGGAATTCATAGATCGTCTTTGGATTTGGACTAACGAGAACCCGCCGCGCAGTTTCTCGCCGAGCAATAGAATATGGATCTTGCCGCTCGCCAGCTGTTCCTCCGGCGGCCGATTTTCCAGTAGCTGATAGTTTCCCAGATCCCATACCATCACCGTACCTGCTCCATATTGGCCAGATGGAATCATGCCCTCGAACTTCGCATATTGAAGCGGATGATCCTCTGTCCTGATGGCCAGGCACTTGTCGGCAGGGTTCATTGAAGGGCCTTTGGGTACTGCCCAGGACGCCAGGACCTCGTTCACGGCCAGCCGCAAATCATAGTGCAGCCGGCTCGCATCGTGTTTTTGAACGACAAGGATCTGCTTGTGACCAGTTCGCCTCACCCGCCCGACTGGTTCGCACGTCTGCGTGAAAGATCTTTTGCTCCGGTATGCTGTGAGCGGCATTGCCGTGCCTTGATGCTTTGGGATTTTGGAATTCACGACAACCCGCCCATGCTATCCACCATTCGCCGTCACGGCGGCAACCTGCTCGTTCGTAAGACGGCCGGAGCTGTCGAAGGAGCAGCCATGTTTCCTCCTGATCGTGTTCAAGAAGCCGGGCGCCAACGTCATCGAGACCGCCGATCTAGTGCAGGCGGCATTGCCGCAGATGCCATTCGTCGCGGTGACAGCTGTCAAGGCGAGTTCGTTGTCTCGCGTAGTTTGGCGACGCTGCGCTCTCTTGAGCTTCGCGCCTCGCGCGCGAAGCTGGCTCTGCCGTTCGCAAGAACGACATGAAGCTCCGCCCCAACCACTGCCCCCTCGCCGATCGCGGCGCCCACCCGCTTGACTGATCCCGACCGCACGTCGCCGGCGGCGAAAACGCCGCAAACGCTGGTTTCCAGCGGCAGCGGGCGGGTGGGCCCGTTGTTTGAGCCGTGGCCGTCGGAAACAACGTCCGGTCCCGTCAAAATGAAGTTCTTTTCGTCCAGCGCGATCCCGCTGCCGTTAAGCCAGGCCGTTGCCGGCTCCGCGCCGATGAAAAGAAAGACGTGGCGGATCGGCTTCTCGGTCTCTACGCCGGTCACAGTGTTGCGCCAGCGTACGCGTTCGAGTTGCCCTTCCCGGCTGCCGTAGAGCGCAACAACTTCTGTCTGTGTCAGCACCTGGATATTGTCGATGCTCGCGATGCGGTCGATGAGATAGCGCGACATGCTCTCTTCGAGACTGGGCCCGCGCACTAGCATCCAGATCTTCTCGGCGAAGTTGCGCAGGAACACGGCCGCCTGACCCGCGGAGTTGCCGCCTCCGACCAGAACGATCTCCTCGTTCCGGCACAGCCGCGCCTCGATCGGCGAAGCCCAGTACGAGACGCCGCGCCCTTCGAAATCCGCAAGGTTCGGAACGTTGAGGCGCCGATAGCGGGCGCCGGTCGCGACGACCACCGTCGCGGCCTTCACCCGCCGGCTATCCTCCAGATGAAGCGTGGCCGATGTTTCATTCGGATCGAGACGCGATACGCTGGCGGGTATCAGCATCCGGGCTCCGAACTTCTGGGCCTGAACGTAGGCGCGACCAGTGAGCGCCTGGCCGGAAATGCCGGCCGGGAAGCCGAGATAATTCTCGATGCGCGCGCTGGCGCCGGCCTGACCGCCGAAAGCGCGCGCGTCGAGGACGATGACCGACAGGCCTTCCGATGCAGCGTAAACCGCGGTCGAGAGGCCCGCGGGTCCAGCCCCGACGATCGCGACGTCATAGGTCTGGTCGGTTTCGTCGATCGGCACCATGCCGAGCGCGCGTGCCAGTTCGGCCTCGCTCGGGTTTTTCAGGACGGTGCCTTTCGGACACACGGCCAGCGGCAGGTCGGCAGGAGCGGGGGCGTATTGCTGGACCAGCCTCGCCGCATCGTCGTCCTTTGCCGGGTCGAGCAATTGGTGCGGATAGGCGTTGCGGGCAAGAAAACCCTGCAGGCGCACCACGTCCGGACTTGACTCGGGGCCGATCAGGACCGGACCACCGGTACCGGCCTCGATCAGCGCGACGCGGCGCAGGATCAGCGCATGCATGATCCGTTCGCCGAGTTCGGGCTCCTCGATCATCAAGGCGCGCAGATTCTCCGGCGGGATCAATAGCGCTTCCACCTCACTGATGGCGTGAACGTCGACGAAGGCCGGCTGGCCTGACAATTGTCCGACTTCGGCGACGAACTCGCCGCGCCCATGCTCCACGATCGGGGCGCTGTGCCCCAGCGGATCGCGCCTCACAACGCGCACGGCGCCCTTGATCAGCACATACATGCCGGGAGCGATTTCTCCGGTGGTGAACAGCGCTTCACCGGCGGCATAGCGGCGAATTCTCCCAAATCGGCGAATGCGATCGATTTCCTGCGGCGCAAGCGTTGGGAACATCTGCTCGCGGCGGCTATCGATCGTCGACATCTCAGGCCTCGCTTTATCGGGAATGTGGGCGATGCGTGTCTCTAGTGCGCCATCAGCAGCGGTACAGGCGCTTCATGCATGAGGCTGTAGGTCACCCCGCCCAGCAGCCGCTCGCGCAGGCGATGATGGCTGTATCCGCCCATGACGATCAGATCGGCCTTTCGTCGATCGGCCTCTGCCATCAATTTGGCCCCGACCTCGCTGGGGCGGCTCTTGATGCGATGAAGGCCGGCATCAATGCCATGATGCCTGAGATGATTGACGGCGTCGATGCCCATCACCGCCTCTTCTTCGGTCGGTCGTTCGCCGGTCGCGACCACGACCCAAACCTGTTTCGCCTTGTGCAGAAACGGCATCGCTTCGGCGAGCGCCCGGGCCGCTTCCCGGCTGCCGTTCCAGGCGACAAGGATGCGGTCGAACGCGATCTTCGGTCGCTCCGCCTCGGGAACGAGAAAAACGTTCCGGCCCGATCCGAACAGCACGCCTTCGACGAGTCGTTCGGGATCCGTCGCGCCGTTCGGACGGAGCGCCACAAACGTGTCGGCCGAGCGCGCCTCACGGGCGGCAATATTGGCGACGTCGTCAGCGAGTATATCGAACCGCCGGATCTCGGCCGCCCGATCAAGCATTTGTAGCCGCTTGGCCAGCGCCGCCTCCATCTCGTCACCCTCCTCGCGCGCCCACTTGACGATATTGGCGGTGACATCACCTTCGATCGGTCCGGGCAAGGGCAAGACGTTGAGATACAATCCGACAACCACCCGGCTCTCGAGCCACCGGGCCATGTCGGCAACGGCCGCGAGCCGAATTTCATCGGGGGCGCCGCCGTCCAGCCAGACCATCACATCCCTGATCATCGCTATCTCCTGACACGACGACAGACGCCGCGATGCTTGGACTGCAGCGCTACATCAACAAATCGAAAATACGACATCGATGCCTGCGGAGATCCGGATAATCGCTCGAATTTCGCCGCGCTCATGACGCGGGTAGTGGGCGGTTTGTTCGATTGCACAGCATCGGTCATGGCCAACTCCTTGGCATGATGTTGCCGCGCATGGCACGGACTCCCATTGACAGCCGTCAGATTTTCTCGGTTTTTCTCGGTGGGCTCAAAATTGATCCTCGTCACGGCATCATCGTCCTTCCTCCGACTATCATTGCGCATCCGCGTGGAGTCCGACCGATGGCGGCCACCGCTATTCACGTTGTTCCCGACGATAATTTCGACGACTGGGTCGTGCGTAACGACGATAGGCACGAGATCGGTCACGATCCGACCAGAGAGGAAGCAGAACTGGCCGCGCAGGCGACCGCGCGAGAATTGCGGACGAAACTCGTTGTTCATCTCCCAGACAGCAGAACGAACTACACGAGCTTTACAAGGAGCTGGATCGCGAGATTGTTCAGAACTTGATCCGACCGGCGCGGCTGGCGACCGTCACACCTTGACGCCGTCGACACGCTCACGAGCCCACGCCAGCAACTGGGGCAATGATACGGCGCCGGACTGGCGGGCGATCTCCCTACCGTGGTGCACCAGCATCAAGGTCGGTATGCTCTGGATGGCGTAGCGCTGCAGCAGTTCCGGTGCCGCATCGCTGTCCACCTTGATCAGCCGTACCTCGGGCTCGAGTTCCGCTGCTGCCTGTTCGAAGACCGGCGCCATCGCCTGGCAGGGACCACACCAGGCGGCCCAGAAGTCAACGAGCAGTGGGACATCGCTGTGCCTGGCATGCTTATCGAAGCGAGCGGCATTGTCGAGCGCCGCCGGCCGCCCCTCGTAAAGCGGGCGATGGCACGACCCGCACTTGGCACGATCACGCAATCGCTCGCGCGGCAAGCGGTTGACGGAGTCGCAATGCGGGCAGACGATGTGCAGCGCACTGGTCATGTGAACTCCGGGCAGGCTCAGTCCTGCAGGATGACGCGCCGCGGCAGCGATCGCCTTGACTTGCGTCAACTTATCGGACCCGCGCGGAGATCAATTGTTGTCGCCGCCTTGACGGCCATCATTGTTTCGGCACGGCGCCCATGCGCGATTGACGAGCCCTCGTCTTGGCGACTGCGCGCGCGGGCCTCGCAGCTGCAATATGATCGCCCGGTCCGAAGAGACGCAGATGATTCCGATCAGGAATGCTGTCCCGTCCCGCTACCCGCCAGTGATCACCTGGATGCTGATCGCCGCCAATTGCCTCGTGTTCGTATTCCAGGACAGCCTCAGCCCCTCCGAACTCGTGCTGTTCGTGCGCCAATTCGCGCTCATCCCCGCGCTCTATTCCGATTTCCTTACGTCCGGGGAGACCGACCTGGCTGCCAGCGATTTCCTCCCCTTCTTCACGATGATGTTTCTGCATGGAGGCTGGCTCCATCTCATCCTGAATATGTGGACGCTGTGGCTGTTCGGCCCGAGCATCGAGGATCGGCTGGGCCATGGCCGCTATCTGGCGTTCTATCTCGTCTGCGGCCTCGCGGCTTCGTTGGCTCACGTCCTGTTCAACCCGGTCTCGATCGTACCCGCATTGGGCGCGTCCGGCGCAATCGCAGGCATTCTCGGATGCTTCATGCGCCTGTTTCCGCTGGCGCGGATCGTCGTGATCGTCCCGATCCTGTTCATTCCGCTATTCGTCGAAGTCTATGCGTTTGTCTTCATCGGTCTCTGGTTCCTGCTTCAGCTGTTCCAGTCGACGATGGGGCTGCTGCTGCCATCCTCCAGCGGAGACGTCGCGTGGTGGGCACATGTCGGAGGATTCCTGGCGGGGTTCACGCTTGGCCCTCTCCTGGTCCGATCGAGGCAACGCTACCGCGTCTACTACCCGGACGAGGGTATGCTCGGCTTCGATACCGATGGGCGGATATGAGCGGGTTTGAGTGTCAAGCCATAGGAGGATTCCATGTCGATCGGTGATATTGTCTGGCTCTTCTTCATATTCTCGGCGATCCAGCCGATGCTACGGCAGCAGATGCTTGAGGCCATGCGGGTCCGCAAGATTTCGCAGCTCGAGCGCGAACGGAAATCGCGGGTGATCCTGTTGGTGCATCGGCAGGAGACCATGCGGTTTCTCGGTTTTCCGATTGCCCGCTACATCGACATCAATGATTCCGAGGACGTTCTACGTGCGATCCAGATGACGGATGCCGATGTGCCGCTCGACCTCGTTCTCCACACGCCGGGCGGTCTCGTACTTGCGGCACTGCAAATCGCGAAGGCTGTCCGTGAGCACAAGGGCAAGGTCACGGTCTTTGTGCCCCACTATGCCATGTCAGGCGGCACGCTGATCGCGCTCGCAGCCGACGAAATCGTGATGTGCGAGCATTCCGTGCTGGGTCCAATCGATCCACAACTGGGTGACTCGCCTGCAGCCTCGCTCATCAAGGTGACCGCGGAGAAACCGATGGCGAAAATCGACGATCGAACGCTGGTATTGGCCGACGTCGGACGCAAGGCAATTGCGCAAGTCAAGGAGGCAGCAACCGAACTCCTGACCCGCCGCCTGCCCGCGGAAAAGGCTGGCGCCCTCGCGGACAAGCTCACCTCGGGTACATGGACGCACGACTATCCGATCTGGGCCTCGGTCGGAAAATCGCTCGGCCTGCCGATCAGCACCGACATGCCGGACGACGTTTTTCAATTGCTGAAGCTATATCCGCAACCGGTTCGCATGCAGGGCAGCGGCGGCGTGGAATATCTGCCCGTGGAGCGGCGATTGCCGGGAGGATCCAAGGTGGATTCTTCGGGATGGAATTCGGCTCGATGACGCCGCAACATCGTCGCCCGTCCCTGACCTCCGCATGTTAACGGAACCGGCCGATCTAAATCTGAGCCATCTTGACGGCGATCAACGCCGTCGCGGCCTGCAACCTCTATCAAGTCCGGATAGCCACGCGGTTGATGCGACGTGTCGCCCCGACAGCGCAATCGCGCCTCAATCCCTCAATCCATCAGGAGGCAATCATGTATCAACTCATTCGCGGAGGCGCCATCGCCATTGCGATTCTTGGCACAATCGGCTTCGCCGCCGCCCAGCGGACCGGCTCCGCGCAACCCGAGTTAACGGCAAATCAGCAACAGACCGTCAGCCAGGGGCTCGCAACATCGCCTTCACAACCGACACCGTCCGGCGAGCAAGCACAGGTCGGCAAGCATGTTCCGGATTCCATGTCGCCGCAGGCGATGCCAAACAACGTCACCGATCAGGTTCCGGAGACGAAGAATCTCCTCTTCGTCAAGCTGCCGGACCGGATCCTGTTGATCGACCCCGACAACAAGCTGGTGACCCAGATCGTCACGGACGACAATTCGAGCACCACCGGCTCGAATACCGGCGGATCGAGCACCAATACTTCCGATCGGCCTTCGCGGTAGAAAATCGGATCGGGCAAGGTAATATCATGAACAGGTTCCGCCTCTCGTGGTCAGCCGCGGTCGTTCTTGCAATCGTCACTCTCATTCCGTGGACGGATCGCGCCGCGACACAGGAAGTCGCCCTGACGCCCCTGGAGGCGACCGAGGTCGCGAGAGGCTACCGCGCCGAAACCATCAAGCTGAAACCTGTCGTCAACGACAAGAACGAGACGATCGGGCGCATCAACGATTTCATCTTCGGCAAGGACGGCAACACCTACGCCATCCTCGCCGTCGGCGATTTCACCGGCCTTGGCGGCCACCTGATTGCGGTCCCTTTCCGCAACCTCAAGCTGGACGATCCATCCGGCTACGTTGTGCTGCCCGGAGCCAGCCGTAGCGCGCTCGAGAAACTGCCGGTCTTCGTCAGCAATAATCGATAGCGCCGCCCACGTCAGTCCGCCTCGTCGCCCTTCCGGTCGCGGACACCGATCAGCCAGTAGATAAGGCCGAGCGCGAGGATCGCGGCTGCCAACGCCAAAATGTGCAGCGCATCGGTTTCCGTGAGGTCGAGGATGATGACCTTGCGGCAGATCGCCAGCAGCGCGATCATCACGACCGATCGGATCTGGACCGCGGTGTCGCGGCTCTCGGCCACCACCAGAAGCGATTTCTTGAATTCGAGCGCAATGATCACGGTAAGGATCATGCCGAACACGGCCTGGAACGCCGAGTAATCGGATGGGTCAAGGCCTCCCGCGAGAACCAGGCCGAACAAGATCTTCAGCGTCAGGGTCCACAGCGCGGCCACGACGATGACCACGATCAGCGCCGTGAGGAACATGACGACGAAGTGTTCGAAGCGCTGATAAAGCGACAACAGCCTGAATTTCTCCCTCGCCTCCCTAAACTCCTGCTTGATCGACATCAGAGCCTCCGGTGCGCCGCGCGATCTCAGGCTTCTGCAAGAGTTCCCGCCTGATCTTCCTTGCCAGGCGGTCGGCGCGGCCGTTGTACCAGCATCACCAGGGGAATCGCCAGCAGCGATACGAACATCATCAGCTTGAAATTGTCGATGAACGCGACGGTTTCCGCCTGCGCGGTCACAAGCTGGGCAAGCGCGGCGCGCCCGCCGGGGATGGCAAGACCGAGCTGTTGGGCGTGGTCGCGTATCACCTGCCTAAAGGGGGTGACATGCTCGACCAGCCCGGCCTGCGTGACGGCCGAATTGCGCACCAGCAGATAACCCATCATGGAGATGCCGATGCTCGCGCCGATATTGCGCATCAGGTTGAACAGCCCGGTTCCCTGCGTGCGCAACGCCGGCGGCAGCGTGCCGAATGCCACAGTGCCCAGCGCCACGAAGACAAAGCCGATGCCGAAGCCTTGCAGCAGCCCGGTGCGGACCAGGGTGCCCTGCGACACATCCGGGGTGAAGCCGGTCATCAAATAGAGCGAGAATGCGGTTATGCCGAGCCCGGTGGCGATCAGGAGCCGCGCATCGACGAAGCGGATGAGCTGTCCGGCCAGCAGCATCGCGGCCATGGTGCCGACGCCGCGGGGGGCGAGAACGAGGCCCGCCGTCAGCACCGGATAGTTCATGAGCCTTTCGAGATAGGGCGTCAGCAATGACAGCGTCGCCAGCAGCACGACGCCGACGATGAAAATCAGCATGATTCCGATCACGTAATTCCGGTCGCGGAACAATGCGAGGTCGATGAAGGGATCGGACGCGGTCAGCGAGTGCACGGTGAAGAGGTAGAAGCCGAGCACACACAACGCAGCCTCGAGCTGGATTTCGCGCGAGGCGAACCAGTCGAGCCGCTCGCCACGGTCGAGCAAGAGCTGCAACGCGCCAATGCCGAGGCTCAACGACGCGAAGCCGAGCCAATCCAGTCGTCGGGCCAAGGGCCGATCGGCGTGCCGCCCGAGAAACAGAAAAATGCCGAACGCGCACAGCACGCCAAGCGGCAAGTTGACATAAAACACCCAGCGCCAGCTGTAGGAGTCCGTGAGCCAGCCACCGAGTGTCGGCCCGAGAATGGGCCCGAGCATTACGCCAAGCCCGAATACCGCCATCGCCTGGCCCTGCTGCTCCTGCGGATACGCGTCGAGCAGCACGGATTGCGACAGCGGCACCAGCGGCGCACCAAAGATGCCCTGTAGCAGCCGGAACACAACCATTTGCGCCAGCGAAACCGCGGCCCCACATAGCATCGAGGTCACGACGAAGCCGATCACTGCCGTCAGGAACAAGGGCTTTCGGCCAAACCTCGCTTCGAGCCAGCCGGTCGCCGGCGTAATGATCGCAGCCGCCACGATATAGGAGGTCAGCACCCAGTTGATCTGGTCGCTGGTCGCCGACAGGCTGCCTTGCATATAGGGCAGCGCGACGTTGGCAATCGTGGTGTCGAGCGCCTGCATCAGGGTCGCAAGCATCACGGTTGCCGTGACCATTCCCCGATTGATGACCCCGCTCGTGGCCGCATCGCCCGCCATGTCAGGCTCCAAAGATCGTGGTAAGGTCGCGCCACAGCTCACGGAGCGAGCGCTGGTGGCCGGTATCGATCGAGACCTTGACGCTCATGCCGGCGCGCAAGGCGAGGTGCTCCGGGTTCTGACCGAAGGAAAGCCGAACCGGCACGCGCTGTACCACCTTGACCCAGTTGCCGGTGGCATTTTGCGGCGGCAACAGCGCAAACACCGAACCGCTCGCAGGGGCCACCGTCGTCACTTTGGCCGCGAGCGGAGCATCCGGATAGGCATCGACGATGACGCGCGCCGGATTGCCTTGCCTCACATAGGTCAACTCGGTCTCCTTGATGTTGGCCTCGATGTAGAGATCGCTGGTCGAGACCAGCGGAAAGGCGGATTGGCCGGCATTCAGAAACACCCCGACTGCGATGCTTTCAACGTTGTTCGGAATACCGTCGAACGGCGCGACGATGGCGGTGAGCCGCAGATTACGCGCCGCGAGATCGACCGCCGCCTGCGCCTGCTTCGCCGCGGATTGCTGATCGACCGGCAAATCCGGATTGCCGCCGAGCTGGGCGAGCGCCGCCGCGGCCTCCCGCTCCAGACTCGCAAGATTGGCCTTCGCGGCCTGAAAGTCGCGTATCGCAGCATCGAGCGTGGCCCGCGGCGCGGCGCCAGTATCAAAGAGATGCTGTTGGCGCTCGAAATTGGTTTGCGTGTAGTCGACCGTCGCCTTGGCCTCATCGATCTGCTTTTGACGGGCGCGATAGGTCTCGATCAGGGTGTGGGCCTGATCGCGCGCAATGCCGAGCTGGGCCTGGGCGTTGGCGAGCGCGATCCGGTAAGGCTCGGGGTCGAGGTTGAACAGCGGAGCATCCTTGCTGACCTGTGTGTTCGACTTCGCTGCGATGCTGACGATCTGGCCCGCGACCTGCGGGCTGATCGAGGCACTCACAGCTTGCATATAGGCATCTTCCTCCGACACGTAGCGGCCGGTCGCCAGATAAAGGCCGAGCGCGCCAATGACCAGGGCAACTGGACCCATGATCAGGAGCGGCCGTCGCCAGCGGCCCGGTGACGCGGCCGGCGCGCTTTGCTCGCCGGGTGCCTGCGTCGAACCGGAAGTTTCCCGATTCTCCTGAGGCGAACGCCGGGAGGCTACGCGTGCGGTGCCCGGTTCGCCGGCTTGCGAAATCATATCGAGGCTGCCATCTGCCATTGCGCGATGCCTCCGCCATCCCGGTTCCCGTTGATGGTGCATCAAGCGAACGATCGACACCTTGATGGGTGTCAGTGTTGCTTTGGCCCGGCGCATCAACGACACGTCCGGCGCGCATTGCAAATGCCGCGAGTGTAAATTGAGCGCCGTCAATGCATGGTGTTTTTCGAAATGCGAGATAGAGCCTGCGACATCCCCATGTCGCTCCCCCTCCCCGGGGCGTTTCCTCCCTAGACTTGGACCGCCGGCGAAAGCCGCGCGGTCCTTTCTTTTGGACTGCGGAAGCGTGGAGCGGCAGGACGCAGGCGCACCAACTGTCAGTCCCCGACGCCGATCCATTCACGCCATACGGTCAGGAGGGCCGCCATGATCACCGGACCGAGAAAGAGACCGACCAATCCGAATGATTGGATGCCGCCGAGAATTCCGATCAGCACCAACAGGAAGGGCAACTCCGCAGATCCCCCGATCAGCGCCGGCTGAACGAAATTGTCACCGATCAGCAACGTCCCCGCGCCAAAGACAAACAGTGCAGCCGGCACCAACAATGTGCCGTCTTGAAGCGCCAAGGTCAGGGCGGCGACACCAAGCGCCAGCCACGCTCCAAGTGGCACCATCGCCAACGCCATGGTCAGAAACGTGAACAGCACCGGATGCGGCACGCCCGTCAGGATGTACGCAATCCCGATGACAGCGCCTTTTGCGATCGCAGCCGCTATCGTCCCGTTCACGGTGGCGCGGGTCGCATCGGCGATCTTGCCGACGAGGTGCGCCCCGCGATCACCGAGCAGGCGGTCCGCGGTCACAAGCGCGCGATCTGCCAGCCATGCCCCGTCGCGCAGTACCAAAAACAGCGCGACCAGCGTGATGGCGAACAGAAGCAGACGATGCAGCAATGCGCCTCCGAGTGTGCCGGTCCACGCCGTCATATTTTCGACATTCACGCCGCGAAACCATTCCACCAGCACGTCGGGATTGCTGAGGTTGGCGCGCCACCAGAGATCGAGGTACTCACCGGCGACCGGCAGTTGGGCAAGCCAGGCCGGGACCGCGATCCCACTCTCGCGCAGGCGATTGAGCGCGCGGACGAAGGCCTCGCTGCCCTGCGCAAGCTGATGCACCGTCACGATGATAGGTACAACCAGAACGAGACCGGTCACAAGCGTGAATAGTAGCGGCGCCAGCGATCGCGAACGATGGCCACCGAGCCGCTCGAAGCGCAGGTAGATCGGCCAGCATGTGATCGCGATCACGGCGGCCCAGGTCAATGCCACCAGAAAATCGCGTGCGACCCAGACTGCCAGCAGCACGATCGCGACAGCAATGGTCGCCTGAGTGGCCGCGCGCGCCCGCAAATCGAGCGACGGCGCAGACTTCTCAGGCGGCCAAAATTCGCCCCTTTCATGACCCGGCATAACTCGCGGCACTGTCGATCAGATCCTTCTCCGTCACATTCGTGCGGCGCCGTGCAGGCTACATCGTGCACCGCCCCACACGTTGATGACCATCAACTTCCGAGATTGTCGCGCGTTACGCGTCTGGCCCTGCAATTAACCCGGACCGATTTGACAATCGTCATGGTGTTGTCCTGCCGATCCAGTTTCGTTGCTGCAGCCACACTTTGGATCGCACCATGGAAACCTTGTCCGAGTTGACTGAACTCTCCGACCTTAATCCGCATCCTGCTCCATCTTGCCCGCTCCAGAGAATTCCCCGATGTCTCGTCCCGTCATGGATATGATTTCATCGGGTCGTCACAGTCGATCCGGTCGTGCTGTCCATGGCCTTGATCAAATCGCTCGAACTGCAAATCAAGGTGTGAAGGCCGCCATGATCAAGG
>Ga0209213_1000008_pt1 | contig 17769 bp, 17 predicted proteins | sample MedBloCAOM1_M2_FD_187843 | JGI IMG/M metagenome (GOLD analysis project Ga0209213, IMG submission 187843) | Forest soil microbial communities from El Dorado National Forest, California, USA - Mediterranean Blodgett CA OM1_M2 (SPAdes) (version 2) | ecosystem: Environmental > Terrestrial > Soil >... | reverse complement strand
GAATGATAACCACTGCGACCACCGAATGTTGCTGTCCGATTTCCGACTCAAATCGAAAATAAGCCGCTGCCATCCGCGCGCAGGACGGTGACGGCAGCCTGTAGCGGCCATAAACCGTCAGTCCGGTTGACGACAGTCAGAGGAAGATTTGATCCGGAGTAAGGTCTGTGCTGGCCGCGCCGGCGCTATCTAATTGGGACGCTCATTTTTCAAAGCAGCGTACAGCATCTGGAACTTTGCCGGGCGAGGGCTCTTTGGAATAGTCGGGTGCCTCGCCGCCGGGGCGCTGCCCGATCTGGAACGGCCCCAGCCTTGCCCCCTTAGCGCTGGGGCCGTTCCTTTGGCGCGTAGCAGCGGAGCAGACAAAAAATCCTAAACCGTTTTCAATTTGACGGTTCACCGGAGAAGATAGGTGCGATCAATGTCGCGGCTTGAAAGGGCCGTCCTCTTGAGCGGGAGTTGAGCCTTGGTGATATCAACCGAGAGATCGAACGGCTAGAGCGCTGCGCATCGGAATGCTCGCTCATTTCTGATTTGGCGACCGCAACGCGCGATGTGAAAACGAGGTGCTTACTTCTGAGTATCGGCAGGTAGCGGACGATCGATCTCCCATCTATGGAGGGGTTTCAATTCAAGATAGGCGAAAAGGTCCCGGACGGTTGCCATTCTCTACATCGGGCTTCTGCGAATTGGAGCTGGTTTCGTCACAACTCGGATCACACGTTCGAGCGCGAAGCCAAAACCAAGGCCAGCCAGAACGTCCGTTAGCCAGTGGGCCGCAAGCACGATGCGGGTTCCCACCAACGCGGTGCCGGCTGCCCAGACGAGGTTCCGGACCTTGGGAGGCAGGAGCGTTGCGGCGGACGCAAGTGCTCCGACATGAAGAGCGTGGCCGGACGGAAAGGCGTCCGAAGACTTTCCCGAAAAAGGCATGCCACGCCAGTGACCCCTGATCGTGCGACGGTCAGGTCTCTCCTGCGCGATGAAGGACTTGAGAATATGCGGCAGGATGGCTGTCGCGAGCGAGGATGCTAACACATGTGTAGCTAGCCGCCGAAGCGGCTCATCGGATTTCCGCGTGAGAAGCCAGCCTAGGGAGGCCGCGGCGACAAGCACATGCCCGTCGGCGCCCCAGGTCAGCGTCTTGGCTCCCCGCTCGATTTGCGGATTCGTGTGGCGCGCGACCGCACGAGCCAAGTCTTTGTCAAGCCGCGTGGGGCGAACCGTAAGTAAAGCCATGGTGCAACCAAAAACGGGCGAGTTTCGACTAAGGGAACGTACGACGTCACAAAAGGTTCATACCTGCGTCCGGTTCCTTGAGCCAAAGACGGTATGGAATACCTCATTCGCTTTCTCGCGGGCGGGCGGTTAGAAGATGGTTGTTCGTGTAAAATGGTCCGCACTCAAACAAAGCCGCTGGTACGAGTACGTGCTGCGTTTCGTTCTCGGCGGACTGGCAACGGTCATGGCAGGTGCTGTTGCAACGTTTTACGGACCAACAGTGGGAGGCCTGTTCCTGGCCTTCCCCACCATTTTTGCGCAAGCGCCACTCTCATGACTGAGGAAGACGATTACGCACAACTACTCGGCAAGGCCGTAATCGACGTCTGGGGAGACATGCTCCCGGAAATTCAGGAAGCTTTGTTCGAGGCGGCCGTAAGGGAGAGGCCCGAGCTTCGATTAGGTTTGGCGAAGCTACTGCATGAGCGGCATCCGCGAACGGCACATCCTGAGAAGCCAGCCTAAGTTAAATAATATCAGGAGCTACGGTCCGCGCCAGCCGAGGGCGGTCATCGCCTTCACGGTGGAAGATGCATCGCGGCATCATCCCGCCGCACGCAAGTTCTCCTACTCTGCTATCACTGAAACTCCGATCGGAGCATTGCGGTCCCAGGCACGGGCAAAGCGTAGCGCTACTTTGCTTCCGAGTTGGATCCGCTTTCCAGTCGCTTGTTTGACGCGAGCGGAATCGAAGCGGTTGAAGTCGTATGGGAGTTCACACGATAGCGTGCAGCAACGCGGGTACTGCACGTGCTCCATACAGCAGTCGAATAAACCAGTGAAGGCGAGTTACAAGAAGCCAGAACTGATTTAACTGGTTGAAAAGAAAGGAAAACACGTTAGTTCAATTGCTCTGTCATTTGTCGGACCGAAATTGGTCGCCAACTCAAGCTACAAAGTTAAATGAAAACAGCATGTTAGACAGACGATTTGCCATCGCCCCGATGATGGATTGGACCGACCGGCATTGCCGCGTCTTCCACCGCCTGATGACGCGGCGTGCCCGGCTTTACACGGAGATGCTGACGACAGGCGCCATCATCCATGGCGATCGCGCCCGGCTGCTCGGTTTCGATGCAAGCGAGCATCCGGTGGCGCTTCAACTTGGCGGCTCCGATCCGCGCGATCTCGCCACAGCAGCGAAAATCGGCGAGGATTTTGGCTACGACGAAATCAACCTCAATGTCGGCTGCCCCTCGGATCGGGTAAAGGACGGCCGTTTTGGCGCCTGTTTGATGGCGGAGCCGGCGCTAGTCGCCGCTTGTGTCGATGCCATGAAGCGCGCCGTGAGTATCCCGGTCACGGTCAAATGCCGGATCGGCATCGACGATCAGGATCCGGAAACAGCGCTGGATCTGCTGGCGCGCAGCGTCATCGCCGCCGGCGCGGATGCACTGATCGTCCACGCCCGCAAAGCCTGGCTCAATGGATTGTCGCCGAAGGAAAATCGCGACATCCCGCCGCTCGACTATGACAGGGTATATCGGCTGAAGGCCTCGTTGCCGGATGTGCCCATCATCATCAATGGCGGCATCGCAAGCCTCAGTGAGGCCAAACAGCATCTCAGCTTTGTCGATGGCGTCATGCTGGGGCGTGCAGCCTATCAAGAGCCGTGGCGGTTGCTGGCGGCCGATCCCGATCTATTCGGCGAGGCGGCGCCGCACGCTGTCATGAAGGACGTGTTCGAGTCGATCATGCCTTATATCGAACGCGAACTCGCGCAAGGCACGCGGCTGCATTCGATCACGCGGCATTTCGTTGGCGCATTTCATGGAGTGCCGGGCGCGCGGGCGTTCCGCCGCCACCTCGCCGAAAGCGGTGTCAAGCCAGGGGCCGGCGTCAATGTCTTGCGCGATGCGATCGCGTTGGTCGAGGACCGCGTTGCGGCCTCGATAGCCGCGTAATGTGAAGGTTACGGATAGCCGTGCAGCATCAACCTGTCGGCGCGAACTTCCCACCTTTCCAGCCGATCCAAAAAGCTCATGCCGAGCAAATTGGTCCTCATTTGTCCGCGCGGCACCACCAGCGCCGGTACCGAACGCTCGACGAGCTTGCCGATGGCAAGGCGGTCGAGCGTCAGCCGCGCCGCCCTGGTATGTCCGCCGGCGGTCTCGACGTCGACGTCATATTCGAGCAACTCCAGCGGCAATCCGGCAGCCCTTGCCGTCTCGTAGGTCAGCACGACCGAGGTCGCACCGGTGTCGATCACCATCGGGGCGTTCACGCCATTGATTTTCGCCTGCAGCGCGAATTCACCGCTCGGCCCACGTGCGATCCGCACGGCGCGCGCCGGTGACGCCGCCCGCTTGCGCAGCAATTCCGAGACGGTGTTGCTGGCATGCGCGATCCGGTCGGGGTCTCCATAGGCGACCACGGCGCCCGCCGTCGCTGCAAGCACGAAAACGACAAGCAGAACGCGGCTCACAGCGGGCCTCTGGCGAAAGGGTAATCGTTCGTTAGCCGGCCTTTGGATTGGCCGTCACCTCGGGCTGAACCAGTCCGGCGTCGGCCATCCGCGCCGGCAGCAGCGCCATCACCACCTCCCGCTCCGCGCTGTCCATCCGGTGCCAGCGTGCGATCTCCGGAAGCGTACGTCCGCAGCCGAAACAGAGGCTGGTTTTGGGATCGATCATACAGACTGCGATGCACGGCGTTTCTTTGCTCATTGAGGGATAGTGAGGCTTATTCGGTCGCTTGCGCAAGCGCTCCAGTTACAATCCGGTGCCGGCACTCATGATCGGCTTGTTGCGGGGTCGGCGCTTCTCGTCGGCGGTAGCGCTGCTGGCGGTTTCCGGTTGCAGCGGCGGAGATTCCTCGACCATCGGAGCCAGCGCAGACATCACGCGCTCCGGCGGGAAGGTGACGATGACCTCGGTACCGATGCGAAGCTTCGATTTCAGCGTGAATGTGCCGCCGTGCATATCGATCAGACTTTTGGCGATCGGCAGTCCGAGGCCCGCACCCTGCTCAGCGGATTTGATTGAATTGGAGCCCTGACCGAACGATGCGAGCACGATGGGGATTTCATCCTCGGCGATGCCGGAACCGGTATCCTTGACGCTCAGATATTGCCCGCCCGATGCAGTCCATCCGACTTTCAGCCAGATCTCCCCGCCCTGGGGGGTGAACTTGATCGAGTTCGACAGCAGATTGAGCACGATCTGGCGTGTGGCGCGCTCATCACCCCAAACGCGTGGCATGCCCTGTTCAAACACCTCATGAATGGTGATGTCGCGACTGGAGGCGCGCAGTTTCAGCAGATGATGGCAATCCGCGACGACATGCATGAGCGACACAGCTTCTTCGTTGAGTTCGTACCGTCCGGCTTCGATCCGCGACAGGTCGAGAATTTCATTGATCAGATTCAGCAGATGCACGCCCGAATTGTGAATATCGGCCGAATATTCCTGGTAGACCGGCACGGTGTGAGCGCCGAAGATTTCGCTTTTCATCACCTCGGAAAATCCGAGGATCGCATTAAGCGGCGTTCGCAACTCATGGCTCATTTGCGCCAGAAACCGCGACTTCGCGACGTTGGCCGATTCCGCGCGATGCCGAGCCTCATCGGATATCGATTTAGCCTGCTCGAGCTCGCCGATCAGCGCGTCTTTTTCGGCGCGCGCCTCTAACGTCGCCAGGGTGGTCGAATGCAGGCGATGGGCGAGCAGCGCAAAATAGCCTTCCGCAGCCAGCGCGACCACCGCGAGCACGTAATTGCCGAATGTACCGCTCAGCACGAAATTCAATGCTATCGCCACCGTGACCGGAGCGGTTACCGCAAACGCGGCGATGGGCAGGTTCGCCGCGAGCATGCTCGATACCGCGATTACCAGCAGCATCAGGAACATCATCAGCGTGTTCGAGACCACATCGAGGCTGGCGGGGTGGATGAGGATCGCCGTCCAGCACAGGCCGTAGAGCAGATCGAGCAAAACAAATCGCGTTCGCCACTTGCGGGTTAAGGTCAACGAGGGCGGCTCCGCAAGGAATCTGTGGCAATTGCGGATAATGACAGCATGAATGCAAAGCATGCCGCAGGTCCACGCCGCCGCCGAACCCAGCTCTATCCAGAATCCGAACAGCAAGCCGGTCGCCACCACCAGCAGCATCACGACATACGATGCTGATATGCGCGCTTGGGCATATTGCCGAAGCAGTTCGCGATCGAAAGCGGGGCGCGTTCCACTGGTCGACGTTAACCGGTCGCGGGCCTCGCGCACCCGCTGCGCGGCCGCACGGCGGTTACTGACCGGCACTGCAATCGGCGTCTCGACCGGAAGTTGAGCAACTTCGGGTTTATCGGCGGGTTTACTCATCAAACAACACAAATCCTGCCCGCAGCCGCGCGAGCTTTTTGCATTGTCTATCTCTGGCGCTAAATCATTAAGAGCTGCCTTAAAGCGCTAAAGAATTACGTTAACGGGAGGTTAAATTAACCTGTTCCGCTGCTCTCCGAAGCTCAGCGCTCGAGCCGGGCCAGCAGGCTCGAAGTGTCCCAGCGTTTGCCACCCATCTTCTCGACCTCAGAATAGAATGCATCGACCAGAGCGGTGACCGGGAGGCTGGCGCCGTTACGACGCGCTTCGGCAAGACAAATCGAGAGATCCTTGCGCATCCACTCGACGGCGAAGCCGAAGTCGAATTTTCCCTCGTTCATGGTCTTGTACCGGTTCTCCATCTGCCAGGATTGCGCGGCGCCCTTCGAGATGGTTTCGATCACAGCGGGGACATCGAGTCCCGATTTTTTTGCGAAATGAATTCCTTCCGACAGGGCCTCGACCAATCCGGCAATGCAGATCTGATTGACCATCTTGGTCAGTTGCCCGGCGCCGGCGGGTCCGAGCCGCTTGCACATCCTGGCGTAAGCCGCGATCACGGGCTCGGCGCTGGCATAGGCCTCTTCGCTGCCACCGCACATCACGGTCAAGGCACCGTTTTCCGCGCCGGCTTGCCCGCCGGACACCGGCGCATCGACAAACCTGAAGCCGCGTTTGGTCGCCTCGGCGTCGAGTTCGCGGGCGATCTCGGCCGAAGCGGTGGTGTGATCGACGAAGGTCGCGCCTCGCTTCATGCCCGCGAACGCGCCATTGGGGCCAATCGTGATCGCACGCAGGTCGTTGTCGTTGCCGACGCAGGCCATGACAAAATCCTGGCCTTCCGCTGCGGCTTGCGGCGTCGGAGCCGTGCGTCCGCCGAATTTTTCAGCCCATGCCTTCGCCTTGGCCGCCGTCCGGTTGAATACCGTCACCTCGTGGCCACCTTTTGTCACCAGGTGTCCTGCCATTGGGAAACCCATAACGCCGAGACCGAGAAAAGCGACTTTAGCCATGTTTGCAACCTTGGGTTTTTGCCGGCGTTATCGAATAGCCGGTCTGTGTGCTGGAGAAGGGCGGTGGGGCTGGTTCGGTCCTCGAAACAGGTTCCGCTGAAGATGTGGGACTCGCACAATAAACCCTGCGCCATGAAGGGCAACGCCTTCGTTTGGCGAGCGGGCGGGTTATTGTGCTAGGATTAAGTCTTCGACGATTGAGATTTCAAGTCAAAGGGAGTGACATCGCATGAGCGTAGGCGTGCTTGATCATTTCAACATTCGGACCCGGAAGCTCGCCGACACGGTTCGGTTTTATGAGGAGATCCTGGGACTGAAGAACGGCGACCGGCCGAATTTTACGTTTCCCGGGGCATGGATGTACAGCGAGGGCAAGCCGGTGGTCCATCTCGTCGATATTTCGGCTACGGACGAGCAACAAAAGCCCGATTCCGGCGTTGTGCATCATGTCGCTTTCGCGAGCCGCGATTTTGCCGGCATGAAGCAGCGGCTTCAGTCCAAAGGCATGGCGTTCGACGTGCGGCAGGTGCCCGGCGGCGATCTCTGGCAGATTTTCGTCAATGACCCCAATGGCGTGATGATCGAGCTGAACTATGAAGCCGCCAAAGAGCAGGGCTGAGAAGCCGCCAAAGGGCAGGGCTCTGAGGGTCGGGACGCCATCCCGTTGCAGGCCTGAAATAGGGCAAGAGCGGTATCCTTTTTTGTAGGATCGCTCTATGTGTCGGCTCCGGATAGGAGATACGCATTGAGCGTGACGCAGCAGCAGGTTCTCGATGGTCTGGCCAAGGTGATGTCGCCGCGCGGCGTCGCTTTGACCGATGCCAGTGTTTTGTCGGCGATATCAGTCAACGACGGCAAGGTGTTTTTCTCGATCAATGTTGATGCCGCCGAGGCCCGCGCCTGGGAAAGCGTTCGAGCCGCCGCCGAAGCGGCCGTGCGCGCAATTCCCGGCGTCACCGCCGCGATGATCGCGCTCACCGCCGAACGCAAGCCCGGTTCCGCGGCGCCCCCGCCGCCACATCGGCACGCGCAGGGCGTGCCGCATGTCTCCTCGCACCGGCCGGCGCAAAGTCCGGCGTCACCGATGTCGAAGCAGTCGGAAATTCCCGGCATTGCCGCCGTCATTGCGGTGGCCTCCGGCAAGGGCGGTGTCGGAAAATCGACGACGGCGCTCAATCTGGCATTGGGCCTGCGCGATCTCGGTTTGCGCGTCGGCCTGCTCGACGCCGACATTTATGGGCCGTCGGTACCGAGGCTGACCGGCATTCGCGAGAAGCCGCAGCTGAACGATGACAAGAAAATGATCCCGATTGCGCGTTTCGGTCTTGCGATCATGTCGATCGGTTTTCTGGTCGAGGAGGATACCGCGATGATCTGGCGCGGGCCGATGGTGATGTCGGCAATCACCCAGATGCTGCGGGATGTCGCATGGGGCAAGCTTGATATCCTGGTGGTCGATATGCCTCCCGGCACCGGCGACGCGCAACTGACGCTGGCGCAGAATGTGCCGCTCAAGGGTGCGATCATCATTTCGACGCCGCAGGATCTTTCCCTGATCGATGCGCGGCGTGGGCTCGCGATGTTCAAGAAGGTCAATGTGCCGGTTCTCGGCATTGTCGAAAACATGAGCTATTTCCAGTGCCCGCATTGCGGCACCCGATCGGACATCTTCGGTCACGGCGGCGCGCGGCACGAGGCCGAGCGGCTTGCCGTGCCATTTTTGGGCGAAATTCCGCTGCATATGTCGATTCGCGCCACGTCGGATTCGGGGACCCCCGTCGTGGAAAGCGAGCCGGATGGACCGCACGCGGCGATCTACCGGGCGATCGGAGCAAAGGTCCGCGATCAGCTCCAGGGCGTTATCGCCGCGGCCTGAGCCCGCTTCCGGGCCGTATACGACTTTCGTTTAAACAGTGCTGTCATGCCTTCGTCGCGTTTTCGCAGCCCAACTTCCGTGTTAAAGCCCCGGCCAGAGCGCCTTCGGGTGACGCGGTAATCGCGTCGCTGAAAGAAATGCTCCCGCATATCTGGGAAACGCCCCCAACAAGGAGATGCCTTAAATGAAGCGTCGTGATTTTTTGAAAGTATCGGCAACCGGTGCCGCTGTGGCCGCCGTGGCCTCGCCGGCGATCGCGCAGTCCTCGCCCGAGATCAAGTGGCGCATGACGTCAAGTTTCCCGAAGTCGCTCGACACGATTTACGGCGGCGCCGCGGAGTTTTCCAAGTACGTCGCAGAAATGACCGACAACAAGTTTCAGATCCAGGTCTTTGCCGCGGGTGAAATCGTTCCGGGTCTGCAGGCGCTTGACGCGACCTCCAACGGCACTATCGAGATGAGCCACACCGTCTCGTATTATTACGTCGGCAAGGACCCGACCTTCGCCATCTATGCTTCGGTGCCGTTCGGCCTTAATGCGCGTCAGCAGAATTCCTGGTGGTATCAAGGCGGCGGCATGGAGCTCGGAAACGAGTTCTTCAAGAAATACGGTGTGATCGGTTTCCCCTGCGGCAACACCGGCACCCAGATGGGCGGCTGGTTTCGCAAGGAGATCAAGACCGTCGCCGATCTCTCCGGGCTGAAATTTCGCATCGGCGGAATTGCAGGCCAGGTGCTGCAAAAGGTCGGCGTCGTTCCTCAGCAAATTGCCGGTGGCGACATCTACCCCGCGCTTGAAAAGGGAACCATCGATGCGGCCGAATGGGTCGGACCGTATGACGACGAGAAGCTCGGTTTCCAGAAGGTCGCCAAGTACTACTATTATCCCGGCTTCTGGGAGGGCGGTCCGACGGTGCACGCTTTCTGCAATCTCGAGAAGTGGAATTCTTTGCCCAAGAACTATCAGGCAGTCATCACCAATGCGGCTGCAAACGCAAACAGCTGGATGGCGGCGCGCTACGACATGCAGAACCCGGCTGCATTGAAACGTCTCGTCGCCGGCGGCACGCAGCTTCGTCCCTTCACCAATGAAGTGCTGGAAGCTTGTCTGAAGGCGACCAATGAATTGTGGGGTGAAATTTCCGCAAAGAACGCCGACTTCAAGAAATCCATCGATGCAATGCAGGCCTATCGCTCCGACCAGTATCTGTGGTGGCAGGTTGCCGAATATACCTTCGACAGCTTCATGATCCGCTCGCGCACGCGCGGCTGATCCGTAGCGTTTTCGAGCGAAGTGGATACCGGCTCGCGTCAAGAAAACGCGTCAAACAAAAGATAGAGCCTTGGTTCTGAGAACCAAGGCTACGCCTTAAGTAGCAGATCTTAAGCCCGGCCTCCTGCGGAGGCCGGGCTTTTTGCGTTGCGGTACCTCAGTTCGGCATGGAAATCCCGAATCGGATGCTCCATGCTGAGGGCAAGCCTCGAAACGAAGGCGACCGACACAGATCACATCACCAAGGGGAGAGAATTCTATGAAACGTCGTGACTTCATCAAGGCTACTGGAGTGGGCGTGGCGGGGGCAACCATTGCTGCGCCGGCGATCGCGCAGTCGGCGCCGGAGATCAAATGGCGCATGACATGCAGCTGGCCGAAATCCCTCGATACGCTTTACGGTGCGGCGGAGGTCATGGCCAAGGCAGTCGCTGAGGCAACTGACAACAAATTCCAGATCCAGGTCTTCGCCGCTGGCGAAATCGTTCCCGGCTTGCAAGTCGTCGATGCCGTGCAGAACGGGACCGTCGAGATGGGACATACGGCGTCATATTACTATTTCGGCAAGGATCCGACCTTTGGCTTCGGCACCTCGGTCTCCTTCGGGCCGAACCAGCGGCTAAACCAGGGATGGTATACCCTGGGCGGCGGCAAGGAAGTCCTCAACGAGTTCTACAAGAACTACAACGTGGTCTCCATGCTCGCGGGCAACACGGGCTGTCAGATGGGCGGCTGGTTTCGCAAGGAGATCAAGACCGTCTCCGATCTTTCCGGTCTGAAGTTTCGCATCGGCGGATTTCCGGGGCGGGTGCTGCAGAAGCTCGGCGCAGTGCCGCAGCAGATCGCCGCCGGCGACATCTACCCGGCGCTGGAGAAGGGCACCATCGACGCCGCCGAATGGGTCGGTCCCTATGACGACGAGAAGCTGGGCTTCTACAAGGTGGCGCCCCACTACTACTATCCGGGCTGGTGGGAGGGCGGCTCGATGCTGCTCGCTTTCGTCAACATCGACAAATGGAATGCGCTTCCCAAGCAGTATCAGGCTGTGCTTGAGCAAGCCGGACACTACGCCAATACGTGGATGATCGCCAAATACGATCTGCTCAATCCGGCAGCGCTCAAGCGCTTGATCGCAGGCGGCACCAAGCTGCACGGGTTTTCGCCCGAGATCATGGAGGCTTGCTTCAAATCCGCCAGGGAGCTGCACGATGAAATCGCAACAACAAATGCGAATTTCAGGAAGGTCTATGATTCCATGAACGCGTTTATGAACAACGGCTACCAGTGGTTCCAGGTTGCCGAACTCGGCTACGATTCATTCATGGCCCGGCATTTGCGCGGCTGATCGCAGCCTGCGCAAAATGGCCCCGGAGCTCGGCTCCGGGGCCATTTTGTTGTGCCTTATTTATTGAATTTCGGCGGCTCGCCGAAGTCGAGCGGTGCCAGCTCGATCTGCGGAATATCGATCCTGATCTTGCTGGGATCGACGGTCGATGGCTTGTCGAGCAGCGCGGTTACGGTAACCGGGAACGCGATGACCAGCACGACCATAATCACCTGCAACCCAACCCACGGCAGGGCGCCCCAATAAATATCGGAGCTTTTGACTTCTTTTGGGGCTACGCCGCGCAAATAAAACAGCGCAAAACCAAAGGGTGGATGCATGAACGATGTCTGCATGTTCACGCAGAGCATGACACCGAACCAGATCAGCGCGGCATCCGGACCGACAACCGGCGCCAGGATTTTCTGCGCGATCGGCGCGATCATTGGCAGAATGATGAAGGCGATTTCGAAGAAATCCAGAAAGAACGCCAGGAAAAAGATGAACAGGTTGATGAAGATCAGGAATCCCCAGACGCCGCCGGGCAGGGACGTAAGCAGATGTTCCAGCCATACGCCGCCCGAGACGCCGAGGAACACCACCGAGAAACAGGTCGAGCCGATCAGGATGAACACCACCATGGTGGTGATACGCATGGTCGTCTCGTAGCCTTGCTTGATCAGACCCCGCAGTTCGGGAATGCGGACGGCCTCAAGGCAAGTCCAGACGACGGCGAAATAGGTGATGGCAAAAGCAAGCTTGAAGAGAGTCCCTTCGGTCAAAAAGATCCCGATCATCGTGCCTATACCGCAGGCAATCACGCCAACGATCAGGAGCTTGTGACCAGTCGTGCTGAAGTCTTTGTGGTGCATCGCGGCGAGCACGATTGCGCCGACTGCGCCCATGGCGCCAGCTTCTGTTGGCGTTGCGAGACCAAGCATCATGGTGCCGAGCACGACGAAGATCAGGATCGCCGAAGGAATGATGCCGAGCAAACATTTCTTCCACAACGGCCAGCCGGTCAGGGTCAGCGCGGTTTTCGGCACTGGCGGCACATGGTCCGGCTTGAAGAGGCCGAGCAGGAATGTGTAGCCGGCGAATAGCATGATCTGGAAAACTGACGGTCCCCAGGCGCCGAGATACATGTCGCCGACCGACTTGCCGAGCTGATCGGCGAGAACGATGAGTACCAGCGAGGGCGGCACCAGTTGGGTGATTGTACCGGACGCCGCCAGCACGCCGGTGATGTAGCGCATGTTGTATCCGTAGCGGATCATCACCGGCATCGAGATCAACGCCATGGCGATGACTTGCGCCGCCACCGTGCCGGTGATGGCTCCAAGAATAAAACCGACGATGATGACGGAATAGCCGAGGCCGCCGCGGATCGGCCCAAACAGCTGGCCCATCGAATCGAGCATGTCTTCCGCGAGCCCGCAGCGCTCAAGGATCGCGCCCATAAACGTGAAAAATGGAATCGCGAGCAACAGGTCGTTGGAAAGAACGCTTCCAAATACCCGGCCGGGAATGGCCTGAAGAAAATTAAGATCGAAGAATCCGAGATGGATTGCGAGGAAACCGAATGAAAGTCCCACCGCGGCAAGCGTGAAGGCTACCGGGAAGCCGATCAGCATGGATAGAACCAGGCCGCCGAACATCAGCGGTGGCATCATTTCCAGCGTAATCATTGCGTCGGCCTCTCGTATTTTGCATCGATAGTCACTTGGCCCTGCAGCGCGGCGATGCGCTTGATGACTTCCGATACGCCTTGCAAGGCAAGCATCACGAAGCCGGCCGGTACCACGAATTTGATCGGCCACCGGATCAGGCCGCCCGCATTACTCGACACTTCGTTTACGACGTAAGCCTGATGGAAGAACGGCCAGGACAGATAGGAAAGCAGCAGACAGGCCGGGATCAGGAAGAACAGCGTGCCGATCAGATCGAGCCAGAGCTGACCGCGTTCGGAGAGAAACAAATAGAAGATCTCGACCCGAACGTGTTCGTTGCGCTTGAATGTGTATGACGCGCCGAACATCACCAGAATGGCAAACATGTACCACTGCAGTTCAAGCCAGCCATTCGAACTGTAGCCGAACGCATAGCGGATCATGGCGTTACCGGCGCTCACGATACAGGCGGCGAGCACCAGGAAATTACAAATGTAGCCTATCTTTTCGTTGATCAGGTCGATGGCCGCGCTGACCGCCAACAATGGACGCATCGTGTTCTCTCCGGCGGTCGCCATCAAAGCAAACCAGTCATTGCAACGAGCATCGCTTCGCCGCGCGTTGAACGCGTGGAGTCATGGCTCATCTTCAGGAGCGATTGCAACGATGGTCCTCCCCAATTGCGCTTTTGCCGTCTTGACCGCGCCCATCAGGCCCAGCGGCTTATCCAGCCGAGCAAGCATAAAAGCAAGCGCACCATTTCAGCGCGCCGTGGCGGCGTCAATTGGAAAATGGACAAATTGACGCGGGGTCAAACCGTTGCGCGGCCCGGCAAATCAGGCGCCGGAAATCTCAGCCGCCGGTGACGCTCATATGGCGGCTGACGCTCGGGCGGTTGTGCCGGCGATCGATGATGAAGTCATGGCCCTTCGGTTTCAGGCCGATGGCACGGTCGATCGTCGCGCCGAGGAGGTTGTCGTCGGCGGAGGCCCGCAGCGGTTTGCGCAAATCGGAGGCATCCTCGTGGCCGAGGCAGGTATGCAGCGTGCCGGTACAGGTGATCCGCACCCGATTGCAGGACTCGCAGAAATTATGGGTCATCGGCGTGATGAAGCCGAGCTTGCCGCCGGTCTCGCTGACACGAACGTAACGCGCGGGACCGCCGGTGTTCTCGTCGAGGTCGGTCAACGTGTACTGCTTGGCGAGGCGCGCGCGAAGCATGGACAACGGCACATATTGGTCGATTCGCCCTTCGCCGATGTCGCCCATCGGCATGACCTCGATCAGAGTAAGCGCCATGCCTTTGCCGTGCGCCCATTCCATCAGCGAGGGGATTTCGTCCTCGTTCAGATTCTTCAGCGCGACCGCATTGATCTTGACGGCGAGACCCGCTGACCGTGCGGCCTCGATGCCGGCCAGAACCTTGTCGAGATCGCCCCAGCGGGTGATGGCCCGGAATTTCGCCGGATCGAGCGTGTCCAGCGATACATTGATGCGGCGTACCCCACAGTCCCGCAACTCGCCGGCAAAACGCGCCAGTTGTGAGCCATTGGTCGTCAGCGTCAGTTCATTGAGCGCGCCGGTGTCGAGATGGCGCGAGAGTGAGCGCACCAGCGACATCACGTTGCGCCGGACCAGCGGCTCGCCGCCGGTAAGCCGCAACTTTCGCACGCCCTTGGCGATGAACGCCGAACAAAGCCGATCGAGCTCTTCGAGCGTGAGCAAATCGGCTTTGGGTAGAAATGTCATGTCTTCGGACATGCAATAAAAGCAGCGCAGATCGCAGCGATCCGTGACCGATACCCGCAAATAACTGATCGTCCGGCCAAACGGGTCGGTCATCGGACGGGACAGCGACGGGAGAGGACTCAATGAGGGTCCGTTCATTCGATACGCCTTGTGACTGCGGAAGCCGCGATGATGCGGCGCAGAGAGTTCCACAGCCGCAATCTAGGCATGATGCGATCCGCGTACAATCCGCCCCTTGTCTGGAGCAAGCAATCAGCGGCTGGGGGCGGACGGCGGCGGATCGGGGAACGGCGATCCCGCCGGAGGCGCCGCCGCGACGCTCTTGGGCAGTTTTGGCTTTTTCGGCTTCAGCATTTTCCCCGCCGCCCTGGGCGGCGGGGCGGCCGGCTGAAGTTCCGCGACCACTGGACTGGGATCGAGCGTCGTCGAGGCTGGCGTGGAGAAATCGCCGGGGATATGGATTACCTGCACCGGGATAGTTGCCGGCTGGAACTTGTTCAGCGTGTAAGTAACCGAGAAACCGCTGTCGGGAGCGGGCACGGCGACGGAACATGGCGTCTTGCAACCCGGTCCCAGCGACGTGCGGGCATCGGCTCCTGCCGGCACCGACTCGAGCTGGACCTGCACCGTCGGCGGGGTCGGCTTGAACGCGTCCAAGGAAAACGAGGAGCAGCCGGCGAGGCTAGCTCCCGCTACGGCAATCGCGATGGTACGACGCATGATCAATCCGTCACCAAAATGCGGCTAACTGCCACAATCCCCGCCCTGACCATAGGAGTGTCAGGACAGCGGCGCAACCGTGCGGGCCTGCATCGTTAAGTGATGGTTAATGTCTGGAGCGTGCTAGACAAAATACCGAATGAAATCAGAACATTAGATGGTGTTTCGCTGAAACGTCAGGCTTTCCACCGCCGCCGGCAGCTCGCTCATGTGATTGATCAGCCGATCGGGTTTGAGATCCGCGATTGGAACGTCGGTATATCCAAATCCAACGCCGATGACCGGAACTCCGGCGCGGCGGGCCACGCCGATATCCGGACCGGCATCGCCGACCATGATCGCGGATGACAGCTGCCCGCCCGCGCGCGCCACCGTCTGCCGCAGTATGGCCGGGTCGGGCTTCGAAACGCCGAAAGTGTCCGCACCGCAAATCGCGGAAAACCGTGAACTCAATCCCAGCTGGTCGAGCAGCAGCTTCGACAGCCACTCCAGTTTGTTGGTGCAAACCGCAAAGCGATATCCCTGCGCGGACAAATCATCGAGCGCGCCTTCCAGGCCTTCGAACGGGCGCGAAACGTCGGCGATATGGGCCGCATAGTAATCGATGAAGTCGCTGGTGAGCCGGGTGATGTCTTCGAGACCGGCGGAGCGGCCCTCCAATTCCAGGCCGCGTTCGATCAGCCGGCGGGCGCCCGCGCCGATCATATTGCGCGCGGAATGCAGCGGGACCGGGGGCAAACCCTCGCGGTCGAGAACGAAGTTGAGCGCGTTGATCAGGTCGGGCGCCGTATCCACGAGCGTGCCGTCGAGATCGAATACAATGGTGCGGGAAGAGGTCATCGAAAATCGCTATCGGTCTGCGCCCGATCATGCAAGCAGGATGATAGGCATTTGCCATAACCCAGAGGCAGCGGGGAGCGGCGATGGACAAGGTGGCTCACTAACCCAAAGTCGTTGTATCGGGGTATTGATAGCGCTGTTCCTCCTTCCAAAACGACGCTAGATATGCCCCGCGACATCGCTGGTTGCATGTCGGCAGCGGCTTCTGAGGCATCATTTGCACGTGAATATGGACGGATTGAAACGGCAAGCGGCGGCCCGTGCGCTCGAATATGTGCGCGACGGCATGAGGCTTGGCCTCGGCACCGGTTCGACCGCAAAGCATTTTGTCGAACTTCTCGGTGAACGGGTTCGCGCCGGGCTCGATGTCATCGGCGTGCCGACGTCGGAAGCGACCCGTGCCGACGCGATGCGATGCGGCATTCCCTTGACGACGCTCGACGACATCGATCGGCTCGATCTGACCATCGATGGCGCCGACGAAATCGACCCGGCTCTCAATGTCATCAAGGGCGGCGGCGGCGCATTGCTGCGCGAAAAGATCGTTGCCGCGGCGTCTGATCGAATGATCGTGATCGCCGACGATTCCAAATGGGTCGAAGTTCTCGGCTGCTTTCCGTTACCGGTCGAGGTCATTCCATTCGGCCTGGCGGCGACGCGACGCGCCATGGATAGGGCATTTGCGGAAAGTGGCGTTTCCGGGCAAATGGTGGTCCGAAAGGGCAAAGACGGTCACGTTTTTGTCACCGATGGCGGCCACTGGATCGTCGATGCCCATCTCGGACGAATAACCGATGCTCCGCGCCTGGCGGAGTTGCTGAATTCGATACCGGGCGTTGTCGAGCACGGGCTGTTCATTGGTCTTGCCAGCATAGCGATGCTGGCAGGCTCTCAGGGAATTCGCGTTGTTGAACGGCGGTAACGCCGCAATCTTAGGAGGATTGGAATGAAGCGCCTTTCGAGAATTTTGTCGGCCGCGGGCCTTGCATTGGGGTTGGCTCTGGCCGGCGTTCCAGCCGGAGCACAGCAGCAGCCACCTCCGCTCAAGCCGGCTTCTCCGGCCGCGATCGCTGCGGCCAAGGAAATTCTGACGATGAAGAACGCGAGCGCGATGTATGCCAACGCCGTTCCCAACATCGTTCAGCAGACCAAGGATGCGCTGTTGCAGAGCAACCTCAACTATCAAAAGGACCTCAATGAAGTTGCCGTGGTCGTCGCCCAGAGCCTTGCCGGCCGCGAGAAGGAAATCGGCGAAGGCATGGCAAAGGTCTACGCCAGCGAGTTTACCGAGCAGGAGTTGAAGGACCTCGTGACGTTCTACAAATCGCCGCTCGGCCAGAAATTGCTCTCGACGGAGCCCAGGGCAATTCAATTCAGCATGTCCTATATGAACCAGTGGGCGCAGAGTTTTGCCGAAACGGTCAACGGACAATTCCGCGCCGAGATGCGCAAACGCGGCAAGGAGATCTGATTTTTCGATAGCGTTTTCGAGCGAAGTGGGTACCGGTTCGCGTGACGAAAACGCGTCAAAAACAGCATCCGGGCAGGGTGACCATGGCTGAGTTCGACGTCGATCTGTTCGTCATCGGAGGAGGTTCGGGCGGGGTTCGCGCCGCCCGAATCGCCGCGGGCTACGGCGCGCGGGTCATGGTCGCCGAAGAGTACCGGATGGGCGGCACCTGCGTGATCCGCGGCTGCGTGCCGAAA
>Ga0209213_1000004_pt1 | contig 19468 bp, 19 predicted proteins | sample MedBloCAOM1_M2_FD_187843 | JGI IMG/M metagenome (GOLD analysis project Ga0209213, IMG submission 187843) | Forest soil microbial communities from El Dorado National Forest, California, USA - Mediterranean Blodgett CA OM1_M2 (SPAdes) (version 2) | ecosystem: Environmental > Terrestrial > Soil >... | reverse complement strand
TCACCCCGGCGCCTTGACCCCCAGCGCCTCCGCCGCCGCGACCAGCCGCTTCCAGGTGCCGGCCGGCACCGGAATGCCGGAGGCCTCGCGCTCCGCCAGAATGGCGTCGCCGCGCTCGCCCGGTAGCAGGATGCGCTCGACGCCTTCGGCGCGCGGCAGGCCCGTGATGGCGTCGCCCAGGAGGTCGACCTCGCCCGTCAAAGCGTCGAGATCCCCGATCGCCTGCAGGTCGACCGCGATCGCGATGGCGTTGAGGAACGGGTTGTCGGCAAGGCCGCCCGAAAGCGCAAGCGAGATCAGCGGACTGCCGACCGCGAGGCTCGCCAGGCATTCGATCATCAGCGAGAGGCCGGAGCCCTTCGGTCCGCCGAGCGGCAGCAGGGTCGCGATCTTCTTTGGATCGGTGGTGTCGCGGCCCTCGGCGTCGAGGCCCCAGCCGGGCGGCACCGGATCGCCCTTGTCCTTGGCGGCCAGCACCTTGCCGTTGGCGACCGTGGAGGTCGACATGTCGAGCAGGAAGGGCCGGCGCTTCTTGCCCGGAACCGCGATCGCGATCGGGTTGGTCGACACGCCGGCGACGCGTGCCCCGTGATAGGCCATCAGCGGCCCCGACGCCGTCATCACGATGCCGGCCATGCCCTGGCGCGCCGCCTGCAGCGCGAAATATCCGATGGCGCCTGCATGGGTCACGTTGCGCGCCGCGCACCAGCCGATATGCACCGCCTTGGCGCAACCGATCGCCTCGTCCATCGCCCGCGTCATGCCGATGACGCCCGGCGCCCGATCCGCGTCCAGCACCGCGATCGCGCCGGCGCGGCGCTCGACTTTCATGGCGGGGCGGGGATTGATCGACTTCTTCTTCAGGAGGTCGACATAGCGCGGGATGCGGATGATCCCGTGCGAGTCGACGCCGCGTAAGTTCGCCCACACCACGCCCTGCGCCCAGGTCGCCGCCATCGCGGGCTCGACGCCGGACGCCGTGAAGATCGCGGTGGCGAAACCGGTGAGTTCGGATTTGGTCAGGCGGATGTGGTCGCTCATGCCGGGTGGGACTATCAGAGCGGCGCGGATCGGTCGAGCCGGCCCCTGGCGATATCGCGCGGCACGCGGGCCAGCGATGGCGGCATCCTATTGCGGGGTGATGCCGGCGACCCGCACCACGTCGACGACGCGCTTCACTTCGTCTTTCAGGGCCCGTCCGTACTCCTCCGGCCCGACCCCGACGGGCTCGATCCCGGCGACCGCGAACTGGCGGACCATGTCGGGCTCCTTCACGAGGGCAACCGCCTCGGCGGCGATCTGACGGATGATCGCCTGCGGGGTACCGCTGCGCGCCAGCAACCCGATGATCGGCGCGAAGTCGAATCCCGGCACGTAATCGGCGACCGGCGGGATGTCGGGGGCCTGGGACGAGCGTTGGGCGGCGTTGTTGGCGAGCAGGGTCACGCGCTTGGTCTCGATCGCGCCACTGAGCGACGGATAGGCCGAAAACGCGACGTCGACATGCCCGCCGAGCAGCGCCGGCACCGATTCGCCCGTCCCCTTGAACGGCACGTGGGTCATCTGCAGCTTGAGAGCGGCCTTGATGGCTTCCATCGAGAGGTGATGCGTGCTGCCGACGCCCGACGATCCATAATTGAGCTTGCCCGGATTGGCCTTCGCGTAGGCGATGAATTCCGGCATCGTCCGGACCGGGACCTGCGGATGCGCGGCGAGGAAGAGCGGCGCCCGCGCCAGCAGCGCGACCGGCACCAGATCCTCCGGGTTGTAAGGCAGCTTGCTGTAGATCACCGGATTGATCGACACGACCGAGCCGTCCGTCACCATGAAGGTATAGCCGTCGGCCGGCGCCGTCGTGAGCGTGGCCGCCGCGACGCCGCCGTTCGCGCCCGGCCGGTTCTCGACCACGACCGATTGGCCCAGTTGCTCCTGCAGACGCCGCGCGACGATGCGCGCCACGGTGTCGGGCAGCCCGCCGGCGGCGGCCTGCACGAGGAACTTGATGCTCTGGTTTGGATATGGCGCCTGGGCTTGCGCGCCCGATGCCGTCAGCACGCCGATGAGAAGCGCGAAGCTCGCAATGATTTCCTTGAGCGGCCGCCTGGCCATCGATGGCTCCTCCCAGACGCGTTCCCCTGAACGGGTGTCCGATGATAAGTCGTCAGCGAGCGCGTTGGCGAGGGCCGGGATGAGCGATTCGGCGCGCGTCCGAGGACCTGTGCGGGGCGCTCAGCGCGGTGGAATCTGGATCAGCTCGGCGAGTTGCTCCTTGCTGAGCGGTGCGGTCGTGTATTTCAGCTCGACGGCGTCGTGCACGATGATGTCGAGCCCGGTGATCTTGTCGGGATTGACCGCTTCCTTGGGGAAGAAGTCGTCGCGCGTGCGCTTGGCCTTCGCTTCGGTGATTCCCAGCCAGTCCGCATAGGCCTTGAGCGCGGTCGGATCGGCATAGGTCCAGTCGATCGCCTCGCGATAGGCCTTCATGAACCGCTCGATGACCGGCTTGCGCGCCTCCAGGGTCTGCGCGGTCGCCACCATCAGGCGGACGGTCTGGCCCTTGAACACGGCGGCATCGTTGCCGTTGCCGAGCACGCGGATCTGCCCCTGGTCGATCTGATCGAGCCCGAAGGGCGGCGCCGACCAGCCAACGTCGACCTGGCCGGACATCACCTGCGTGAGCGTCGAGGACGGGCTGCCGGTCGCCACCATCTTGGCTTTGAGGCCGAACTGCTTGACGAAGGCGTTGACGATGCCGTGCGTCGAGGAGCCGTTGGTCGAATACGCGATGGTGTGGTTCTCGGCGATGTCGGTGAACTTGCGGATGGGCGAGTCCGCCCGGACGTACCAGTAAAGGTCGCCGGCACCCGTCGCCTCGGCGCCGATGATGCGCACCGGCGCGCCTTTGGCGAAGGCGCTCAGCGTGCCCATGATGCCGACCGCGACGCCAACGTCGACGCCGCCCGAGAGGACCGCCTGCTGGGTCTCGCCGCTGCCCTGGGTGTAGACGATCTCGAGCGCGAGCCCGTGCTTCTTGAAGATGCCGGCGCGCTGGCCGATCTCGGCGAATGAGGTGTCCCAATTGCCGCGCTGGCCGATCGCAAGCTTGAGCTGGTCCTCGGCCCGCGCCGCCGGCACGGCCATCGTCACGCACGCCGCGGCCGCAAGGGCGCCGAGCCTCGTCAGCAGTCTCATTCATTCCTCCCGCAGTTTCGGCGTCGTCCGCTCTTACGGCGGACTTGGCAAACCTCTCAGGCGACGCGCTCCTGATCGTCCCGCAGCGCGAGCTCCTCGGGGGCGACGCCGAGGGTGCGCCAGTCGGTCGTCTTCGGCACGATCCCTTCGAACGAGCTGATCTTGGCATGGGGGATATGCGGCGTGGTGCGTCCGATCGCCACGCCGGTGTCGCGCATCCGGCGCGCCGCGTCGATCATGAGGCGGCGGAATTCGACGACCGCGATGTCGCTCGCGCCCAGCCGCTCCTTGGTGCGATCGGAAATGCCGTTGCGCCCCATGGTTTCCCACATCGCGATGTCCTGGTTGGGGATGCCCGCGATGCCGGTGAAGTTGCCGAGCTTCATCGCCTGGCGGTCCTGCAGGTAGGTGTTCTCGCGCGTGCGCTTGTTGCGATAGTTCTCGTCGACGTCGATCCCGACCTGGGCGACGTTGAACTTGCGCCAGGCTTCCTGGTCGATGCCTTCCTTGTCGGATCCGTTCCAGGCGATGAAATAAAAGTCGGTGTTGTGGTCATCGATCGGCGCCAGCACGGTGGTGACGTTGTGGAGGTTGTTGGGCGGGATCAGCGACATGAAAGGCGCCACGAACACCGTGGTTCGCACGTAATCATGCGTATTGGCGTTCTGGATCGGGCGCCGGATCGCCGCATAGCGGAAGCCGAAGCTGGTGTGCTGCACCTGGAAGCGCGGCGCCCGGTCGGTCGAGGGGCGCAGCCAGGTCTGGTCGGTCGCCTTGGCGCCGTCGACCCGCGCCGGCACCATGTCGGAAGAGTGCAGGCTGGAGCTGTGGGCGGAATCGATCTGCCCCTCGGTGATCTGCGCCCAGTTCGCCTTCACCTTGATCTTGAGGATGCTCACCCGCGCGTCCGGCGTCGGCGCGAAGGGCGGCGGTTCGAATTCCGGCATGGCCTCGGCCGGTCCCATATAGGTCCACACGAAGCCGCCGGCCTCGCGCGCCGGATAGGCCTTGTGCTTGACCTTGGACGTGAAGCCGCTTTCCGCCGGCTCCGACGTCATCTCGACCACGTTGCCTTCGACGTCGAACTTCCAGCCGTGATAGAGGCAGCGCAGCCCGCATTCCTCGTTGCGGCCGACCACCAGCGAGGCGCGCCGGTGCGGGCAATACTCGTCGAGGACGCCGAGGCGGCCGTCGGTGTCGCGAAACACCACCAGATCCTCGCCCAGCAGCCGGACCGCGATCGGGGTTCCGTCGGGCTCGGCCACCTCCTCCGACATGCAGGCCGGAATCCAATGCCGGCGCATGAGCTGGCCCATGGGCGCCTCGCCTTCCACGCGGCACAGGAGGTCGTTTTCTTCGGACGTGATCATGGGGCGCCTCCGGCATGGGCGGGGTCCTGCAGACCGCGCGCCAAAAAGCTTAGCGATCTAAGATTACCAAAAAACCCCTCCGCTGTCGAGAATTTCGCGCGGCTTTTTGTGCAGTGCGGAATCGACCCGAACCGCTTGAACCCCGATCATTAGCCCTCTAAGTATTGCGGCCTGCGACCCACGCAAAGGCAAGCGATGTCATCCGGCACTCCCGGCACCCCCGACCCGGCCATGAAGCCGCTACGCGTGACCCGCGCCGAGCCGATCGCCGAGGACATCCATCTGTTCGAGCTGCGCGACCCGTCGGGCGCGGATTTGCCGGAATTCTCGGCCGGATCACATGTTTCGCTCAAGGTGCCGAACGGGCTGATCCGCAAGTATTCGCTGTGCAACGCCCCGGCCGAGCGGGACCGCTACCTCATCGCGGTCAAGCGTGAGGCGATGGGGGGCCGCGGCGGCTCCGAAAGCATGATCCGGGACGTGCGTCCCGGCAGCGAGCTCGCGGTCTCGCCGCCCGCCAACAACTTCGCGCTGGTCAAGAGCGCGGCCGGCTATCTGTTCGTCGCCGGCGGCATCGGCATCACGCCCATCATGGCGATGATCCGCCAGCTCAAGGCGACCGGCGGCCGCTTCAAGCTGTGCTATTGCACGCGCTCGCCCGCCGTCACCGCATTCCGCGACGAGCTCTCGGGGTCGGAGTTCCGCGGGCAGGTGACCATCCATCACGACCAGGGCGACCCCGCCCGTTCGCTCGACCTGTGGCCGATCGTGGAGAAACCCAAGGGCCAGCAGCTCTATTGCTGCGGGCCGCGCGGCTTGATGCAGGCGGTGCGCGACATGACCGGCCATTGGTCGCCGTCCGCGGTGCATTTCGAGGCCTTCACCGAGGCGGCGGAGCGCAAGCCCGACGACAAGCCGTTCACGGTGCGCCTGGGGCGCACCGGCGGGACGGTCGAGGTGCCGGCCGGAACCACCATCCTGGAGGCCTTGCGGGCCAAGGGATTGGAAGTGCCGAGCTCGTGCGAAAGCGGCACCTGCGGCACCTGCCGCACCCGGCTCATCGCCGGGGAGGCGGATCACCGCGACCTGGTGCTGTCCGAACACGAGCACGCCACCAACATCATGGTGTGCGTGTCGCGTGCGCGCTCCGACGAACTCGTGATCGACCGGTAGGGGGCCATGACCGACCGCAAGCTCCGTCTCGGTATCGCGGGCCTCGGCCGCGCCTTCAGCCTGATGATCCCGACCTTTATGGCCCATCCGCTGGTCGAGGTCGCGGCCGGGGCCGATCCGCGGCCGGAGGCGCGCACGAGATTCGCCGCCGAATTCCACGCCGATGCCTATGCGACGGTCGAGGAACTGTGCGGCGACCGCAACGTCGAGGCGATCTATATCGCGACGCCGCACCAGTTCCATGCCGAGCAGGTCGCGCTCGCGGCCGCCGCCGGCAAGCATGTCCTGGTCGAGAAGCCGATGGCGCTCTCGCTCGCCGAATGCCGCCACATGATCGCGGCGACGCGCGCGGCCGGCGTGACGCTCGTGGTCGGGCACAGCCATAGTTTCGACGCGCCGGTCGCCCGCACCCGCGCGCTCGTCGCCGGCGGGGACTTCGGCAATCTCCGCATGCTCACGGCGCTCAATTTCACCGATTTCCTCTATCGCCCGCGCCGCCCCGAGGAGCTCGACACCGGCCTCGGTGGCGGCGTGCTGTTCAACCAGGCCCCGCACCAGGTCGACGTGGTGCGGCTGATCGGGGGCGGCAAGGTGCGCAGCGTGCGCGCCATGACCGGCAGCCACGATGCCGGGCGCCCGACCGAAGGCGCCTATACGGCGCTGCTCAGTTTCGAGAATGGGGTGGGCGCGTCGCTGACCTATAGCGGGCACGCGCATTTCGACTCCGACGAGCTCACCGGCTGGATCGGCGAAAGCGGCGCCCAAAAGGAACCGGCGCGCTACGGCGCGGCGCGCCGCTCGCTGTCCGCCATCACGGGCGCCGAGCATGAGCTCGCCATCAAGACCGCGCGAAACTACGGCGGGCAGGGCTATGCGCCGCTGGCGGCGGCCCGCTTCCACCAGCATTTCGGCTTCCTGATCGCCGCGTGCGAGCGCGCCGATCTGCGGCCGCTGCCGAACGGGGTGATGATCTACGGCGATACCGAGCAGCGGCTCGATCCGCTGCCGCAGCCGCAGGTTCCGCGCGCCGAGGTGATCGACGAGCTGCATGCGGCGGTCGTCCATCGGGTTCCTCCGCTGCACAGCGGCGAATGGAGTCTCGCCACCATGGAGGTCTGTCTCGCGATGCTGCGCTCCGCGCGCGAGCAGCGCGAGATCCTGCTTGAGCATCAGGTCGCGGTGGAGGCCTAGGGCATGGCGGCGAAACGATCGAAACGCTCCGCCCCGGATGCCGGCACCGAGGCGATCCTGCGCCATTGGCGCGAAGCGGTGCCCAACGACCGGCTGGCGCATCTCGTCAAGGACGCGACGCGCGGCCTCTTGCGCGCCATGCAGATGCGCCTGAGCAAGCATGGCGTATCCTTCGGCCATTGGGCCTTCCTGCGAATCCTGTGGGAGACCGACGGGCTCACCCAGCGCGCCTTGAGCGTCGAGGCCGGCCTGATGGAGCCGACCACGTCCTCGGCGCTCGCCGCCATGGAGGCGCTCGGCTATATCCGGCGCGAGCGCAGGCCGGACAACCGCAAGAATATCCACGTGTTCCTGACGCCCCGCGGCAAGGCGCTGCGGCCCAAGCTGGTGCCGCTGGCCGAAGAGGTGAACGACGTCGCGGTGCGCGGCGTGAGCGCGACCGACGTGGCGGTCGCCCGGAAGACGCTGCTGGTGATGATCGAGAATCTGGCGCGCGACGAGCTGCAGGCGGGCAAGAAGCGACGGCGCATGCCGTCCACCCGCGAGCTCGCCCGCCGCGTCGCCGCCGCGAGCGCGCTCACCCGCGCCCAAACGCGCCACAAGGCCCCCCATCGAGGACTCTGACGCCGATGCACGACACCGATCTGTTCCACGAGCATCTCGCGCTCACCGACGAGGAGCGCGCCGAGATCGCCCAATATATCTGGGACCAGGAGCACGTCGATCTCACCACCATCGGCATCGACATCGGCAGCTCGACCTCCCATCTCCTGTTCGCCAAGGTGCTGCTGGAGCGGCAGACACAAGGGCTGTCGAGCCGCTTCACGGTGGTGCATCGCCAGGTGCTGTGGCGCTCGCCCATCATGCTCACGCCCTTCCTGCCCGACGGCACCATCGATGCCGCCGCGCTCGGCGCTTTCATCCAGAAGGCCTATGGGGAGGCCGGATTCGCGCGCCAGGATATCGACAGCGGCGCCGTGATCCTGACCGGCGAGGCGATCAAGAAGAAGAACGCGCAGGCGATCGACGAGCTGTTCGCCGCCGAAGCCGGCAAGTTCGTCTGCGCCACCGCCGGCCACAAGCTCGAATGCACGCTCGCGGCCCATGGGGCGGGCGCGGTGCGGCTCTCCAAGGAGCGCGACGAATGCGTGCTCCATGTCGACATCGGCGGCGGCACCACCAAGCTCGCGCTGATCGACCGCGGCGTCATCCTCGGCGTGGCCGCCTTCGCGGTCGGCGGCCGCCTGCTGGCGACGGATGAGGGCGGCGTCTGGACCCGGGTCGACGATTCGGCGCGCCTGGTCGCCCAGGAGCTCGGCCTTGCCACCGATCCGGCGACCCTCGCCGATATCGCGGTGCGGCGGAAAATCGCCCACCGCCTGGCGACCATTGCGGCCGACTACATCCACGACGCGCCTCGCGATGCGCTCGGCCGGGCGCTGCTGCTCACTGAGGACCTCGCCCGGCCGGTGGCGCCGGTCGCCATCACCTTCTCGGGCGGCGTGTCGGAATATGTCTTCGGCTACGAGGAGCGCGAATACGGCGATATCGCCAAGCTGTTGGCCGCGGCGCTGGGCGAGGAGCTCGAGCGGCGCGGCAGCCCGCTCGTGATCGACCCCGGCCAGCGCATCCGCGCCACCGTGATCGGCGCCTCCCAGTTCACCGTCCAGGTGAGCGGCAAGACCATCTATCTGCCCGACCCCGGCGTGCTGCCGGTGCACAATGTGCCGGTGGTGCAGGCCGGCCTCGATCTCGCGGGCGCGTTCGACCCGGCAGCCCTCACCGCGGCGATCGGGGCGAGCCTGCGCCGCATGGATCTCTCACCCGACTCCCGCATGGCGATCGCTTTCGCTTGGCATGGCGATCCGGACTACGGTCGCATCGCGGCGGCCGGACGGGCGATCGTGGCGGCGGTCGCGCCCGACGGCCGGCGCAGCCAGCCGCTGCTGCTCATGATCGACGGCGACGTCGGTAAGACTTTTGGGCAATTCCTGCGCAACGAGCTCGGGCTGGCGGGCGACCTCGTGTCGATCGACGGCGTGCAGCTCGCCGAGCTCGACTTCGTCGACGTCGGCGAATTGATCTCGCCCCCCGGGGTGGTACCCGTGGTGATCAAATCTCTGCTATTCTCGTGACAACCCTGGGCGTCATGCCCGCGAAAGCGGGCATCCAGTAAACACAGAGTCTAGTATGCTCGACGAATCGCAGTCCAAGGGCGTCATTGAATACTGGATCGTCCGCTTTCGCGGACGATGACGATCGAACTATCGGAGGAGACCGGCACATGAACGACCAAGCGAAAATCGACACACCCAAGCCGCGCTACGGCGTCGACGCCTATCTGGACTGGGTCGAGAATGAGGGCCTGCCGGTCACCGAGGATTTCGGCATCGATCTCTATTCGGTGCAGACCGCCCCATGGGCACGCTACGGGGTCAAGGGCGCCGCCGTGCACCTCAAGGGCCGCGGCGATTTCGCCAACATGTTCGTGCTCGACATTCCGCCCGGCGGCGCGACCTCGCCGCAGCGCCATCTCTACGAGGACGTCTACTATGTGCTGGAAGGCAGCGGCAGCACCCAGATCGAGTTCGCCGACGGCAAGAAGCGCAGCTTCGAGTGGGGACCGCGCAGCCTGTTCGCCATTCCGCTCAACGCCAAGCACCGGCACTTCAACGCCAGCGGCCGCGAGCGCGCGCTGCTCGTCACTACCACCGACCTGCCGCTGGTGATGAACACCTTCCACAACGAGAAATTCATTTTCGACACCGACTTCGAGTTCGGCGACCGCACCGGCAAGAACGAGTATTTTGCCGGCGAGGGCGATCTCATCACGGTGCGGCCCGGCAATCACATGTGGGAGACGAACTTCGTGCCGGACCTCGCCGCCATCGAGCTCAAGTCCTGGGGCGACCGCGGCGCCGGCGGCTCCAACATCATGTTCGTGCTCGCCGACGGCACCATGCACGCCCATATCTCCGAGATGCCGGTCGGCACCTACAAGAAGGGTCACCGTCACGGCCCCGGCTTCCACGTGATGTGCGTGACCGGCCACGGCTATTCGCTCGCCTGGTTCGACGGCGAGAAGGATTTCACCCGCATCGACTGGAAGCATGGCACCGTGTTTCCGCCCTGCGACCAGCAGTTCCACCAGCACTTCAACGCCAGCCAGCAGCCGGCGCGCTATCTGGCGACCGGCGTCGGCGGCCTGCGCTATCCGCTCACCTTGTCGCAGCGGCGCTCGCTCCTGGGCGTCAAGCCGGGCGAGAAGGGCGCGGTGTCGGTCGACATCAAGGAAGGCGGCGACCAGATCGAATACACCGACCAGGATGCGCGCATCCACAAGATCTGGCTCAAGGAAATGGCCAAGAACGGCGTCGAGCCCAAAATGGAGAAATATTTTCCGCAGGCCGAGCGCGCGCCCGTCATGGCGAAGTGACTTTTGCGCTGCAGCTCCGCCACCGGCGTCATGGCCCGCGCAAGCGGGCCATCCAGTAATCACTCACGCTGCTCGTGTGAAGACTGGATCGTCCGCTTGCGCGGACGATGACGCAGCGGAATAGCGCGCGGCGCTCGCTGCACGAGCTACGGCGCCTTGTAGATCACCGCCTGCTTGGCGCGCTCCACGATGTCGGGCGGCGTGGCGTAGATCTTCTCCGCGATCTTCTGCAGCTCCTCGCCCGAGATCGGATCGAGATCGAGGCCGAGCCTTTCGCCTTCGGCGCGCAGCTCGGGGTCGCGCAACGCATCCATGAAGGCCTTGCGCAAGGCGGCGACACGCTCGGCCGGCACGCCCGGCGGCAGGATGTAGGGGCGGCCGAAAATCTCCGAGCTGTAGATCAGCTCCATGATGGTCCGGTCCTGCGGGCTCTTGGCGAAATCGACCGCGAGCGGGACGCCCTTGCGATTCACCTCTGGATGGCCCTTGTCGTGCTCCTGGACCAGCACCCGGATGAAGCCTTTCTCCAGCCAGTCGGGGTGCTGGACCGACAGGCTCGACCAGGAGAAGCCGCACAGGCCCTGGACCTCGCCCTTCTCGATCGCGAGGGTGATCTCGCGCGTGCCCGGATAGCCGCTCACGATTCGGAATTTGGTGCCGACCGCGTTGTTGAGCAGCGCCGGAAAGTCGCGCGTCGAGGTGCCGGGCTGGCTCGCCCCGATGATGACCTCGCGCGTCAGCGCGTCCCGGAAGCTCTTCACCGGCGCGTCGGCGCGCACCACGCAGACGTAATAGTCGACGGTGGCGCTGCCGAGATAGATGAATTTCGAGGCGTCGTGCTTCATGCGCGCCTTGTCGCCGAACAGCGGGTCGAGCACCGCCGCGGTCTGCACCGCCCCGATCACGGTGCCGTCCTTGGGGGCCACCGCGTAGATGTGGGCGGCGGCGGCATTGCTGCCGGCGCCCGGCATGTTGCTGGGCACGATGACCGGATTGCCGGGAATGTATTTGCCGAGATGCCGCGCCAGCAGGCGCGCATAGGTGTCGTAACCGCCGCCCGCCGACGAGCCCACGATCAGGTTGATCTGCTTGCCCTTGTAGAAGGCCGCGACGGCGTCCTGCGCCTGTGCAGGCTGCGCGTACAGCGCCGCGATCATACAAATGTAGGGTGGGCAAAGGCGCGGCACGCGCCGTGCCCACGCACTGATTTTTCCGGCAACATTCATGATCTACCAAACTTTTGTTTGTGAATCCGTCCGAGGATATTGCCTCGCGAGGCGCGTGGGCACGGGCGCGTAGGGCGCCCTTTGCCCACCCTACAAAAACGAAGATGCCGGGCACAAGGCCGGGCATCGCAAGCGCGCGCCTGTTGCCGTGTGCGTTTTCGCACCTCAGGCGCCCGGCCTCGCACCTACCTCCCGATCATCGAGATCGCTTCACGCCAATGACGGGTGCAGCCGAGATCTCGGTCAGAGAAAGCAATGGAGAAATCCCATGAAGACGATCATCGCACTCCTCACCACGACCATGCTGGTTGCCGGCGCCACGACCGCCATGGCGGCCGAACAGGGCAGCAACCAGGCGCCGGACTACGCGCTCAGCCTGCGGGCGGCCCAAGGCTTCGGCGGCGCTTATGCGTCCGCGCGCCTGCCCGGCCAGGTCCACAACAGCGTGTTTAACGTCCCGACCCAGGGCGACTTCCAGCTCCAGGGCCGGTGAGGACCTCAATGAGGGCCTCATGTCGAGAATGGCTGGCCGCAAGGCCGGCCATCTCTTGCTCGGCCATCCATCAGCGGCCTGCAGTTGGCGGGTTTCGCTGCGCTCAACCTACCCTACGATGGCCTGCTTGCGCCCTCGCGCCTCACGCCGCCGCGGTGTAGTTGCCGTATTTGATCAAATTCTCTTTCTGCTTTTCGTTGCGCGGTGGCAGCTTGAACAGGCGCGCCGCGGTGCCGCCGAGGATGTTGTGCTTGGCCTTCTCGGACAGGAACGGAAGGTCGTAGATCGTGCTCGGCAGGTCGAAGTCCCAGTGCGGATAGTCGGAGGCGTAGAGCAGGTGGTTTTCCGCATCCATCATGCGGAAGGTGCATTCCAGCGCCTCGCGGTCCTGGATCTCCATCGGCTGCGACGAATAATACATGTCGCGCATGTATTCGCTCGGCTTCTTCTTGAGGCCCGGGCATTCCGACGGCCGCATCATGAACTCGTGGTCGAGCCGCTGCATCAGGAACGGCACCCAGGCGAGGCCGGATTCGATCCAGATCACCGGCAGCTTGGGAAAGCGCTCGGGGATGCCGTTGGTGACCCAGTTGGTCAGGTGCAGGATGTTGTAGAACGAGAAGCCGAGCGCATGCACCGCGAGGAAGCGGTTGCAGCTCTTGAACACGCTTTCGCCCCAGTGGAAGGCGGAGTGGAACGACAGCACCAGGCCGCGCTCCTCGATCGCCCGATAGACCTTCATCAGCGAGTTGTCGTGCACCGGGATCGTGCGCACCGTCGTGACCATGAACCCGCCCACGCCCGGGCGGTCACCGAAGGTCTCGACGTGGCGGAGCGCCGCGTCCGGATCGGAGATCGGCAGCGACAGCATGGTGTAGAAGCGGCCCTTCGATTCCGGCAGCACCTTTTCGGTGACCCACCGGTTGTAGGCCCAGCACAGGTCGACCTCCATCTCCTTCTGGGGATGCAGCCCGATATTGAGCATGCCGGTCGGAAACAGGCACGAATAGTCGACGCTCATGGCGTCCATCCAGCGCTCGCCGAGCGCGACGTCGCGCATATGACCGGTCTGGTCGGTCTTCTCGGAATTGCGCAGCGGATAGCGCGTCACCCGGCCGCCCATGTCCTGGTAGCCGACCTGGACCGGCATCAGGTTGCCGCGCCCGCCCTTCATGGTCTGCGCCATCGAGAGCTGGCGCAGCACGTCGTTCTCCATGTAGGGCAGGATGTCCTTGATGTGCTCGTTCTCGTAGTGGTGCGCGTCGACGTCGACGATCATCATGTCGTCGAACTTGCGCTGGTGCGCCTGCTGGGCAGCATGCGCGAGCAGCCGGCTGGTGTTCAGCTCTTCGACCGATACGCGGCGGGTGCGATCAGATTGGAGATCCATTTCTAGCTCCTGTGCGGTTTCCTGCACGCAACGTTTCGCGTGGCGACGCCGGCCTCAACGGCCTGTCCAGCTCTGCCACATTCCAAGCTCGAACACGGCGAGATTGCCGGCCCGCATCAGGCCGCTCGCCGTGATCATGATATCGGTGGGCGTCACCTCGCCCACGGGTAGCATCTGGCTGCCGGCCTCCGACTGCGCCGAATAGAGCCGGCAGGCGGCGGTCATCAGCTTCTGCAGCGCCTCGGGCGTGAGCACGTCGTGATCGCCGGTGGCGAGCGCGCGCTGGATGTCGGCCGCCAGCTGCTCGGCGGCGGCCTGCGTCGGCCGCGCGGCGCCGGCCGGCTGCACAGGGGTGCGCGCGGCCGGTTTGGGCCGGCGGACGGCTTTTGCGGTCGCGGCTTTACGCGACGACATAAACCTCGTCTCCCTTCTGCACCACCTTGTAGCGCCGCAGCTTGAGCTTGCGGTCGGAGACGCATTCGCCGGTCTTGATGTCGTATTCGTAGCCGTGCCACGGGCACACGAAATGCGTTTCGGTGTCGGAGAAATACAGACCCTTGGAGGTCTTGTCCGGCATGATCCGCTCTTCCACCGCGGCGATGATCATGCCTTCGCAGGCCGGTCCGCCCTGGTGCAGGCAATAATTGCTGTAGGCGTGGAATTCGCCGCGGTCCTTGAAGATGCCGATCTCGGTATCGCCGACGAACACGATCCGGCGGTCGCCGTCCTTGAATTCCGAGGCTTTGCCAACAAGCTTTTCGGCCATGAGTAGAACTACCTCCCATCACGAAGCGAGCGTTTTAGGGCCGTTCTGGAGCATTTTCCGGCGAAGTGGAATTCCGGTTCGCCGTAGAAAATGCGACCGAACATACTCCTAGGACTGAACGCCGACGCCCGGCATTAGGCCAGTCTATAGAACATTTGCGGGTGCGCCGCCAGCGCATCCCGCCGCCGGCCCCCTGCATGACTGCTCTGCCTTAACCCTAGTCGTGCCGGTCGCGCATGAAGTCGGGCATCGGCAGCGGACCCCACAGGTTGGGCGAGGTCTTGCGGTCCCACACCTTGGGTCGCTGCGGCGTGTCGTGATGCCAGGGGCGGGGGTCGAAATAGCCCAGTTCCTCGTCCTTGAGCTGGTCGAGTTCGATATAGAATTCGACATTCTGGTCGTCGAAATTGCGGTGATAGATCGCGACGTTGTGGCCGGGCCCATGCCGCACCGGTCCCCAGTTGATCGGGATCTTCCGCAGCGCCAGGAGTTCGCAGGCGTGCTGGATATGGGCGAAATCCTTCATCTCGAAGGCGATGTGATGCATCTTGGGCTTGGGGCCGCGGATGAAATTCACCGTGTGATGGTCGGGGTTGCAGCGCAGGAAGACGAAGAAATCCTCGATCCAGTCGGACACCCGGAAGCCCAGCACCCGGCAATAGAAATCCGCCATCGCCTGCGGATCCTCCACCACATAGGCGATGTGCCCGAGCTTGAGCGGGCCGGCGCCGAAACACTGGTGGTGGGCGCCGAGATATTTCCATTCCTGGAACAGCTCGATGGTGGTGCCCTTGGGGTCGTTGAAGGCCAGCACCTTGCCGATGCCCGGAACCGGGTCGCTGCGCAGCTCGCTTTTGACGCCGTCGGCCGCCAGTTTCTTGACCATGTCGGCGACGTCCGCCTTGGGCGAGACCTCGAACGAGATCCGGCGCAAGCCCTCGTCGCGCCCTTTCTCCAGAGCCAGCGTCAGGAGGCCGGTCTTGCTCGCCAGATAGGCGCGGTCCTTGTCCCGGCTGCTGAGCACCAGCCCGTTGACCTCGGTGTAATAGGCGAGCGCCTTATCGAGATCCGGCGTCTCGAACGTGGCATGCCCGACCCGTCTCGGCGTGATCATGGGTTCCTCCGACCTTTTGGCTGTTCTGGCGCGAAGTCATAGCACTGTGGCGATTGTTTTTCGCCAGCCGGAAATTGCATCACCGCCATCCCAGCAATACCCGCTCCAGCCAGCTGATCAGCGCGCCGATCAACAGCCCGAGCACGGCAATCGCCACGATGCCCGCCATCAGCTGGTCGGTCTGCATCAGGTTGCCGGTGGTGAGCAGGAATGACCCGATCCCCACATTGGCGCCGATCATCTCGGCCGACACCACCAGGATGAGCGCGATCGACGCGCTGATGCGGCAACCCGACAGGATCGACGGCATGATCCCGGGAACCACGACCTTCCAGACGATGGCGGGCAGCGGAATGTTGAAGCTCTGCGCCATGCGGATGAGATTGCGCGGCACATTGTCGATGCCCGCATACGTGCTGATCGCCATCGGGAAGAACACGCCGAGCGCGATGGTGACGACCTTGGCGGATTCGCCAATGCCGAGCCACAGGATCAACAGCGGCAGCAGCGCGATCTTGGGAACCGGGAACAGCGCCGAGATGAAGGGCAGGCCGGCGGAGCGCCCGAGCCAGGACAGTCCGATCAGGCCGCCCAGGATCACGCCGGCGATCGCGCCGATCAGCCAGCCGAGACCGATGCGAGCGAGCGACGCGCCGAGATGGCGGAAAAGATCGCCGCTCGCGATCAGCTCCTGCAGCGCCACCGCGATGCGGGCCGGGCTCGGCAGGAAAAGCGAGTCGATCACGCCGGCCGAGCTGCCGGCCTGCCACAGCGCCAGCACGGCCGCGAAGAAAATCCACGCCACGACGGGACGCGGTTTCGGGTCGAAGCCGCCGCCGCGGAAACTGATCCGCGTTGGCGCATCGCTCGCCGGCCCGTCACGCATGCGCGATCTCCCGGTCGGCCAGCTGCGCCTCCTCGCGGATGAGGCCCCACAGCTCCGCGTGAAGCCGCACGAGGTCGCGCTCCGCGGCCGCGCCCCGGCGCTCGCCGCGCGGGATCGGCACCGGCACGATCTCCCGGATGCGGCCGGGCCGCCGCCGCAGGATCATGATCCGGTCGGCCATGCGCAGCGCCTCGTGCAGGTTGTGCGTCACATAGGCCGCGGTGGTCTGCTCGCGCGCCCAGATCGCCTCGAAGTCCTCCATCAGCAGGTCGCGCGTCTGGGCGTCGAGCGCCGAGAAGGGCTCGTCCATCAGCAGCACCGCCGGCCGCACCACCAGGGCGCGCGCAATCCCGACGCGCTGGCGCATGCCGCCGGAGAGCTGCTTCGGCAGCGCGCCGGCGAAGTCGGCGAGGCCGGTGCGCGCCAGCGCCTCGGCGACCAGCATCTCGCGCTCATGGGCCGATACCGGATGGTGCTCGATCGGCAGCCGCACGTTGGCGGCGACGCTGCGCCACGGCAGCAGCGCGAAATCCTGGAAGATGTAGGTGAAGGGATTGAGGCTGGACGGCATCGCGCCCGAAACCGACACCGTGCCGGCGGTGGGCTGCAACAGCCCGCCCGCGATCCCGAGCAGGGTCGATTTTCCGCAGCCCGACGGGCCCACGATCGCCAGGATCTCGCCTTGCGGGATCGTGAAGCTGATGTCCTCCAGCACCGACAGCGTGCCGTAACGGTGACTGACGCCGGAGACGACGAGCTCAAACGCCATGGCGTTGGCGCTCCCCACCGTCCTGGCAGCTCACTGTCCGGCCCGCGCCTGCGCCAGGAACCGCGGGTCCAACACCTTGTCGAGGCTGAGCGCGGCATCGAGCTGCTTGATCGATTGCCAGGCGTCGATCTGCTGGCGCAGGTCGTCGGTCGCGAGCCGCGCATCGGGATTGAAATAGGGCAGGCCGGCCTCGACGGTCGCGGCCGGCTCTTCCAGATAGTCGGCGATGATCTTCAGCGTCTCGTCGTAATTCTCGCCCTTCACCGGCTTGCCGCTAGCGTCCTTCTGCTGGAATGCGCGGTCGTAGGTGCGGATCGCCCTGATATAGGCGCGCAGGAAGCGCACCACGATGTCGGGATGCTGGGTCATGGTCGCCGTGTTGGCGAAAATGCCGCCGATCTGGCCCGGCACCTCGTCGGCCATCCAGGCGATGATCTTGGCCGCCCCGCTGTTCTCGATCTGCACCGCGAGCGTCGCCGGCACCGAGGTGGCGTCGATCTGTCCGCCTTTGATGGCGGAGACGAGATTGGGCAGGGTCTGCAGCGGCACCACCGTCATGTCCGCGTAGTTGAAGCCGTGCTTTTTGGCGAGACGGGCGAGCTGGTTCTCCTGCGGCGAGCCGGTCTGGGTGGTGCCGACCTTCATGCCGGCGAGGTCGGAGGGCTTGCGTTTTCCCGCCTCGTAGACGGCGCGGTTGTAGAGGAGCGCGAGGCCCTTGAAGCCGGGCATCTCCTCGTAGCCGCCGGCCACGATCTTCATCGCGCCCTTGCCGGCGATCGTGTAGATGCCCGCGGTCAGCGCCGTCATGCCAATCGGTGCGTCGCCGGAGGCGACCGCCAGCCCGATCGTCTGCGCCGAGGTCGCGTGCAGCAGGCTTACGTCGAGATTCTGCTCGGCGAAAAACCCCTTGGCGCGCGCGATATAGAGCGGCGAGCCGGCGGAGAGCTTGTTCACCGCCACCACCAGCTTGTCGGCCGCGGCGGCCTGCGTCGCGCCGAGCGCGAGCGCGGCCAGCAGGGCCAAGATGCGAAACACCATACCGTCCTCCCGGCGCCTTTTTTTCACCTCGCCACTTCCCACTATAGCGCAGTTGAATCTGCGGGGCAGCGATCCGGCCCTCCTTGATCGCATCCCGACCCATGTGGTCAAGCGCCGCTGTTGCGGCTATTGAGGGCCCCACAATCTCGGGGAGGAACCGCATGAGCAGCTACAAACTGGTGACATTCGAGACCGCGGACGGCCCGCGGGCCGGCATGGTGGTGGACGAGCGCGTTTACGACATCGCGGCGCTGACCGGGCGGCCCGCCTACGCCACCATGCTCGGCGTGCTCGCCGATTGGCCGACGGCCGACAAGGCGTTGCGCACGGCGGCCGGCAAGCCGGATGCCGCGAAGGGTAGGGCGCTCGCCCAGACCAAGCTGCTCGCTCCGCTGCCGCGGCCGGGGGCGATCTACTGCGCGGGCGCCAACTATACCGACCACGCGCTCGAGATGTCCAAGCTGCACAACCGCCCGGTCGAGCCCGATCCGCATACCCAAGGCCTCAAGCCCTGGCATTTCATCAAGGTCTCGCACGCGGTCGCGGCCGACGGCGCCACCATCGACATCACTTCAGCCTCCAAGACGATGGATTGGGAGGTCGAGCTTGCCGCCGTGATCGGCCGGCCGGCCAAGAATGTGCCGATCGACAAGGCGCTCGATTACGTCGCCGGCTACACCATCGCCAACGATCTCTCGGCGCGCGACATGGGGCGGCGGCCGACTATATCGGACACTTCGCCCTTCAAGGCCGACTGGGTGGCGCATAAGAATTTCGACGGCTCCTGCCCGATGGGGCCGTGGATCGTGCCGGCGCAGGACGTCGGCGATCCGCACGATCTCGGGCTCAAGCTGTGGGTCAACGACGTGGTCAAGCAGGACTCCAATTCGGGCCAGATGATCTTCAACATCAACGAGCAGATATCGCATCTGTCGTCGCGCATCACCCTGCATCCGGGCGACGTGATCCTGACCGGAACGCCGGCCGGCGTCGGCGCGGCGCGCAAGGAGTTCCTCAAAGCCGGCGACACCGTGAAGCTGTGGATCGACAAGATCGGCACGCTCACCAACAAGATGGCGTGAGCCGATGGACAGCGCCGACTTCGACGCGCTGGAGGAGCGGGCGCGCCAGAAGCTGTCGCCCGGCGCCTACGCCTTCGCGGCCGGCGGGGCCGATGACGAGATCACGCTCGCCGACAACGTCGCGGCCTGGCGCCGGCTGCGGCTGCGCCCCCGCATGTTGCGCGACATCACGGCGATCGACACGAGCGTCAGCGTGCTGGGTCAGCGTCTCGCCATGCCGTTGATGGTGGCGCCCACCGGCAGGCATCGGCTGTTTCATCCGGAGGGCGAGCGCGCGACCGCGCGTGGGGCGGCCGCCGCCGGCGTGCCGGCGGTGACCAGGACATCCATCTTGGCGCGCAC
>Ga0209213_1000003_pt1 | contig 23969 bp, 25 predicted proteins | sample MedBloCAOM1_M2_FD_187843 | JGI IMG/M metagenome (GOLD analysis project Ga0209213, IMG submission 187843) | Forest soil microbial communities from El Dorado National Forest, California, USA - Mediterranean Blodgett CA OM1_M2 (SPAdes) (version 2) | ecosystem: Environmental > Terrestrial > Soil >... | reverse complement strand
TGCGGCCCGGTCTGTATGCCTTCGCTGCCGCCGCCGCCTTCCTCGGGGCGACGACGTATATCGGTCTTGTCGAGCAGCCGGCTCGGCTTGCCTTGGGCAGCCGTGCGATGATTAAGGAATGGACACGGAGCAACCGGCGCGGCACGCTGATGTTGTCGATTCTTGCCGTCGTCTCGGCAATTCTCGCCTACATCCAATTCAGGTCCAATGGCGACGTACGCTGGCTCATTGGCGGCGCCACGATCCTGGCGAGTTGGCCTTATGCCTATTTTGTGATGGTGCCGGTGAACGTCTGGCTCTGCACCCTTCCGGGAACAGCCGCCTCGCCGGTGCGCAAACTGATGCGGGACTGGGGATTGCTGGAATGGGGGCACGCCTTGATCGGGCTTGCCGCCGTATGCGCCTTCGCGTGGGCACTGGAGTGGCCGGTGTGATTGACGGCCATCAATGCCGATGTGCGATGCTTCGGCCAACATCTTTTCATTCCGGGCCGAATGAAGGTCTCGGGGTTGGCGCTGAATGAGGGGCCGATGCTTCACATCGATATTCCGACCCTGGCGGAGTTCAAGGCCCTCGCGCAGATCAAGGGCGAAACTTGCGTTTCCCTGTACTTGCCGACATCCCGCTTGGGCAAGAACGCCGGGACCAATCGCACCGCGTTCAAGGACATCGCCAGGGAAGCACTGTCGCAGTTGAAGGAAGGCGGTGCCGACAAGAACAAAATCACCGTTTTCGAGGAGCGGTTCGATCGTCTCGCAGGAACCGACCATGACGTTCAGGATCAAGACAAGATCAGAAAGCTCCAGCGCGCGAAGCCAGACCCGATCGAGTCGTTCTGGCACTATCAGGCGAACGGGTTGGCGGTGCTCGCCACTGCCGGCATGATGCGAACGTTCCGGCTGCCTAACTCGCCAAAACCGCTGGCCGAAGTGGCGGACCGATTTCATCTGACGCCACTGATACGAGCCATGACGTCGCCGCACGATATCTTCGTGCTTGCGCTGGCGGAAGAAAGCGTCCGGCTGGTCCACGCGTTCGCCAATTTTCCGCCGCAGCGGCTGCAGGTTCCAGACCTTCCTGCAAATGCGGAGGAAGCGACACGACGCCCGTCCTTTCACGTACGGGCTCCGCGCCGCAGGCTGCAGAACCTGGAAGGCGAGAAGGTGCTGTTGCATCAGTACGTAAGGAAAGTCGAGCATGCCGTACAGGGCGCACTCGCTGGACAAAACGCACCACTGGTTCTTGCCGCGGAGGAGCCGCTTGCGTCGATGTTCCGTTCGGTCAACACCTATCCGAAGCTGGCGGATGAGATGATCGAAGGAAATCCGGACCAGATAACGGATGGCGAGTTGGAAGACGCCGCGATCCCGATCCTCGACCGTCTCTATTCACGCGAACTGAAGGCGGTGATCGCGCTCTACGACGAGTTGAAGCCACGACGCGCTACGACAGACGTCTCCTACGCCGCGCATGCGGCAACCGCAGGCGCCATCGAGCAGCTTCTCGTCGATCTCGATGCAGTTGTTCCCGGCCTCGTCAGCGACATCGACGGCAGCGTTACATATTCAGCCTCTGATGATGCCGAAACCTATAGCGTCGTCGACGAAGTCGCGCGACGTGCGCTGTATACGGGGGCCAGAGTGCTGGGCGCGCGGCAGGAAGAAATGCCAGATCGGGCTCCGCTGACCGCCATTCTCCGCTATGCGTTCCACTGAGACGCCGTGGTTCTCGGCACGACGCCCATCATCAGATATCTTTGGCGCGATCGGAAATATCCATCGCGTGAATATCCCTCAGCAGGCAACGCAGCCCGTGCAATTGATCCAGCAGGTGCAGAACGATCGCAATGCCCTCGTCGTTCACACCGAAATCCACCTTGAGATCCCTGATTAGCCGCACCCGCGCGAGGTCGGCGTCCGAAAAATCAAGCGTTTTTCCGCTGCTGACAGGAATCAGCCATTCCGCTTCCACCCAGGCATCCAGCGTCGGAGTATCAAGATGCGATCGGCGGACGAATTCCTGGGTCTCCATTGTCACACTCCCATGGATTGCCGCGGACTGTCCGCCTCGGGCTGCCACTGCGCGACGAAACGTTCGAGTTTCGGATCCGGCTTTTGTGGAAGCATCAGCTTGAGCGTGACGTATTGATCGCCCTTGCTGCCGTCGGAACGCGGCACGCCGCGTCCCTTCAGCCGGAGAACGCGACCGGTGCTTGACCATTTTGGCACCGCCACCGTGACCGTTCCACTGGGGGTAGGCACCTTGATCTTTGCGCCCAGCACCGCCTCCTTCAGGGAGATCGGCAGATCCAGATAGATGTCGTCGTCTTTGCGGGAAAAGTAGGGATGCGGCAGGACGCTTATCTCGATCAGCGCATCGCCTGGTGAACCCTCGCCCACCGCCGGGCGACCTTTGCCTTTCAAGCGCAGAATCTGGCCATCCCGCGTCCCCGGCGGAATGTTAACGTCCAGCGTGGTGCCGTCAGGAAGAACAATGGATTGCTTGCCGCCGTTGACGGCATCAAGAAAAGAAAGATCGAGGTGATAGCGGACGTCCTGGCCCCGGCGGCGGCGGCCCGCGCGGCCTTGGCGGCCGAAGATCTCCGAAAGAATATCTTCGCTCCCGGAGAAATCGCTGAAATCGGCAAAGCCTGAATTGTTGTTGTAGGCTGACCAGCCATCCTGATCGGCGAAATCCCTGTAGTACTGCCGGCGTGGCCGCTCGGTGCCTGAAGCGTCGATTTCCCCGCGGTCAAAGCGCGCGCGCTTCTCTGGATCGCTCAAGATTTCGTTGGCGGCCGAAATTTCCTTGAACTTCTCTTCAGCGATCTTGTTGCCGGGATTCAGATCCGGGTGCAGCTTTTTCGCCAGGCGGCGATAGGCCTTTTGAATATCATCCTGCGTAGCGTCCTTTTTCACGCCCAGCGTTGTGTAAGGGTCCGCGGCCACTGCCCACTCCTGTTTGCATGTCGGCAAAGCCGAGCGAATGCGGCGTCATTGTTCCGCCGCCTGCGACGATCGCTGCGGAGACCTGGCCACGACAACACGCGCTGGCCGCAACAGACGATCGTGAAGCATGTAGCCATCTTCCAAAACCTGGGCCACGTTGCCGGGGGGTTGTTCCGTCTCTTCCGTCTCCATCACCGCTTCGTGCTTCATGGGATCGAACGGCTCGTTGAGAGCGTTGACTTCCTCGACGCCGAAGCGATTCAGGATCTGTGTCAAGATGCGGTCGGTGGCCGCAACGCCCTGTATCAATCCGTCGCCTTTTGCAGCCTCGGCATCGGGCGCGCCGGCACCCAGGGCACGGCGCAAATTGTCGACAACCGGCAACAACTCGCGGGCAAAGTTCGCGATCGCGTATTGCTGGGCGTCTTCCGTGCGCCGCTCACCCTGACGCCTTGTATTCTCGATCTCGGCCAGCGCCCTCATCAACCGCTCACGCAGCGACGCAATTTCGGATTCCGGATCGTTCTCTTTGCCTTCGCCCGTAGCTGAGGGATCAACATCGTCGTCCATGGTGTTTGTCGCCATGTCCATACTCCCGATCTTATACTCCGACGTCTCCCGCGTCGCGTCTGAGCCCTGATGTTTCAGGACGCTCTACGGTCGCGAGGATCGACTTCCTCGAACTCGGCATCGACGACGTCTTCGCCGGAAGAGCCGCCTCCGTCACCGGACGATCCCGCTTGCCCCCCGGCGCCTTGCGACGCTGCGCGATTCAGGGCTTCGCCTATCTTGGACGCTGCCTGCTGCAGACGTTCCGTCGCCTGACGGATTGTTTGCACGTTTTCCGATGTCAGATTTTGCTTGGCTTCGGCGATGGCCTGCTCGACCTGCTGCTTGACGTCGGCGGGGATCTTCGTCTCCGCCTCCTTCAGTGCTTTCTCGGTGCTATAGATCGCCGCATCGGCCTGGTTGCGCGCTTCGACGAGCTCCTTGCGGCGCTTGTCTTCTTCGGCATGAGCTTCGGCCTCCTTCACCATCTTCTGGATATCGGCCTCGCTCAGGCCGCCGGATGCCTGGATCCGGATGCTCTGCTCCTTGCCGCTCGCCTTGTCCTTGGCCGATACGTTGACGATACCGTTGGCGTCAATATCGAAGGTGACCTCGATTTGCGGCACGCCCCGCGGCGCCGGCGGAATCCCGACCAGATCGAATTGGGCGAGCAGCTTGTTGTCGGCCGCCATCTCTCGTTCGCCCTGGTAGACGCGGATGGTGACCGCCGTCTGGTTATCCTCCGCCGTTGAGAAGACCTGACTCTTCTTGGTCGGTATGGTGGTGTTGCGGTCGATCAGTTTGGTCATGACGCCACCAAGGGTCTCGATTCCGAGCGACAGTGGCGTAACGTCGAGCAGCAGCACATCCTTGACGTCACCCTGCAGCACGCCGGCCTGGATCGCGGCGCCGATTGCGACCACTTCGTCCGGATTGACGCCCTTGTGCGGTTCCCGCCCGAACAGCTTCTGCACAATTTCCTGCACTTTCGGCATGCGGGTTTGTCCGCCAACCAGCACGACCTCGTTGATTTCGGACGCCTGCAGACCCGCGTCCTTCAATGCAGCCTTGCACGGCTCGATGGTGCGCTGGATCAGGTCGTCCACCAGTGCTTCCAGCTTTGCGCGCGAGAGCTTGATGGCAAGATGCTTTGGCCCATTCTGATCCGCCGTGATGAATGGCAGATTCACCTCGGTCTGAGTTGCGCTCGAGAGTTCGATCTTGGCCTTCTCGGCGGCATCCTTGAGCCGCTGCAACGCAAGGCGATCCTTGCGCAGATCGATGCCATTCTCTTTGCGGAATTCATCAGCCAAATAGTCCATGATCCGCTTGTCGAAATCCTCACCGCCGAGGAAGGTGTCGCCGTTGGTCGCTTTGACCTCGAACACGCCGTCGCCGACCTCGAGAATGGATATGTCGAACGTGCCTCCGCCCAAGTCATAGACGGCGATCTTGCCGCTTCCCTTCTTATCGAGTCCGTAGGCAAGCGCGGCTGCGGTGGGCTCGTTGATGATACGCATCACGTCAAGTCCGGCAATCCGGCCGGCGTCCTTTGTCGCCTGGCGCTGGGCATCGTTGAAATAGGCTGGCACGGTGATCACTGCCTGCGTGACGGTGGCGCCGAGATTAGCTTCTGCCGTTTCCTTCATTTTGGTGAGAATGAAGGCGCTGATCTGGCTCGGGCTGTATTTTTTGCCTCTGACCTCGACCCATGCATCGCCGTTATCGCCCTGCACGATATGGTAGGGGACCATCTCCTTGTCTTTCGCGGTGATCGGGTCATCATAGCGTCGACCGATCAGCCGCTTGATGGCGTATATCGTGTTTTCCGGATTGGTAATGCTCTGGCGTTTGGCCGGCTGCCCGACCAGGACCTGACCGTCATCGGTGAAGGCGACCATAGACGGCGTGGTGCGGCCGCCCTCGGCATTTTCGATGATCTTGGCCTTGTTTCCTTCCATCACGGCCACGCAGGAGTTGGTGGTTCCGAGATCGATACCGATTGCCTTCGCCATGACCAGGCTCCTTGTTTAGAGATGCGGTAAACCGCTTTCAACGTATTGAAGCGACCCGTCGACCGGTGCATGCGCGATACGGAATTTGGCGTCGCTCATCTTCCTACCTTGCTGTCTTCGGTCATAAGCGGGACGCGCAAAGCGCGTCGGGAGGAAAAACGGCAAACGCGTCCCGCCACCGCTTGGGGGATCTCAAGCGGCTTCCTTGGTCCCTTGCTTGGCCTCTTCCTTGACTTCGATTTTCTTCGGCTCGGATTTGGCAGGCTTCGGAATGGTGACCTTCAGAACTCCGTTCGACATGGTTGCCTGCACGCTGGACGGATCGACGCCAGCAGGCAACTGCAGCACGCGCAAGAACACGCCATAGCTTCGCTCGCTGAGCTGGACGTTCTTGTCCTTCTGGTTTTCCTCGATCTTCTTCTCGCCGCGGATGGTGAGGGTGTCATCCTCGATCGATATCTCGACGTCCTTGCGCTCAAGCCCCGGCATCTCCGCGCTGACTTCGATTGCCTTGTCGGTTTCGGAGATTTCGATATTGGGGATAATCTTCGCACCGCTCTGACCCACCCCCTGTGCGAATTCGCTGAACAGACGGTCGATCTCCCGATGCAGACCGAATAATCCGAAATCAGGCCGCATCAATCCGCCGCCGCCTTCACGAAATGGAACCAGTGATGTTAACTTCATGGGAGCCTCCTTGTTACCTTGACGGGGTTTGCTGATTATTATCTTGATGGGGTTTGCTGAATGTTGCGCCGTATCAGATAAAACGGCGGTGTTACGGACTGACCACGATGCGGTCTTCGACCTTGGTGATCCCCGGTGCCGACCATGCGACACGCTCGGCCTCCTCGCGTTCGATCCAGGAGCGAACGGTACCTTTCAGCACCACCTCGCTGCCGTTCGTTTCGACGCTAATCCGATTGGCGTCCAGCTCCGCATTTCGCTTGAATGCTTCCTGGATCTTGCGTTGAATGTCTGAGGGCTTCACCTGCGGTTTCAGCACGATCGAGTTGGTCACTCCCTTTACGCCTTTCACCTTCCGCACGGCGTTTTCAGCGGTGGTTTTCTGATACTGCCACTCCGCCGCGCCTTCGAGGTAAACCCAGCCATCCTTGACGATGACCTTGATCCGATCGTAGGAAATCGGCAGTTGCGCTTTCAGGGCTGAGACAGCATCTCGCGCAATATCGGGGTCGGGGCGCTGGTCGATCGCCGGCAGCCGAACTTCGATGTCGTTCGCGACCGCGAGAACTCCAGCGACCCGCTTCGCGGCGGCCTCGGCTTCAAACTTGTCAGAGTAACTGTGGGCGAAACCCGCCAGCGTAACAACGCCATTTTTGACGGAAACGGCAATGTCATCGGCATTAAGGTCGGGATCCCATCTCAACTCGTCCCGCACATCGCGTTCTATTTCACTGTCGGATTTCATGGCTGGCTCCTCGTCTGTACAAAGGGGATTGGCGGGCTCGGCCGATGGTATCGCCGGATGGTATCGCCGATCGCGGACCAAACTTATGGGAGATGACGACCGCAGCCATGACGACCATCAACTTCTGCTCCAAGTTTATCGTTTTAGGGTGAGGGGGTGTCGTTCGGAACGCTGGTTGTTGCGAACGTCGCCGGCCGCTCCGGTAAACGACGGGAACCACACGGACCGGCGACTTCAGATCACTGGAGCGGCGCTACGGCTGTCCAAGTCGTTCGTCACCTAACCAGGGGTCGGGCCGCAGCGAATGGAGCGGGAGATCCTCTGGTCTTTTCGCCAGTTCGATTTCGTGAACATGAACGGCTTTCGCGCCGTGCCGCGTCAGAATTTCCTGGGCTTCGGCTTCTTTTTCCGGGGATCGGACTCGCACCCAGATCAGCAAACCTTGCGCCTCCGAAAGCTTCTCCAATCCCCGTGCGCGCTCCCGCTGCAACAGCCGACGCACCCAGAGCATCGCAACGCCGCCTACAACAAGCCCGGTCAGAACCGAGAAGATGCCGACGGAGAGGGACCCTATGTCTCGCGTGACAAGATAAAACGTCATGGCTATCGCGGCGATGCAACCGGCGACGCTGCCAACGATAGCTTCCGTGCTAAGCACATCGTCCTCGCCGGTAAAACGTTGCCGGGCGGCCGTCGGGATATCGGCAAGATCTGCGGGCGGAATTGACTGGTAGTTCAACCGCCGCTGCAGCTCATCGAACGAGGCGCTGACGTCGATGTCAGCGCGGTCGATTCCTGCGACAAGCAGCTCCTCTGCGGCAGCGACGAGCGCCTTCCGCGAATGGAAAACGCCCGTCACCTCGCGGGCGCGGATCCGCTCCAGGATATCGTCTGACGACCCTTGCATCGAGGTCTTCCAGGTGGCGGCTTCAATTACGCCGGATAGTTGAATTCGGACAGCTTCTTCAGTTCGTCTTTCGTCGCGCCGGGCAGCGTGATCTTCTGTCCGTTATCATCGATGACGAGGTTGTCATACGGCACCGCCACCAGACGTCCGCCCAAGCCGAGGAAGCCACCCACCTGAAGCACTGCGAAACTCAACTGTTTCTTTTCCTTATCTGCAATCACATCATCGACGGTGCCGATCTTTTCGTTCTTGTCGTTGATGACGCTGCTGCCAATCAGCTTGCTCATCCGATAGCCTTTCGCCACAACCGAAAGATCGACCTTGATGAGTTGCACCCCGGCTTGCGGCAGCGCAGGACCGGTCGCGAGAACAATGCCGGCCGCCAGCACCATCGCGAGCGCCGGCCAAATGATCCAGTCGGGAGAGCGTCGTCGTGCCCCAACAGTGTGGTCGTACGTACTCGGCGATGCGAAAGCCGCATCAACCCCGGGTTTCGGGGGCGTTCGGTATCCTGTGAAGGCAACCATGGCTCTCTCCTGAGGGTTTGACGATAGTTCCGGAGATAATCCGCAGACCTCGAAGCAGCACTGACCCTTGTCAATTCTCGAAGAACCTTTTTTGGGTCTCACGTTGATCGGACCAGGTTCTTCGCAAATCCGTTATGCACTCGTATCGGCGGCGAGGCGCATCTGGATTCCCGACACCAGGGAGGCATAATCGTAAGCACCGTCATGCCGCACACCATTGATAAAAAAGGCCGGTGTGCCGTTGACGCCGCTGCGTATGCCGCCGATAAAATCGCTGCGCACTTTGTTCCTGTATTGGCCCGTCTCGAGGGCATTGCGCAGGGTTGTTTCGGGAAGCCCGAGCGCTGCGCCAATCAGCAAAATCGTCGCAAGGCTCAGCCTGCTCTGGTTTTCAAAGAGGGCATCGTGCATTTCCCAAAACAGGCCCGCTGCGCCGGCGAACTCGGCGCTTTCGGCGGCGATCTCGGCGTGGGGGTGTACTTCGGTCAAGGGGAAATGACGGAAGACGAACCGCATGCGTCCTTGAAAATGCATTTCAACCCGATTGACGACAGGATATGCAGCCGCGCAATGCGGGCATTCATAATCGCCGTATTCAACGAGCATGATAGGCGCGTGTGCAGGTCCGCGGACGTGATCACTTTGCGTGATCGGCGCTTTCAAGGTGGCCATGTGCGTTTGCCTGATCTGAGAGCTTTTCGAGCGCGTCAAGAATTCCATCCGCGCCGGGATTGACCGCAATCGGGGAGCAATAGCTCCACGCAATCGTCCCCTGCCGGTCGAGGACGAACAGCGCGCGTTCGCAAACGCCCTCGCTCGCGCGATAGGCGCGGTATTTTCTTGCCACCTCGCCCTTAGGTTCGAAATCGGCGAGCAGCGGAAAATGCAGATGGCGGTCACGGGCAAAGGCCGCATGGCACCACGCCCCGTCGACCGAAATGCCCAACAATTCCGCGTCGTGCTTGTGGAACTCCGGGAGAATCTCGTTGTAAAGGGTCACCTGATCGCCACAGACCGGGCTCCAGTCAGCCGGGTAGAACGCCAGGATCACTGGTTTTCCCCTCAGATCCGAGAGCGTAAGGTTTTGATCGGGGGTGACCCGCAGCGTGAAATTCGGGGCAACGGTTCCGGCGGCTAGAATAGATGACATTTTCTACCTCGGGCGCGAGTGGTTGGCTCGTGGACTGCTGCTATTTACGGGCAGCATGCATTTGCGTCGTTGATTGCAATCAATTTTCGGCACTGCAATATTCGTCCCCCGCTTTTCTGTGACGGCACTGCGTCATCCGTGGCCGCGTTACGTATTTTTACGGTACGCAGATTTGCGGAATTTTTTGAACGTTGTTGCCGGGCGATGGTTCACCTTGCGCGCGGATTCCCTGAAATAAAAAAAGGGTGCGGTTATGAAAACGAAAACCCATGCTGCGGACTTCTACCGGCGGATACTTTCGGCGCAGCCTCATGCGCTGAAACGCCTCGATGCATTTGCCAAGATTATGGCCTGCAATCGCGGCCAGGAAATTCCCACTAATCCAGGGCCTGCGGGCCACTGGTACTACGTCATCACTGGCGCGGTCCGGCGATGCGCAGTCCGGGCGGACGGACGACGACAAATCGTCGATCTGATGCTGCCGCGGGATTTTTTCTTTGTTTCGGACAGCCAGAGTGAGGCAACGATCGAGGCAATTGCCGAGGACACTGTGCTGGCAAGCTATCCGGGCCAGCGGGTCGAACTGCTGGCGGAACGCGACGCTCAGTTCGCGCGGGAACTCCGTGAGGTCGCATTCCAGTCCCTCACGCGGTCGCAGTCCCAACTCCTGATCCTTGGTGGCCTCACCGCTCTTGAGAAGGTCGGTTCTTTCCTGCTTTCGCTGGATGGGCGTGCCGCAAATAAAAGCGGGCAAGTGGTGTTACCGGTCTCGCGTTATGACATCGCCGATTATCTCGCAGTCTCGGTCGAGACAGTTTGCCGCTCGCTTACGGATCTGCGGCACCGGGGCGTGATCACTTTGGCAGGCAAGCGAACGGTAAAAATTCTGAACCGGCGCGCCCTCGAAGACCGTGTCGGCGAAAGCTCAATGGCAGCAAGGGCTTGAGCCGATGTGGCGAGGGCGAATGGCGTCCTAGCCGTTTCGCTCGTTGACGGATCGCGAGGAGCTGAGCTTCGCCATAACGCCCAGGCGGACAGCCTCTGCGAGCTGACGCATTCCAAGCCGCTCCATCATGCGCGCCCGGTGAACCTCGACCGTGCGTACGCTGATACCGAGATGGTAAGCTATCAACTTGTTCGGGTGGCCGGCAATCAGTCCCTCAAGAACCTCGTGCTCGCGCGGACTGAGGGTTGCGATCCGCCGGACGGCGTCGGCGATATCGCGGTCGCGATCGGGGCGGATTTCGTTCCTGAACGCCGCCTCGATCGCCCCGAGCAAAGCATGATCGCTGTAAGGCTTCTCCAGGAAATCGGTTGCGCCCGCCTTCATGGCGCGAACAGCCGTTTGAACGTCTCCCTGGGCGGTCATGACAATAACCGCCAGGTCGTTTCTGATCTTGCGAAGTTGCGTCTGGACATCCAGCCCGCTCATGCCCGGTAAGCGAATATCCAGCAGGACACAACCGGTCTTGAACGTCTTTGCCGCCGTCAGAAACAGGTCCGGACGCTCGAAGGTGACCGGCTCGAAGTTCGCTGAACTCAGTAACCGTTCCAGCGAACGAAGGACGGCGGCATCGTCATCCACAACGTAGACGGTTCGTTCAGCCATCATCTGCCACTCCCCCCGAGGGAAGAGTAAAGCGAAAAACGGTCCCACCTTCGGGCTTCCGCTCCGCCACCAATCGACCATCGTGCGCTTCGATGATCGAGCGCGAAATCGACAACCCTAATCCCATGCCATCGTGCTTGCTTGAGACGAATGGCTCAAACAATCGGCCGGCAATATCGCCAGGAATTCCGGGCCCGATATCGGCGACGGCAATCTCGATCATGTCACCATCGAGAAGCTTGGTCGCCAAAGTGACTTCTCGCTGATCTTGATCGGCCATCGCTTCAAATGCATTCCGGATGAGATTGACGAGAACTTGCTGGATTTGAACCCGATTCACCCATACGTCCGTGGCCCTGTCATCAAATCGAAAATTGAGACGTGCCAAAAAAGGAGCAACGCCGCTCAATACGAGAGCGCCTGCTTCCTTGATCATCGAAGGCAGTTCTTCTATTCGTCTTTCCGTCTCATCCCGGGTGACGAATTGGCGGAGCCTGCGGATGATTTCGCTGGCCCGCATTGCCTGCCCGGCCGCTTCATCAGTGACTTCCCGCGCTACCATGAGACTGGCGTGATCTCCGCAAGCCATCAGCCGCTTTGCCGCGTTGACAGAGTTGACGACCGCCGTGAGCGGCTGGCTGAGTTCGTGCGCGAGAGCCGCGGCCATCTGACCCGCTGCCGTGAGGCGTGCCGCGTGAAAGAGTTCATAGCGTAATTTCTGAACCCGAAAATCGGCTCGCTCGCGTTCAAAATTCTCCACGACGAGCCTTCTGTTGGTATCTGCCAACTCGATTGTTCGCTCTTCCACGCGTCGTTCCAAACTATCGTTTAGATGACGCAGGTCCGCCTCTGAATTCTTTTGCGTGCTGAGATCGCGGTTGACCGTTGCGACGTTCATCGGCTCTCCGTTTCGTGGATCATCGATCCTGAAGCAGTCGACCAGGAAGGATATTGGTGCTCCGGATCCAAGATGCACGAGATCGAGTTCTCCCCTCCACCGGCCGGTACGCAGCACCAGAGGCCAAAGCTCGTGCTGCATTGTCTCTCGGTCTCGCGGCGAAATGAAATCAAACACGTGAAGCCGTAATGCATCGTCGAGGGTAGCAAGTCCCAACGATTGAAGGCCTGCCGGATTAACATACTGAACCCGACCGCTGAGCGAGGCGATGCCGATGAAATCGGTCGTTCGCTGCACCAAGGTTGTAAACCTTGTCTTATCTGCGTCTCCCAGCCACTTCTGGAAGGCAATCGCGGCCTGATTTGCCCCGGTATTCAGGAGCAGCCTCTCTATTTTGGTTGGAAACGTGCCGCGAGCGGAGCCGGCGGCAAGTATTGAATCGCCACCGCGCCCGATTGGCACGGTCACGACGTGGAGGTCGTTGCCGCCGGACGCGTCGGCAGCGATAAATTCCTGTTCACCGCTGAGCGTCGCTTTTTTGCTCTGCAGCATCGTCCGCACATTATCCAGACGGGCAGGATTTAGCTTCGGGTCACTGCGGATCAACTCGTTTTGATTGCCATGGCTGGGGAGTACAATGAAAACGAAATCAGCGTCCAGCATCGAGACCAGCGCGGCCACAATGCTGTCCCCGATCTGACGCATGTCATAGTTCCGCCACGCGGCAGGGAGCGTTGAGAGCGCGACCAAATCGCGGATGCAACGTCGCAATTCCTCGGGATTTGCAAGCTGCTCGGTCCACGGCATTGCTTGCGCCTTGGTTATTTTCGCAGTGGCCCGGATGAATTTGATACCTGTCTTTCGGAGTTGGCAACGTAAATTGGATTTCGCATCGCGAGGCGCTGGTCCCCGCGTAAAAAGGGGATCCTATGTCGTCTACCGTACATTGTTGGCGCAATTTGAAGGCGAGCTATCCACACTACTTCGATCAGCGATGTCGTTCTTTTGGCGCGGGGCGGGACGTCTTTTGTCGGTTGGGAATGCCGACACGGGCCAAGGGGATCCAGGCCGGCGGATCACTCGCAGGAAAAGTATCGATCAGGCTTTGAGCGACTTCGTCGGTGATCGCGATCGTTTCAATGTCTGTCGTCTCAATATTTCGAAAAGGCCGGGCATTTGCCCGGCCTTTTCGGCCTCGACGGTGCAATGTCTTGGACGTCATCGAATGCCCGCCTAGGCGGTTGTTCCGACCGCAGTGGGGTTGACCCGTTCATGCTGCCGCGACCTGAGTTTGAAAGAGAATATGACCAGCGCAACGCCAAAAACCAATGCGTATGCTCCCAGCCACCAGGTGAGTACAATGGCTCCGATCAGCGGCGTGATAATAAGCAGCACGCCATAGGCGAGAGACAATAGCCCGCCCAGAACCAGCCACCATCGGCCATAGTCTATGTTCAACCGAAAGCCCGCAGCCGTCATCAGCCCACCCGTGACAATCGCCCATGCGGCAATCAACCACACGAACGCAACAACGGTAATGCCCGGCCAGAGAAAAGCGAGAATTCCGACCGCGATATTGAGCAGCCCTTCAAATATCAGCAATCCCCAGCGATCCTCCTTGCGGCGGATCGCCCGCACAGCCGCGATGATTCCGAAGACTCCATCGACCAGCATATAGGCGGAGAACAGGATCACCAGCGACAGCATCGTTGGGCCGGGGAAAATCAGCGCGAGACATCCGAAGATGATGCCGACAATGCCTCGCAGCAAAAATAACCACCAGTTTTGAACGAGTGTCTGTGCCGCCGGATTTGATCGAACGTCAGCGGCGGAATTCGTTGTTGTATCAGCCATGACATGCTCCCATCCGCAACCTGGTTGATGGCCGAATCAAATCTCTGCTTCTTTTTGCAGCGCGAGTTCATTTATTGCATGCGCGACAATCGGTGCGTTGACGGTTGTCAACAATGCGCGGCTTTCCGGTCCAGGCGCGACAGGATGTCCAGTGCACCATTTAGCCTCCTGATTTCCTGCTTGGCCTGCTTGAGTTCGGAGTTTCCAGAAATTCCCAATTGCCGTTCCGTAGCGCGATGGAGCATTGATGCGCACGCGCGACATCAAGCATGTCGACGGTCCTGCTTGCTTGCAGTGAATAGGTGCAGAGGACGATCATTTTCTGGTCGGCGAGAGATCGATCGAGTTCGTGCTCTTACTCGCAGAACTCCTTCCAATGTTTCGTTCCTAACCAGAACGCATTTCCGCTCACCCTCATGCCACAGGTCGCTCACATCGCCCGGCTTGGGCCAGCGCAATTCTTCAGCGTCATAAGCGAAAAACTTTGCAACCAACGGCAATCGCCGAAATTCCCCTCTCGGCTGGCGGCAACGTGGCTTCGTCTTCACAAGCATCGCGGCGTTGATGCTCTGCTTGGCGACGTCGCGCGGCCGGCAGCAAGTCGAAACGAACGCCCGACTAGCAAATGCCCGTCTCGCAGGTTCGTGCCTGTCGCTTGCGATCGGATATGACTCGCGACTACTGGTTACGAGTCATGCACCGAAAGGATGATTTTTCCGACCACATGACCCTCGGCGAGGCGCTCGTGCGCCTTGTAAGCTCGGGCGAGGGGATAGCATTCCGCGATCGGAACTTTGAGCCTCGCGGCCTGCACCGCGGCGTTGAGGCGCTCGAATTCGCGAACTCCGGAGATGCCGTCATAACGGATCAGCGTCATGCCGCGCCGCTTCTTCGGCGCTGGCTCGACGCCGTTGGGATGTGCGACGCGGCCGCCGCGCCGAAGCACATTCAGACATTGCTCCAGCGCGTCTCCGCCGGCGAGAGCCATTATGGCGTCGACGCCGTCGGGTGCGAAGCGGCGCGCCTGATCGTGGATATCGGGGCGTTTGCCATCGACAACCGCATGCGCACCCATCTCCCGCACCAGTTCCACCCCTTCCTTGCCCGACGCAGTCGCAAACACTCGCGCGCCGCGAAATCTTGCGAATTGCACCGCGAGCGTTCCCACTCCTCCCGAGGCTCCGTGAATGATGATGGTCTCGCCCTTTTTCAAACCGAGCGCGTCGTCAATGCCCTGCAGGGCAGTCAAGCCCGTGATAGGGATCGCACCGGCATGCCGCAGATCTAGTCGCCTGGGGATCGGCGCGGCCTTGTCGGCGGGCACCACGACATATTCGGCGTAAAAGCCGCCCTTCGGATTCTGCCAGTTGTAGGAATAGACTTCATCGCCCACTTTCAGCCGCCGCACCCGCGGTCCGACCGCGGCCACCACGCCGGCGCCGTCGAAGCCGAGAACGAGCGGAAAATGCGGTTTGCGGCCGGCATAAAACCCTTGCCGGACGTCCGCGTCCCATCGGCCAACGCCCGCGGTATCGACGGCGATCAGGACTTCACCGGCATCAACTGGCGGCACCGGTAGGGCGTGGGCAGTGATTACCTCCGGTCCACCAAAACGGTCGATAGCCGCGGCGAACATCGTGCGGGGCACATGCATCGTGTGATGCCGTGGAGCAACAACATGGTCGGTATGGTAGAGCATGACAGCAATCTCGCGGTGGGCCTTCCATCTCCATGAAAGAGATTGCCGACCGCGGCGCTGACGTCGGTCAATTTCACGGATCCAAATGCGGGGCGCGGCGGTCCAGGATCGTCGATCCTGCAGGCTATCGGGAACGCGCCGCCTGTCTTTCCGCCGGTGCCCTGTGCGACGTGCGGGGCATGCCCGGCTCCTGCGTTTCCGGAGGGTTGAGGGCGGCGTCGATCGCATCGTCAACGCGCTCAAGCCAGACGAAGCGAATCCGGTTGCGCGCCTTTTCCGGCACGTCCTCGATGTCCTTGCGGTTGCGCGCTGGAAGCATGACGATGGTGATCCCGGCCTGGATCGCTGCCAGGACTTTCTCCTTCACGCCGCCGATCGGAAGCACCAAACCGCGCAGCGAGATTTCGCCGGTCATCGCTGTATCGCTCCGGATCGTGCGCCCGGTCAGAAGCGACGTTAGCGCCAGAAATATCGCGACACCTGCGCTCGGCCCATCCTTGGGAATGGCTCCGGCCGGAACATGAACATGGACGTCGGACTTCTGTAGTTCGACCGTGTCGATACCGAATTCGGCGGCGCGCGACTTGACCAACGTGAGCGCGGCCTGCGCGCTTTCCTTCATCACATCGCCCAACTGGCCGGTGAGTATCAGCTTGCCTCGGCCGGGAATGCTGGTCGCCTCCACGAACAGAATATCGCCCCCCGCAGGGGTCCAGGCGAGACCGGTAGCAACACCCGGCACGCTGGTGCGCATTGCGATTTCCGGCTCAAAACGCCTCGGTCCCAGAATTGCGTGAAGATCCGCCACCGTGATGACCACGGCCGTCGCATTGCCCTCAGCGATGCGCATCGCGGCGTGCCGGCAAATTGCCCCGATCTGGCGTTCGAGGTTCCGCACGCCGGCTTCGCGCGTATAGTCGCGGATGACAGAGAGCAAGACGTCGTCCGTAATCTTGCATTGTTCCTCGGTCAGTCCCGCCGATACCAGTTGGCGCTTGATGAGATAGCGTTGCGCAATCGCCAGTTTCTCATCCTCGATGTAGCCCGGCATCTCGATGATTTCCATCCGGTCGCGCACCGCGGGTGGAATATTGTCGACAATATTGGCGGTGCCGATGAACAGAACCTTCGAGAGATCGAAGGCAACGGCGAGGTAGTTGTCGCGGAAAGTTGCATTTTGTTCGGGATCGAGAACTTCCAGCAGCGCTGCCGAGGGATCGCCATGAAATCCTGCGCCCAGCTTGTCCAACTCATCCAGCATCATCACCGGATTGCGCGTGCCAGCCTTGTGGATGGACTGGATGATGTTTCCGGGCAACGCGCCGATATAGGTGCGCCGGTGCCCGCGTATTTCGCTTTCATCGTGGACGCCACCGAGGCTGAGCCGGACGAATTTGCGGTCGATCGCACGGGCGATGCTTTGGCCAAGCGAAGTCTTGCCGACGCCGGGAGGGCCGACGAAACAAAGTATCGGACTCTTGCCATCGGGATTCAGCTTGCGCACCGCCAGATATTCGAGAATACGCCGCTTTACTTTCTCAAGGCCATAATGATCTTCGTCGAGAATACGCCGTGCTTCGGCGATATCGATGCGCTCGGAATCGAGCTTTGACCAGGGCAGTTCGATCAGCCATTCGAGATAGGTCCGGGTCATTCCGTATTCGGCCGCGGCTTCCGGCATGCGTTCGAGCCGTTTCAATTCCCTCCTCGCCTGCTCCTCGGCGTCCTTCGGCATTCCCGCTCGTTCGATCTTGGCGGCGAGTTCCTTCAATTCCGCGGATTTTACGTCGTCGTCGCCCAGTTCCTTCTGGATCTGGCGAAGTTGTTCGCGAAGAATGTGTTCGCGCTGCTGCGATGACAGGGTCTGCTGTGTCTGCTCGCCGATTTCCTTCGAAAGTTGCAGGATCTGGATTCGCTTCGCCAGTAACCCCAGCAGCTTGTCGAGAAGCTGCGTCACGTCAAACGTCTCGAGCAGATCCTGCTTCTCGGGGACCGGTATATCGATAATGCCGGCAAGAAAGTCGGCCAGCGCTGACGGCGATTCCAGACTATCGATGGCCGTCGGGATCTCCGGCGGAAGGTTCGGCAGCAACTGGATCGCCTCGCGGGCACGCGTCTTCAGTAGACGCATCCGCGCCTCGACATCCGGCGTCATCACCTCGGATATGCCGATCTCCTCAATGCGCGCAAGGAGGAATGGATAGCCGGAGAGGAATTCTTCAACACGAAACCGTCGCAAACCGCGACAGATGACGTAATGGTTGTCCTCGGAAGTGACGTAGCGCAGGATTTCCGCGATGGTGCCAACGCGCCGCAGATGTTCAGGACCTGGTTGTTCGATCTTGGGGTCATCTTGGAGCAGCAGGCCGATTTTGCGGCCGCTTCGAGCCGCCTCCTGTGCCGCCGCGATCGAAGACGGCCGGCCGATCGTCAGCGGCAGCACCAGGCCCGGGAACAGCAGCATGTTTCGAACCGGCAGGATGATCGTTGCATCCTGGGGAATAGCCCGATGGCGTTGATCTGTTGCGGCGCCGGGATCATCGGTCACGTTTGCGTCAGACATCGATCCGCCCCTCCATGAAAGGCTATTTGAAGAATTTCAGCACGAGACATCCGTTGGTGAGTTCCGATTGACCAAGCCGGAGGCGCCCCGCCGGAAATGCGATCCGGCGTTCGAATTTTCCGTAAGGAATTTCGAGGCGATGAACGTTGCTGCCGGGCGGGATCGCACGAGGACGCCAACCCACCACCGAGATGCCGTCGTTATCGACGGTTACTTCCACGGCGTCCCGGTCGACGCCGGGAAGTGCGACAGTGATCAGGATCTCGGAATCGGTCGCAGTGAGATCGACAGGCGGTTCCCAGATCAGGTCCTGAATCGGCGCGGCGACCGGCCGGATGAATTGACGATGCAATTGCTCGGCGCGGTCGATCATCTCACAGGCCCTGGTCCACATTAGCGTTCTTGGATCGACCGCGGCCATGAACTCTGTCCCCTGTGCCGACGCGAGAACGTCTCCGTGCGGCAGGCTATTGGCGCCTGGTGCCATGCCGCTGGAGCCGGAGAGTTTAACTACGTTGTTCTGGTCAACCCTATAATGCCGTCCATGGCATCACCTTGACGGCCGTCAATCCCTCGCCGGGATCAGGGAAAACGGCAGCAGGCGCATCCGTATTCTAGTGTGCGATAAGCAAGGGAAACGGCGAACGACGCAGGACCCGATCGGTCGTGCTGCCGGGCAGCAATTCATGCAGACGCGAGTGGCCATAGCTGCCCATCACCAGCAGCTTTGCATCGAGCTTGCGGCATTTTTCGATGAGCGCGTCAGCAATCTCGTCTTCCTGGCCGACGGCGCGATATTTAACGGCATTGATGCGCGATGCCGGAGGTGATGAACGGCCTCGTTGCCCCTCAGCGCCTCCGCTTCCGTTGAAGTCCATGGCCGACGCAGACGGCACCGCGAGCCACAAGAAGCGGCGCGCAAAATAGATCTTGTGGCGGGGAAATACGTCGGCAGTTGATGGCCATCAACGTGTGCAGAGGCATGCGATGTAGCCTCTGCTGCGGGCCGCAACGTTTGCGACGGAGGGTAGCGCCATGAGCCATTTCGCGGAATGTATCCGGGACAATCTTCTGCGGGGGTCGGCGATTGGCACGACCGGGACCTGACCGCCGATGCCGCGTCATTCGAGCGTCATGCCGAGCCATGATGGGAGCGAGCCTCGGCCATTCGACAAGGCGGCGCTGCCGTTCGATTCGCGCGCACGGGTGGTCACTCGAACCGCGATTGCGCTGGCGATCGTGCTGCTCGCGCTTTGGATCGCACGCGATTTTTTGGTGGCGCTGACCTGGGCGGCAATCATCGCTATCACCGCTTGGCCGATCTACATCCGGTTCGCGAGGCACATCCCTGGCGGCCGTTCTCAGGCGTTGGCTCCTTTGCTGTTTACGGTCCTGACCGGCCTCGTTCTACTCGGGCCCATCGTATTGACGGCGCATCAGATTGCGCAGGGCAGCGACGCCTTCGTGCGCTCGCTTAATCAACTGCGCGAGAGCGGAATTCCGTTCCCAGGCTGGCTCGCGCAACTGCCGATCGCCGGCGCGTACCTCGATCTCTGGTGGCGGACCAATCTCAGCAACCCGGACGTTTTGGTGGAATGGCTTCGCGGTGTGAATATCGAAAATATCACGGTATGGACAAGCAGCCTTGGGGGCGCGTTGCTGCACCGGCTGTTTCTTTTCCTGATTACATTGATCGCGCTGCTCCTGTTGCTCCGCGACGGCACCTGGCTGGCAGAGCGGGCGCTAGCCACCGCCGAACGCCTGCTCGGAAATCCCGGCGAACGCCTGGCGAGCAAAATCGCAGATGCAATCCGCGCTACGGTGAACGGGACTGTGGCAGCTGCGATCGTGAAAGGCGCTGCTATCGGTATCGGATATTTCCTGACCGGAGTGCCACATCCGCTCCTGTTCGTAGTACTGACGGTGGCATTAGGGATGGTGCCGCTCGGTGCGTGGGTCGCGCTCAGCGCAGCCTCGCTGATACTGGCTTTTCAGGATGGTGCCGTGTTGGCGGCCACAGGGCTCTTCGGTTTCGGCGCGGCGACGTTGCTGATCGGTGAGTATCTCATTCAGCCGGCGCTGATCGGTGGCACCGCGCGGCTACCCTTCCTGCTGGTGCTGATCGGAATTCTCGGCGGGATGCAATCGTTCGGATTGGTTGGCCTTTTCCTCGGCCCGGTGATCATGGCAGCGCTGCTGACCGTATGGCGCGAATGGATCGGCGTCGGGGATTGATCGGGTCACGGTGTGCCGACCGGAGCCGGCTCGGTGCGACAGAACATCTCTCGATGTGCGCAATTCGGCCATCACGCAGGCCGCGCTCGTCGTCGAGCATGTCACGCCCTTCAGGCAGGTGGTGCGTGATTACGCTCGCCAGCTCGGTCCCGCTTTCGATCATTTCAAGCCGATGATGTTTGTGTCTTTCCTGGCGATTCCGCTGGCAGGTCCTGGTGCAGCGTCCGCGCGGGACTTCCGGCAACGAAGTTCCAGCAGGGACCCCTGCAAAAGCGTAAGATCGCGCGAAGTGTCGTGTGGGAGGCTTCGATGTCGATCAAGCAAGAATTGAAGGATACCAGCGAGAAACTCAGGCTGCTGTCGCTTTATCAGCGATTCGAGCACGTCGTTATCATGTTCCTCACGGCACTGATCGCCGTTATCGTCATTGCGGCCATCTGGAACCTGAGCCTGAAGATTCTGTTCGGGCTCCTTCTGTCCGGAAGTCTCGACCCCTCCGACTACTCGGCGTTCCAGGCAGTGTTTGGTATGATCTTTACGGTGATCATTGCGCTGGAATTCAAGAAATCGCTTCTGGTGGTGGCCGAGCGCCGCGACACCGTTGTCCAGATCCGCTCGGTCGTAATGATTGCGCTGCTTGCCATTTGTCGGAAGGTGATCATTCTCGATCTCAATGAAACCGACGCGTTGCAGATCCTGGCATTAGCCGCCGCGATCCTCGCGTTGGGCATTGTCTACTGGCTGATCGGGAGCCCGATCAGCGCCTCGGCGAGAGGCCCTGAGGGTACGGAGGAGCCCGCTCACCGTTTGGTGACGTAAACCGGTAGTTTCTCCAGCGCCGCGCGACTGGCTCCCGGCAGCACGATATTTCCAGAAGGATCGTCCAGTTTGAGGCTGCGGAAGGGAATGGCGATCAGGTGGCCGCTAAGCCCGGTAAAATCGCCGACGGCAAGGACAACGTAGATGTTGCCATCCTTGCCAATAATGAAATCATTGATTCTCCCGATCGTCTCGTTTTTCTCGTTGACCACCGGTTTTAGTTTGAGCGTTTCAGCACGATAGCCTTTTGCGACCTCCGTGGTCTCCAGAGGTGTAAGGCCGACTTCCTGTCCCGCTGCATGATCGATCCATAGTGAGAGAACGACGGTCGTTAAAATGACCGCAGGCGAGAATGCAGAGCGGGACCGGTTCATGATATCTCCATATCTCCATATCTCCGTCACAGTGCGACGACGCGCCGTGCCGGCCTCGGTGCATCGCCAACAAGGCCAGCCGGGTTCAATCGGCTTCGATCTCGCTCCGGTATCGAACGAACGGACCGCGCGATCGGTCTCATCGACGCGCTTGTCCGATCGTGATCGATTGCTACCGGGAAGGTTGGTTAGAGCCACTATTGACGTTCGAACCGGTGGTGGTTGTGTCCCCAATGAAGATCTCGGTCACCAGCTTGGTATCCGGATCGATCAACATGATCCGGTCTGGCAGCTTTACGAAGAGCAGATTCTTTGTTTCGGGAACCTGGTCGGTGACGTCGTTCGGAAGTGCTTGCGCCGTCATGGAATCTGGAAGCTTGTTGCCGACCTGTGGTTGCGAGCCGGCCGGCGCGGGCTGTGACGGAGAGGCCGCGAGCCCTTGGCTGACCGCCTGTTGCTGCCTTGCCGTCAAATCGGCGTGCGCGGCGCCGGGGTTCTGGCTGGGGGCGTTTTGAGCTGCGGCGTAGCCGACACTGCTGAAAATCGCGACGGTAATTGCGCCAGCGCGAATGAGTTGATTCATGATTCTCTCCTGGTGAGTTGAGGAATTGAGACCAGTCACTTTGTCGGAGCGACACATCGCGCCAAAGTGGTCATGTGGATTTGATAAAGGCAACAAGCGCGGGGAGCGTTGACCGCCGTCAAGATCAGACGAAATTAGCTTGGGCTGGTTCTGCGATCATGCGCAGGCCACGGGTGAGCGACGACGATCCGGTCCTCCACCTTGGTGACGCCAGGCGCCGACCACGCCACGCGTTCGGCTTCGTGGCGCTCTAGCCAGGAGCGCACGGTGCCACTCAGAATCACTTCGCTGCCGTTGGTCTCGACAACGATGCGATTAGCGTCGACCTCGGCGTTGCGCTTGAACGCCTCCTGTATCTTGTTCCGGATCTCTGCAGGCTTTGCTCGCGGCTTGAGCGCGATCATGTTTGACACGCCTTTCACACCCCTGACCCGACGCACGGCGTTCTCGGCAGTATTCTTCTGGTACTGCCACTCGGCCCGGCCTTCCAGCGTGACCCAACCATCCCTGACCGTGACCTTGATATTTTCGAAGGAAATCGGGAGCTGGATCGTGATCGCGGCGATGGCGTCGCGCGCGATGTCAGGATCAGGCCGCTCGTCGATCGCCGGCAAACGCAGTTCGAGATCGTTGGCCACGGCTCGGACGCCGGCGACGCGTTTCGTAGCGGATTCTGCTTCGTACTTGTCATTAAGGCTCTTGACGAATCCGGCCAGTGTCACGACGCCATCCTTGACCGATACCGCGATGTTGGTCGCGTCGAGGTCTGGATCCCACTGCAATTCCTGCTCCACATCCTCTTGGATGTCTTGGTCGGTTCTCATTACGGTCTCCAGGCTTGGCTGGTCAGGTCAGAGAAACAAAAATCTCTCTCAACCGCCGGTTGTGGTCGGCGCGATCACGTAGCGCATTGCGACCCTAGTCAGGCTGCCCGCCGCAGCCATGACCGCCGTCAATTTTCCCAGATCATTCGACGTGCGCTACGAGATTGCCCCGCATGAATGCCAAACGATAAGATTTGCCGAAATATCGTTGAAACTGCGGATAGCCGGGCGCCAGCCCGAGGTAGCCGAGGGCGAAAATGCGATGCTTTCGGATATTTACCCGATCCAATCCGTGAACCGATCCGTTAAGCTGGCAGCCTGGCTTTCGTGCGCTCCAATCCACGAAGATGTGTTGCCTTGCAGGCCGATTACGACTAAAAGCCCGTCTTCAACGGAAAGAGCGGCGATGGCCCACAATTTCGCGATCAATGACGACGTCCACCACCAGCTTCAGGGACCGCAGGGTCGCGCCGTCATCAAGCAGCCAAGCGTCTATACCATTGTCACCTGCCTGCCGATCGAGGCGGACGGACGCCCGCGCTACCGTATCAAGAGCAAGACCGAGAATATCGAGCGCGTAGTGACCGAGGAACAGATCAGCCGGCTTTCTTGATCGGGCCGCCGGCCTCATTCGCATCCTCCAAAGATATCGCTGAAATCGGATCGAACTCGCACGAAGGCGGCCTATTGCGCGCCTTTTCGTGCTGCCCGATGCCGACCGCCTGCAGTCGTAGGTCGGATGGAATTTCGTCGGAGGGCGCGAGATCGCGGCATGCGCAGCTGCTCGATCAGGACGGAATGCGACCCATGGTTACAGCCGCTCACGCCGCTGATCCGTATCATCTCGCCACAACCACCGATTGAGCTAGGGCAGAGCGCGCGAATTTCTTAAGCGCCATCGGCTTGCCGAACAGATAGCCCTGGACCAGGTCGAAACCCATCTCGTTCGCCGCGACAAAATCGGCCCGGGTCTCGACTCCCTC
>Ga0209213_1000002_pt1 | contig 25819 bp, 20 predicted proteins | sample MedBloCAOM1_M2_FD_187843 | JGI IMG/M metagenome (GOLD analysis project Ga0209213, IMG submission 187843) | Forest soil microbial communities from El Dorado National Forest, California, USA - Mediterranean Blodgett CA OM1_M2 (SPAdes) (version 2) | ecosystem: Environmental > Terrestrial > Soil >... | reverse complement strand
GGCCCGTCCTTCCGCCTTCGCCCTTCGGGCTACGGCGGACAAGTCGAGACGGCGCTTCGCGCATCGTCGGGACGAGGATGGCCGGATTTCCTGCAAACAACAGGGAATCTGCAGGGCCGCATGTCTCCTCAGGGACCGGAAGCCAGCCTGTAGCCCGGATGGAGCGAAGCGAAATACGGGAGGACGGCCCCGGATTTCGCTGCGCTCCATCCGGGCTACGGTCGCACATCGCGCCCCCGCAAGGGCGGATTCCTTGTAAACAACAACGAATCTACAACCCCTTTACCTCCGTTGTCGCCCGCGCCGGGGCAACGCGCGCTTCGACAAATGAAAAGAGCCGCTCCGAGGCGGCTCATCCGGTTGCCTTATCGGTGGCGCGACACATGAGGCCCTCGTGCAAAGGCCCGGCACGGTGGGCGCCGGGCGCAATTCCAACTGTGGATTTTCTCCTATCATATTTTCGCCAAACGGCCAAACAGAACGCTGTCAAGAGTCTTGTCAGTGCGTCCGTGCATTGACTCGTCATGCCCGGGCTCGTCCTGGGCATCCACGACTTGACGGCGAAGCACGAAGGAAAACGCGGATGGCCGGGACAAGCCCGGCCATGACGAACGCAGATGGAAAAACCCTCCAAACTCCGCATAGGCAATCGCTGCCCGTTGTTAGTGCTTGATCCACACTGGAACCAGTGTTCTGCTTAAAAAAGCTGCTGGAGTTATCAGCCTGTGTCGATCTTCGTCGCACTACATCACGTGAGCTATTCGCTCAAGGTCACGCCATCAAATCATTTCGTGAACTGGCAGCAGGACCCGCAAGGAAACTGGCTGGCCCGGTTTGTCCTCCCCGAAAAGGCGACCGAGCTGAAGATCGAAGTCGATTTCATGGCGCAGATGACCGTCCTTGCCGGTGCGGTCGACCTGATGCACCGGATCCGCACGGATTTTAAATACGACCCGAAGGCGACCGTCATCTCCACGCCGTTCAAGGGGTCGCGCAAGCAAAGGCTCGGCGTGGCCGTGGACGTGCTGCTGGTAGAATGACCCAGAATCGCAATCCCTCCTTCAATGGCTACGACGTCATCATACTCGGGGCGGGAGCCGCGGGCCTGATGTGCGCGGCTGTCGCCGGGCGGCGCGGACAACAGGTGCTGTTGCTTGAGCAGGCGCGACAGCCGGGCGAGAAAATTCGTATTTCCGGAGGCGGGAGATGCAATTTCACAAATCTGCACACGACCCCGGCCAATTTCTTGTCGGACAATCCGCGTTTTTGCCATTCGGCGCTGAGCGGCTACACGCAACGCGACTTCATTGCGTTGGTCGAGACCTACGGCATTGCCTATCACGAGAAAACGCGAGGGCAATTATTCTGCGACGGCTCGTCGCGGCAAATCATCGACATGCTGCTGGAGGAGTGCCGCAAAGCCCGCGCGCAACTGCGCTTGGGTGTGCGCATCTCCGCGGTCTCGAAGGGCGAAAATGGCTTTGTCGTTGGGTCAGATCAGGGCGAGTTTCGCTGTCGCTCGCTGGTGGTCGCAACCGGCGGTCCCTCGATTCCGAAGATGGGGTCAAGTGGACTGGGATACAAAATTGCCGAGCAATTCGGTCTGAAGATCGTGGTACCGCGGCCGGCGTTGGTGCCGTTGACTTTCGACACGGGGTTGCTTGCTAGATTTAAGGATCTGTCGGGTGTTTCGGTCGATGCCGTCGTGGGTTGCGGCAAGATGAGTTTCGACGAAGCCCTGCTTTTCACGCATCGTGGGTTGAGCGGTCCGGCAATCCTGCAGATATCTTCCTATTGGCATGAGGGCCATGACCTCGTCATCGACCTGGCGCCGGGAATCGATGTTTTGGCCGGGCTGAAAAGATTACGGGGCGATCATCCCAGGCAGGAGATGGCCACCGTCCTGACTGACCTTCTTCCAAAGCGGCTCGCGCGGACCATCGCGGACACGATTGGAGGTCCGGAGCGGATCGCCGATTTCCCCGACATGCAGCTCGCGAACGTGGCCGCGGCGGTGAAGCAGTGGCGCGTTAAGCCGAACGGGACCGAAGGCTATCGCACCGCGGAAGTCACACTGGGTGGCGTCGATACATCAGGGCTTTCCTCGAAAACCTTCGAATCCAGGTCCGTCCCGGGACTTTATTTCATCGGCGAAGTCGTCGATGTCACCGGCCATCTCGGCGGCTTCAATTTTCAATGGGCCTGGTCATCGGGCTATGCAGCGGGCCGTCACATCTAACGTTTGTAATCAATTGCCTTAAGTATGGGCATTTTAACGGATGGTTCGCTCTTTTGTGACAGTTCTGACGTGTGCGGTCGCGCGACCCGCTACCCAGCCAATCGACCTGGAGATACAAAGTGAACATCTGGTTAAGGAAGTCACTGATTTCTGCCCTTGCAGCCACGCTTGTTTTCGGAGGGACGGCTGCCATGGCGGCCGATGGCGCTAACAAAGATGATGCCGTCGCGATGGTCAAAAAAGCGGTGGCCTTCATCAAGGAGCAGGGCGCTGAAAAAGCATATCCTGAAATTACCAACAAGGCCGGCAAATTCATCGATCGCGATCTATACGTCGTCGTCTATCAGCTCGACGGCAAGGTGCTGGCTCACGGCTCGAACGAAAAGTTCGTCGGCAAGGACATGAGCGATGCGCAGGATGTCGATGGCAAGCTCTACGTCAAGGAGCGCGTCGAACTCGCGGCCAAGCAACCTTCGTTCTGGCAAGACTACAAGTTCGTCAATCCGGTGACCAAGAAAGTCGAGCCGAAAGAGATGTACTGCGAGAAGCTGGACAACACGGCCGTGTGTTCAGGCATTTACAAGTCCTGACAGGCGGCAGTTATTGTAGCGCAGCGTTCGTCGCATCGAAGGGTTGATATGTTCGGCTGGATCAAAAACATCGGCTTGTCCTGGAAAGTTCAGCTTGCGCCGGCGTTCCTGATCCTGGTTCTGGTCGGTGTCGGCGTCTACGCATTGCTGGCGCTGCGGTCGAATCAGGCCGCGGTCGACGCGCTTGTCTCGGGACCGGTCCGGCAATCGGAACTTGCGAACGAGCTCACCGCCACGACGTGGACGGCGCATGCCAAGCTGTACCGTCTCGCCGCCACCGCGGCCAATGAAAAGGATGAGAAGAAGGTTGCGGCCATCGCCAAGGAAGCCTCCGTTGCCGCGGCCAGGATTTCCGACGCCTTGAAGGCGGTCGAAGGCGCTCAGGACGAACTCAAGGGGGAAGCCTTTGAAAAGCTGAAAGCTGCCGTTGCAGGCTATCTCAAGCAATCGAAAAACGCGATCGAGATGGCCGATGGCGACGCCGGCTCGGCGCTGATGTTTATCAAAGGCGCGGAACGAAATTTTGCCGATATCGAGAAGCTGACCGACGACCTGATTACGCGCAGCAGCGACAGCAAGGATCGTGAGATCGCACGTGCCGGGATCAAGCTGGAGCGGCAGCAGTTGACGCTGACGGCCGTGCTTCTGGTGGTGGCCTTCGTCGGCATCGTCGTTTCGTTCCTGATTGGCCGGAATATTTCCCGCCCGGTAGTCGCGATGTCAAAGGCGATGCGCGAACTCGCGGTCGGGAATTTCGAAGTTCAGCTGCCGGGCCTCGACCGCCGCGATGAAGTCGGCCAGATGGCCCACGCGATTCAGGATTTTAAGGTGCAGGCCGTCGCCAAGGCCGAACGCGAGACCGCGGAACGTGAAGAAAAGAATCGCGAACTGGCAGCGGCCCGCCGCGCCGAGCTTCATAACCTGGCCGAGAGGTTTGAGACCGCGGTCGGCGATATTATCGAGAATGTCGGCTCGGCGTCGAACGAATTGGAAAATTCCGCCGTTATTCTGACCAAGAGCAGCGCGGCAACCCAGCAGCTCTCAACAGTCGTCGCCGCGGCCTCGGAAGAGACCTCCACCAACGTGCAATCGGTCGCCTCCGCGACGGAGGAAATGGCCGGCTCCATCAATGAAATCGGACGTCAGGTGACGGATTCCAACAGGATCACCAATGAAGCGGTCGATCAGGCGCAAAAGACCGACGCCCGGATCGCTGAATTGTCGCTCGCCGCAAGCCGCATCGGAGACGTCACCAAATTGATCACCACGATCGCCGAGCAGACCAATCTGTTGGCTCTGAACGCCACCATTGAAGCCGCTCGCGCCGGCGACGCCGGCCGGGGCTTTGCGGTGGTTGCGCAAGAGGTCAAGGCGCTCGCCGCGCAGACCGCCAAGGCCACCAGCGAGATCTCTACGCAGATCGCCGGAATGCAGGCGGCGACGCAGGATTCGGTGCTCGCGATCAAGGAGATCAGCGGCACGATCGGGCGGGTTTCGGAAATCGCCGCGGCGATCGCAGCCGCGATCGAGGAGCAGGGCGCCGCGACCCAGGAAATCGCCCGGAACGTGCAGCAGGCGGCCCTTGGCACCACCCAGGTCGCGACTAACATCGCCGACGTCAACCGTGGCGCCGGCGATACCGGCTTGGCCTCCTCCCAGGTGCTCTCGTCCGCGCAATTGCTTTCGAACGAAAACAAGCGCCTGAAGTCCGAGGTGGTCAAATTCCTCGCCACCGTACGGGCTGCGTAGAATCTCTCCAGCTGATAGTATTGGCGAAGGCTAGTTGTTGGTTGGACGCATTTTCTTGCGGCCAACCGGATTCCACTTAGCCGGAAAGTGCTTTAGTGCGCATTGAAGCGCCGATGGCCCGGAGCCGCCATGGTCTATCGCCATACCATCGATGCCGTCAGCTATGTGTTCGATGATCTGTGCGATCTCTTGGCCAAGGCCACGGCGCCGCGCTCCGGCGACCGCCTGGCGGGGATCGCAGCCGATAGCGCGGAGCAAATGATCGCGGCGCGGATTGCGCTGGCCGACGTCCCGCTGAAACAATTCTTGCATGAAACCGTCATTCCCTACGAAGACGATGAAATCACCCGTCTGATCGTCGATACTCACGACATGTCAGCCTTTGCCGCCATATCTTCGCTGACCGTAGGGTCGTTCCGCGATTGGCTGCTTTCCGACGCGGCTACTGGTGAAGTCCTCAAGAAATTGTCGCGCGGGATCACTGCGGAAATGGCCGCGGCGGTTTCAAAGCTGATGCGCAACCAGGACCTCATCCTGGTAGCTAAAAAATGCGAAGTGACGTCAGCCTTTCGCAACACGATTGGCCTGCGCGGGCGGATGAGCGTGCGGCTGCAGCCCAATCATCCCTTCGATGACGCCAAGGGCATCACCGCGTCGGTCCTGGACGGTGTCCTATTGGGGTCCGGCGACGCCTGTATAGGCATCAATCCCGCAAGCGATGATCCGGCCGTCATCGGCGGGCTGTTGCGGCTTCTGGACGACATCATTGCGCGGCTGCAGATTCCGACACAGAGCTGCGTTCTGGCCCATGTGACGACCACGCTCGGATTGATCGATCAGGGCATGCCGGTCGATCTGGTGTTTCAGTCTATCGCGGGAACGCAGGCTGCCAACCGGAGTTTTGGCATCGATCTCGCTCTTCTGAGGCAAGCCCACCAGGCGGGACGGTCGCTGCGGCGCGGTACGGTCGGCAACAACGTCATGTATTTCGAAACCGGGCAGGGCTCGGCGCTTTCGGCCAACGCCCATCACGGCGTCGACCAGCAAACCTGCGAGGCGCGCGCCTACGCCGTTGCGCGGGCTTTCGATCCGCTGCTGGTCAACAGCGTGGTTGGCTTCATCGGCCCGGAATATCTGTATGACGGCAAGGAGATCATCCGCGCCGGGCTCGAGGACCATTTTTGCGGCAAGCTGCTTGGTCTGCCGCTCGGCGTGGATATCTGTTACACCAACCATGCCGAGGCCGACCAGGACGATATGGACAATCTGTTGACGCTGCTGGCCGCTGCCGGCGTCACCTTCATTATGGGGGTGCCCGGGGCCGACGACGTCATGCTGAATTATCAATCCACCTCGTTCCATGATGCGCTCTATGTCCGTGATCTGTTCGGCCTGAAGCGGGCTCCGGAGTTCGACGAATGGCTGTTTCGCGTCGGGCTTGCCGATGCCGACTTCCGCCTCGCCGGCGACCCGGGGTTGCTGCCCGATTTTGCGTCGCGACTGATCGCCTGAGGGCGTAAACAGCCGCCGCCGGGGCAACCAACTGGCCATCCGCGTTTGGAACCGCTGCCACAATCTTGAGGAATTTGTAGCCCAGCCTTGGGGGGCGTGCTTAATCTTATGCAAATTGCCAGATCTCGCAGAGGAAATTTGATGAGAGCTGAGGGCATTGAGACGGTGCGGCGCATTCTGTGCGTCTTTCCGCGCTATACGTCTTCTTTCGGCACATTCGAATACGCCTATCCCTTGACCGACGGCGTTCAGGCTTTCATGCCCCCTCAGGGGCTGCTGCTGATTGCAGCCTATCTGCCCGCGAACTGGCCGGTCCGCTTCATCGACGAAAACATCCGTCCGGCCACGACCCAAGACTTCGAATGGGCGGAGGCCGTGCTGGTCAGCGGCATGCACATCCAGCGTCAGCAGATGAACGATATCTGCAGCCGGGCGCATGCGTTCGATCTGGCCGTTGCGATCGGCGGACCTTCGGTCAGCGCCTGCCCGGATTACTATCCCTCGTTCGACTATCTCCATGTCGGCGAGTTGGGCGATGCGACCGACGACCTGATCGCGCGGCTGGCGCGAGATCCGTCGCGCCCTGCGCAACAGGTGGTGCTGAAGACCGCCGATCGTCTCGACATGACCAGCTTTCCGATTCCGGCCTATCAGCTCGCCGACATCCAACGGTATTTTCTCGGCAGCATCCAGTATTCCAGCGGTTGCCCCTATCAGTGCGAATTCTGCGATATCCCGGGGCTCTACGGCCGCAATCCGCGTCTTAAAACGCCGCAGCAAATCACCGCCGAACTCGACAAATTGCTCGAATGCGGGGTGACGGGCTCGGTGTATTTCGTCGACGATAATTTCATCGGTAACAGAAAGGCGGCGGTCGACCTGCTGCCGCATCTGATCGAGTGGCAGAAAAAAACCGGTTACGTCATACGGCTGGCCTGCGAGGCGACGCTCAACATCGCCAAACGGCCGGAGATTCTCGAGAAAATGCGCGAGGCGTTCTTTGTCACCATCTTCTGCGGCATCGAGACCCCGGATCCCGATGCGCTGAAGGCGATGCACAAGGACCACAACATGATGGTCCCCATTCTGGAAGGTGTTCATACCATCAACAGGTACGGGATGGAGGTCGTCTCCGGCATCATCATGGGCTTGGATACGGACAAGCCGGAAACTGGCGAAGCATTGCTCGCCTTTGTCGATGACTCGAAGATTCCGTTGCTGACGATCAATCTCCTGCAGGCGCTCCCGAAAACACCGTTGTGGGACCGCCTCGAGCGCGAAAATCGACTGATCGACGACGAGACCCGCGATTCGAATGTCGATTTTCGGCTACCCTATGATCATGTCATCAGTTCATGGCGCAAATGCATGGAGATCGCCTACCAGCCGGAAAAACTATATGCGCGTTACCAGCATCAGGTGGATTTCACCTATGCCAACCGGCTGCCGCTGCCCGCGACCGCGCAGCAGAGAACCTGGGCCAATATCAAGCGCGGGCTGATCATGCTCCGTAATATTTTCTGGAAGGTCGGCGTGCTGGGCGACTACAGGAAAGTATTCTGGAAATTTGCGTTGTCGCGCCTGAGGCATGGCGACATCGAAGGCCTGATATCCGTGGCGATGATCGGACATCACCTGATCATGTTCGCGCGCGCGGCCTCGGTCGGTCAGCAAAACGCATCGAACTATTCGATGCGGCTGCGCGAGGCATCCGTTCCTGCCGAGTAACCAGAGATGAAAACGCCGGCGCCGTCATCGCGTTCGATGAGGGATTTGCGGGACCTCACCCCGGCGCGCGTCGGGCTTGGCCGGGCGGGCGCAAGCCTGCCGACCAAAGCGTTGCTCGAATTTACGCTGGACCACGCGCGTGCCCGCGACGCGGTTCATGCCGCCTTCGATGTTTCCGCTCTGATCTCGGGCCTCAGCGATCTTGGTCTCGGGGCATTTGATGTCTCCAGCCGTGCACGCAACCGGAAGGACTATCTTAGGCGTCCCGACCTCGGACGAACGCTCGATCCGGCCTCGCAGCATCTGCTGGCGAGCCACAACGGCAGCGCGTGCCAGCTTGCGATCGCCGTCGGCGATGGCCTGTCGCCGACGGCGGTCAATGCTCACGCGATCGAACTCGTCCGAAGCCTCATTCCGCGACTGGCCGTCGATGGGATCGAAATCGGCTACGCCGTGGTTGCGTCGGGCGCGCGGGTCGCATTGGGCGATGAGATCGGCGCCATTCTGGGCGCGCGCATGATGGTCATGTTGATTGGCGAGCGGCCGGGCCTGTCTGCCCCCGATAGTCTGGGCGCGTATCTAACCTTCGCGCCGAGGCCGGGCCTCACCGATGCCGAACGCAATTGTGTTTCCAACATCCACCGCTCGGGGCTCAGCTACGATGAAGCCGCCTTCAAGGTTGCGTGGCTGATCCGCGAGGGCTTGGGTCGGGAAGTCACCGGTGTCGCGCTAAAGGATGAAAGCGGCGGTCGAACGCCCCGGCGCATCATCCCGAATTCAGGCCGGCATGACAAATCTGAGACTTGAGGCCCACTAGGGTGCATACGCGCCGATTCTGCGCGGGGGCGCGCGCTTGCGAGACGCCGTAAAGACCTGCTAGACCTGTCACGGCAAATTTAACGTATGTTTTCAAGGGCTAGCGCCGATCATACATGGCCGATTAAGGCCTCATTCGCGCCCGGGAATTTAAGCTATACAAATTGAACCGATGTGAAAATTTGGATAAGGCATGCTCGAAATGAACAGCGACAGTGAGGTCCATGTCGAGAAGATCGAGCCGCGGCCAACGGCTAGCATCGCCTTCGGGCTGGAGCGAATCGGGCTCATTGCGGTTCAGGCGCCGATCCTGTCCTGCATCATTCTCGTCGGGCTGATTATCGGCGCGATCTTCGGTATCGAGCGCATCAAGATCGACGATTCGCTCAGTCAGCTGTTCCGGTCCAATTCCAAGGAATACCGGCAATACGAAGCGGTCACCAAGCGCTTCCCGGCGACGGAATTCGACGTGCTGGTCGTGGTCGAGGGCAAAACGTTGCTTGCGCGCGACAATCTCGAGAAGGTGCGCGATCTCGTCACCGATCTGCAGCTCGTCGAGGGCACGCGTGGCCTGATTTCGCTATTCTCGGCGCGCCAGGCACCGGCGCCAGGCAAGTTGCCGGCGGCGCTGTTCCCGTCGGAGCTGCCGCGAGGCGCCGACTACGACAAGTTCATCGAGACCGTGAAAACCAATGAGATTATCCGCGGCAAGCTGTTGTCCGAAGACGGCACGCTGGCGCTGATCGTGCTGTCGCTCGAACCCGAAGTTGTCGCCAGTAACAAGCTCAGCAAGGTGATCGGCGATATTCGCAAGCTGATGGCCGATGATCTTGCAGGCACCGGACTCAACGCGGAACTATCGGGTGTTCCCGTCATGCAGCTCGAAATCCGCAATGCGGTCGAGCGCGATGGGCTGACCTACAACATCCTCGGTATTGTGGCCGGCTGCATCATCGCGATCATCTTCTTCCGCAAGATATCGTTCATGGTCGTCGCCGCCTTTCCGCCGATGATCGCGATTCTGCTCGCGCTCGGCAGCCTCGGATGGGCCAATTTCAACCTCAATATGTTTTTGAACGTGATGACGCCGCTGATCATGGTGATCAGCTTTTCAGACTCGATGCAGCTAACCTTCGCGGCGCGCGACCGTCTGATCGCAGGTCAGGACAAATACACCGCGTTCAGGAACGCCGTGCTCGTGGTCGGGCCTGCCTGCGTGCTTACCCACGGCACCGCCGGCATATCGTTTATTGCCCTGCAATTTTCGGATTCCGATCTGATCCGCAAATTCGGCGAGGCAGGACTTGCCGCCACCATCATCGCGCTGATCGCGGTGCTCTCGCTGGTGCCGGTGTTCGGGGTACTCTTCGTACGCAACGAAAAAGTTTTCGCCGTCAAGTTCCAGGGCGCCGACGCCGGCGTTCAGATGCTGCGCAATTTTTGTTACTGGATTGCGGTGCGCATGGTCAGCCGCCCCGGCTTGTTCAGCCTGATCGCGGTGATTTTTGTCGGCGGTCTGGCGGTGATCTATGCCAACCTGGAGCCGCGTTACCGGCTCGCCGATCAGGTGCCGGACAAGCAGCAGGCGGTGGCGGCCAGCGGGCGTCTCGACGCCAAGCTGACCGGCGCCAATCCGATCGACGTCCTGATCGAATTCCCCAAGGGCGCCTCGCTATATGCGCCGGAGACCTTGCAGACGATCGCGGACGTTCATGCGACGGTCGAAAAACAGGCGGGCGTGGGCAATGTCTGGTCGCTCGAGACGCTGCGCCGCTGGCTTGCGGAAAAGGCCGGAAGTTCTGATGTCGCGACCCTGAAGGAATATGTCAGCGTGCTTCCGGAGCATCTGGTCCGGCGCTTTATCTCAGCCAATCAGGATGCGGTCGTGGTTTCAGGCAGGGTGCCGGACCTCGATTCGAGTCAGATCCTGCCCGTGGTCGAGAAGCTCGACGCAGCCCTGGACGATGTCCGTAAAAAGCATCCGGGTTACGAGATTGCCGTCACCGGTCTGTCAGCGATCGCCGCGCGCAACAGCGCCAGCATGATCGAGAAGCTCAACCGCGGACTGACGATCGAGTTCGCGCTGGTCGCTGTCTTCATCGGGCTGGCGTTCCGCTCGGTGGTCGTGATGTTCTCGTGCATCCTGCCGGGCATTTTCCCAGTGGTGTTGTCGGGCACGGTGCTGTGGCTGCTGGGGCAGGGACTGCAATTCGCCAGCGTAGTCGCGCTGACGGTGTCGTTCGGTCTCGGTCTTAGTGCGACGATTCACTTCCTCAATCGGCTGAGGCTGGAATCCAAGCCGGACGTCAGTCCGGAACTGGCGGTCGAGCGCGCGACCGTGCTGGTCGGTCCGGCGCTGATCCTGACCACGGTGGTGCTGGCCTGCGGTCTGGTGGTGACGGTGTTTTCCGACCTGCCGTCGCTGCGCCTGTTCGGCTGGCTCAGCGCTTTCTCAATGGTCGCGGCCCTGGTCGCTGATCTCTTTATCCTACGGCCGACGGCGATGTTCCTGATCAACCTGTCACAACGGCTTCGCGGGACGGCAGGTCGTGCGAAGCCGGCGGAGTGAACTGGAGCAAAACGGCCAGACGGTGCGGCGTTAGCTCTTCACCATCGTAATCGTCACGCCTCTGATCTCGCCCTTGGAGTTGATCTGCACGGTCTGCCTGTTGCCGTTGGTCCGCAGCGTCAGATTGGCGGCAAATCCCGAAGCCTCGACGAACACCTCGATCTGGCCACCGCCCGCGGTCCCCTGGAGATTGCCGAAAATATTCCGGCTGGCTTCGCTCCAGTTGCCGGAAATGCGGTCGCCCTGGCTGGTAACATCGCTGCTCAAGTCGAACTTGTAGCTATCGCTGGCGCAATGGAGATTTTGCTTCAGACCTAGTCCGGAGCCGTTGACCTTATAGTCGGCTTTGCATCGGATGCGCTCGGTCGTCCCGTCGGAAAGCGCAACCGTTCCGTTGCCAGACCATGCTCCGTCCAAACCGGCAAACGGGCCAGACTGGGCGTAGCCCGCCGACACCGACAGCATGAGCGCGGCGCCGACACCGGCAGCTTTGATCGCCTGCCCAAAAAATCTGAAACCAGGTTTCATATCGAGTTTTCCCATTCAAATTGACGTTCTCAACCAAGACACGTCTCGCCGCATCGAAGATTTAGTGTCGCCGCAGTGTGTTAGGTTCAAAATGACAAAGTCGAGCGCCGCCTGCAATTGCGCCGATCGGTCGTTACCATCGCATCTGACCTGGGTAATACACAAACCGATTGACGTCGGCGCGGCATTTTTCGCCCAGCGAAATCAAAAACGCTTCAGATTTCGGCAAGTTTCATCCGGGAGCATCTACCTATATCGGCCGGGCATGCCTGCAACAGTCAATTACTAAATAAGCCGATCATGAAATAATGTTGTGATTTCAAGCGGTTATTTGTGTCAACGAATTGACTCCTGAGGGCCCGCTATTCAAGTTGGGGGCGCCGTAAATTTGGCCGCATTTGCCAGCGTTTCTGCTTCGCTCACTGCTGCGGTTCGCGGCGTCTGCAATCTGAATTGGTCTGTCCCAGTCATGCCATGCGGGATTGGAATTCTCTGCCGTCAGAATGAAGGAACACGATGCATAAATCTTTTCTGGCACTCATCCTGTTGTCGCTATCGGGTTCGACCGGCGCCATCGCCCAGCAGCAGCGCAGCGGCACGCCTGAGGAACAGTCGGCTTGTTCGCGCGACGTTCAGCGCTTCTGCCGCCCGGTGATCGACCAGGGCGACTTCACCATTCTGGCCTGCCTTCAGCAACATCGTCCCAAGTTGACCGCGGCCTGCAATCAGGTGCTGAAAAACCACGGGCAATAAAGGGCAGCACTCGCCGCCGGCGATTGCCGCCGCAGACCCGTTATCGGCCTCATTCTGGCGCGGCGGGACTTTGCGAGAAATCGCAGGCGGCGACAGCATTGGTTTTAGCATCGTATTCCCCTATATGGGGTTCGCGATCTATTCGCATGCGCGGGATTGCCGCAGCATGCGAAGTCACCATGCCCACACGAATGTAGCCAGTTCTTGATGACAAGCGCGAGCGAACTGCGATCCGGCAAGACTCACCGCGACGAGAACTTTCCGGTGGCGTCGTGGATCATTCATCCGCGCCACCGGGCGTTGATCCTCGCGTTTTACAATTTCGTCAGAACTGCCGACGATATCGCCGACCATGCAGCACTCGGTGAGCGCGACAAGCTTAACTATCTCGATCTGCTTGAAACCGAACTGCTGGGCCAGGGCGACAGCCAGCCCGAAGCCGTCAATCTGCGGCGCGCGCTGTCGGAGCGCTCGATGCCGCCGCGCCACGCGCTGGATGTTCTGACCGCATTCCGGATGGATGTGACCAAGCTTCGTTATGAGAACTGGGACGAAGTGATCCACTATTGCCGGTATTCGGCCATGCCGGTCGGACGGTTCATGCTTGACGTCCACGGCGAGAGCACGTCGACCTGGGCGGCCTCCGACGCGCTCTGCGCCGGCCTGCAGATCAACAATCATCTTCAGGACTGCGGCAAAGACTACAGGGACCTCAATCGGGTTTATCTTCCGCGCGATGCGCTCGCGGCTGCGGGGGCCACCGTCGAGGCGCTCGGCGAGGGGCGGGCATCGGCGCCGCTGCTGCAATGTCTGCATTCGCTCGCGGTGCGGACCGAGGCCCTGCTCAATGAAAGCAAATCGCTCAGCGCCGAAGTGAAGGATTTTCGGCTCGGGCTTGAGATCTCCGTGATCCAGACTTTCGCCGACAGGATCGTTCGTCTTCTGAAGGTGCGCGATCCCCTGAGCGAGACCGTGCATCTCGGCCCGGTTGAACTGCTCGTGTACAGCGTCGGTGGGGTCGCAAGCGAAACGATCCGTCGGGCGGTGGGGCGGCGGCCCGTGTCTAAACCGGCGGCCGGCGCATGACGCTTGAGGCGGCGACAGCCAACGCGAATTACGGGACATCCGCTTCCGGCAGTTCATTTTACGCGGCGATGCGCATTCTGCCGCGCGAGCAGCGCGAGGCGATGTTTCAGATCTACAGTTTTTGCCGGCAGGTCGATGACATCGCCGATTCCACCGGCCCGCGGCCCGAACGGCTGGCCGAGCTTCAACAATGGCGTGACGATATCGACGCGCTGTATCAGGGCCGTCCGCCCGCGCGATTGCAGGACTACGCCGCGTCGGTCCGAACATTTGGTCTGCAGCGCGAGGATTTTCTGGCCATCGTCGATGGCATGGAGATGGATGTGCCGCAGGATATCCGGGCGCCCGATCTTGCTACGCTCGATTTGTATTGCGACCGCGTGGCGAGTGCGGTCGGACGCCTGTCGGTGCGGGTGTTCGGTCTGGCGCGGGACGACGGCATCTTGCTCGCGCACCATCTTGGCCGTGCGCTGCAATTGACCAATATCCTGCGCGACGTCGATGAAGACGCTGCGATCGGCCGCCTGTACCTGCCGCGTGAAAGTCTGCTGCACACCGGAATCACCAACTTCGATCCGCTCAAGGTCACCTCCGATCCGGCGCTGCCGAAAGTGTGCGCGCCGTTGGTCGATCGGGCGCGGACGCATTTTCAGAAAGCCGACGAAGTCATGGGCCGCAATCCACGGCGCGTGGTGCGCGCACCAAGAATCATGTCGCAATATTATCGCGCCATTCTGGAATTGCTGGTCGCCAGAGGGTTCGCATCGCCGCGCGGGCCGGTTCGCCTCAACAAGATGGCCCGCATCGCCATTCTTCTTCGCTACGCATTCATCTGATGCAAAAGACTGTCCACATCATCGGCGCTGGCATTTCGGGCCTCTCGGCAGCCGTTCGGCTGGCGAATGCGAATTTCAAAGTGCATCTCCACGAGGCCACGCAGCAGGCGGGCGGCCGCTGCCGGTCATATTTCGACGCGGCGACCAACCTGACCATCGACAACGGCAATCATCTCTTGCTCTCGGGCAACCGTCACGCGGTGGCTTACGCAAGATCGATCGGCAGCGAGGCGGGGCTGGTCGGGCCGAAGCGCGCGCAATTTCCGTTCGTCGATCTGACGACCGGGCAGCGCTGGCAGCTCGACCTCGGAGACAGCCGGCTGCCCCTGTGGGTCTTCGATGAGGCTCGCCGTGTCCCTGATACGGGCTTGCTCGATTATCTCGCATTGATGCCCCTGATCTGGGCAGCGCAAAGCAAACTGGTCGGCGATGCCATCCCCTGCGAGGGAACCCTTTACCAGCGGCTGGTGCAGCCGCTGCTGCTTGCGGCGCTGAACGTCGACCCGCCCGAGGGGTCCGCGGGCCTTGCCGGCGCGGTGGTGCGGGAAACCTTGCTGGCGGGGGGACAGGCTTGCCGGCCGCTGATCGCGCGCGACGGCCTAAGCGCGGTTCTGGTCGAACCCGCAATCAAGCTCCTGCAGGACAAGGGCGCCAACATCCGGTTCGGACATGAACTGCGCGAGTTCGGTATGTCGGCTGGCAGCGTTGGCGAATTGAAATTTGGCGATGACACGGTCGCCATCGACCCGGCTGAAGCCGTGGTGATGGCGGTTCCGCCGCGCCCGGCTGCGTCGCTGCTTCCGGGGCTGAAAACGCCATCCAAGTTCCGGGCGATCGTGAATGCACATTTCCGCTTCGATCCCCCCAGGGATATGCCTCCGATAGTCGGGGTTGTCGGTGGACTGGTGGAGTGGCTGTTCGCGTTCCCACAGCGCCTGTCGGTGACCGTCAGCAATGCCGACCGGCTGGTGGATATGCCGCGCGAGGAGCTCGCGCAGGCGATCTGGCGGGATATCTGCAAAGCGGGAGGGGTGCAGGGCGAATTGCCGCCCTGGCAGATCGTGCGTGAGCGCCGCGCGACATTCGAGGCCACGCCGGAACAAAACGCGCTGCGGCCGGGCGCTATCACGAGCTGGAAAAACCTGTTTCTCGCGGGCGACTGGACTGATACGGGGTTGCCGGCAACTATCGAAGGTTCTGTGCGGTCGGGGAACCGGGCAGCCGATCTTGTCCTCGCCATGCGGCAGGCCTGATCGGGAGATAGTAAGCGGTTCCCGGTGTGACCGGGCAGGGTCAAAGACAGCGGATGTTCGAGCGAAATGCATTCCGGTAATAAGTCAGTTGGAATTGAGACCGGTGCCGCCCTGGAGGCGAGTATCGCGTCGGCGACGCAAGGGCTGCTCGGCTACCGGCAGCCGGATGGACACTGGGTGTTCGAGCTGGAGGCCGATTGCACCATCCCCGCCGAATATGTGCTGCTTCGCCATTACCTCGGCGAGCCCGTCGACATCGCGCTGGAAGCCAAGATCGCAAATTACCTGCGCCGGGTTCAGGGCGCCCACGGCGGCTGGCCGCTGGTGCACGACGGCGATTTCGAGATGAGCGCCAGCGTGAAAGCCTATTTCGCGCTGAAGATGATCGGCGACTCACCGGATGCGCCGCATATGGTGCGTGCCCGCGAGGCGATCCGGTCGCGCGGCGGCGCCATCCACAGCAACGTTTTCACGCGGTTCATGCTGGCGATGTTCGGGGTAATGAGATGGCGGAGCGTGCCGGTGTTGCCGGTCGAGATCATGTTATTGCCGATGTGGTCGCCGTTTCATATCAACAAGATTTCATACTGGGCGCGCACCACGATCGTGCCGCTGATGGTTCTGGCGGCGCTGAAACCGCGCGCGAAAAATGTCAGCGGTATCGCAATCGATGAGCTGTTCCTGCAGAAGCCGCATTCAATCGGTATGACGGCCAAGGCACCGCATCAAAGCTGGGGCTGGTTTCTCCTGTTCCGCGGGCTGGACAGCGTTTTGCGGGCGATCGAGCCGCTGTTTCCGAAGAAACTGCGTGCCCGTGCGATTGATAGCGCTGTCGCCTTCATCGAAGAACGGCTGAACGGCGAAGATGGCCTCGGCGCGATCTATCCGCCGATGGCCAACGCCGTGATGATGTACGAGGTCCTCGGCAAACCAGCGGACTATCCGCCGCGCGCCATCACACGAAGGGGGCTCGACAGGCTTCTGATGATCGGCGAGCACGAGGCCTATTGCCAGCCTTGCGTCTCGCCGGTGTGGGACACGTCGCTGAGCTGTCATGCCCTGATCGAAGCCGGCAGCAACGAGGCAATGCCTCCGGCCAAGCAGGGTCTCGACTGGCTGCTGCCGAAGCAGGTCTTGGATATCAAGGGCGACTGGGCCGTCAAGCGGCCGGAGGTTCGCCCCGGCGGTTGGGCCTTCCAATACAACAATGCCTACTATCCCGACCTCGACGACACCGCGGTCGTGGTGATGGCGATGGATCGCACGCGGCGCGCGACCCAAAGCCATGAATACGATGCCGCGATCGCCCGCGGCCGCGAATGGATTGAGGGCATGCAGAGCCGCGACGGCGGCTGGGCCGCCTTCGACGTCGACAATCTCGAATATTATCTGAACAATATTCCGTTCTCCGATCACGGCGCGCTGCTCGATCCGCCGACGGAGGACGTCACGGCCCGATGCGTCTCGATGCTGGGTCAACTCGGTGAAACCGCTCAAAACAGCAAGGCGGTTGCGGCCGGGGTCGCATTTCTGCGCCGGACCCAGCTTGCTGAGGGGTCGTGGTATGGCCGTTGGGGGCTGAACTACATTTACGGCACCTGGTCGGTACTGTGCGCGCTCAATGCCGCCGGCGTGGGCCACCAGGACCCCGCGATCCGCAAGGCCGTGGACTGGCTGCTGTCGATCCAGAACAAGGACGGCGGCTGGGGCGAGGATGCCACCAGCTACCGACTCGACTATAAGGGGTTCGAGGGTGCCCCTACGACCGCCTCGCAAACGGCATGGGCCTTGCTTGGACTGATGGCAGCGGGCGAGGTCGGGCATCCCGCGGTCGGCCGTGGCGTGGAGTACCTAATAGCCACACAGACCCAAAAAGGTCTCTGGGACGAGCAGCGCTACACGGCAACAGGCTTTCCTCGGGTGTTTTATCTGCGCTATCATGGGTATCCGAAGTTCTTTCCGCTCTGGGCGTTGGCGCGGTACCGGAATCTAAGGAACACGAACAGCAGGGTGGTAGGGGTCGGAATGTGAACTTGGGGGCGGGGGACGACGTGTCTGCGGTCAATCCAATTGACTCGCGGCCGGTACTGATTGTGACTGGTCTGGTGCAAGAGGCCCGCATCGCGGCTGGGCCCGGCATGACCGTCATCTGCAGCAGTAGCGATCCGCAGCAATTGCGCGCGCTACTGACGGTCTTTGACCCATCGACGATCAGAGGCGTGATCAGCTTCGGCGTCGCCGGTGGACTGGATCCCACATTGAAATCAGGCGATGTCGTGGTGGCGACCGAAGTGCTGGCCGGAGACACCCGCTGGCTGGCTGGCTTGGCGCTGAACGAAGAAATGATCGCCAGCGTCGCGTTGGGGCGCCGACGCGTTGTCAGGGGTGGTCTCGCGGGCGTCGAGCAGGTGGTCGCCGCCCGGGCCGTAAAGGCCGCGCTGCGTTCAGAGACAGGGGCGGCTGCCGTCGATATGGAAAGCCATATCGCAGCTGCCTACGCGGCCGAGGCAGGCCTTCCGTTCGCGGCTCTGCGCGTCATCAGCGATCCCGCCAGCCGCGCTCTGCCGGCGCTGGCAATGGCTGCGATCAAGCCGAACGGCGACATCGATGTGCGCAAGGTCCTGCGCGGCGTCGCGCGCAATCCACTGACGCTGCGCGCACTGGTCTCGACAGGGATCGACTTCAATCGCGCGCTGCGCAGCCTACGCGGCTGTCGAGGCTTTCTGCTGGGCGGCGAGGGCCTCATCCCGGCGGATATCTGACAGGCGCTTCTGCACTTCCGAAGAGAAGATGTACTGCGCGGGGCGCTGATTATCGAGGTTGATCTCGGGGGCCATCGGACCCGTCGTCCGCACGCCGCGCAGCGCCACCCACATCGCCTTAAGCGGATTGCTCAGGGCTGCGTTCGCCGCGGTCGGCTCGTAGCCGCAATGCGCCATGCAGTCGGCGCACTTCTCGTACTTGCCCGTGCCGTAGGTCTCCCAGTCCGTCGTCTCCATCAGCTCCTTGAAGGTCTTGGTGTAGCCTTCGCCGAGCAGATAACAGGGCTTCTGCCAGCCGAAAATGTTGCGTGCCGGCATGCCCCACGGCGTGCATTCGTAATCCTGGTTGCCAGCAAGGAAATCCAGGAACAGGCCGGAATGCATGAAATTCCACTTCTTGCCCTTGCCGAGCGCAAACACGTCGCGGAACAGCTTTTTCGTCTTGGTGCGGTTGAGGAAGTGCTCCTGGTCAGGCGCGCGCTCATAGGCATAGCCCGGCGACATTGAGACTCCGACACCAAGTTCCGTCGTGAAGTCGAGGAACTTGGCGATGTCCTCCGCCGCATGTCCGTCGAAGATGGTGGCATTGACGTTGACCGCGAAACCCCTCGCCTTGGCGGCCTTGATCGCCGAGACCGCGCGATCGAACACGCCCTTCTGCGAAACCGCCTTGTCGTGGTGCTCTTTCAAACCGTCGAGATGCACCGAGAAAAACAGATATGGCGAGGGTTCGAACAGGTCGAGCTTCTTTTCCAGCAACAGCGCGTTGGTGCACAAAGACACGAATTTCTTGCGCGCCACCAGACCGCGCACGATCTCGCCGATTTCCTTATGGATCAGCGGCTCGCCACCCGGAATCGCCACCATCGGCGCGCCGCATTCGTCGGCGGCGTCCCAGCATTCCTGCGCCGACATGCGGCGGTTGAGGATCGCGTCGGGATAGTCGATCTTGCCGCAGCCGGCGCATGCGAGGTTGCAGCGAAACAGCGGTTCGAGCATCAGCACCAGCGGATAGCGCTTTCGGCCCAGCAGCTTCTGCTTCATAAGATAGCCGCCGATACGCATTTCCTTGAAGAATGGTATTGCCATTACAGGTTTTCTTTCTGGACTTAGTAGAAGAAGTGGATCAGCCCGCCGCTAGTTCAACCGGAAGCCGGAATTCGATGTTTTCTTCCCGGCCTGGCAGCACCGACACTGCAACCGGTCCGATTCGTCTCAAGGCCTCAATTACGTCGTCGACGAGAACTTCGGGTGCCGAGGCGCCGGCGGTAATGCCAACGGCCTTCGCGTCCTTCAGCCAATCCGGGTTCAGCTCGCTGCCATCGGCAATGAGATAACTCGCGGCGCCGGCTTCGGTGCCGATTTCCCGAAGCCTGTTTGAGTTGGAACTATTGGTAGCCCCCACTACCAGGATAACGTCCACGAGCTTGCTAAGGTCTCTTACCGCAGATTGGCGGTTCTGTGTCGCATAGCAGATATCCCGGATGTCCGGGCCTTGAATATCCGTAAAACGCTGCTGAAGGGCGGCAATAATGTCCTTGGTGTCGTCCACGCTGAGCGTGGTTTGGGTGATGTAGGCCACCGGCGTGTCAGTTGGCAGCGTCAAAGCCGCCACATCCTCGACGTTCTGGACCAGCAGCACGGGGCCGGAAACCTGACCCATGGTTCCCTCGACCTCGGGGTGCCCGGCATGACCGATCAGGATCAGCGCCCGGCCTTTCGACATGTAGCGCTTGCCCTGGTTGTGGACCTTGGTCACCAGAGGGCAGGTGGCATTGAGGACCGGCAGCCCGCGCGCTGCGGCTTCCTCCTCCACGCTCCTCGCCACACCATGGGCGCTGAATACCGTGACGGCGTGCGGCGGCACTTCCGACAAATCCTCAACGAAGATTGCGCCCTTGTTCTTCAAGCTTTCGACCACGTATTTATTGTGGACGATCTCATGCCGGACATAGACCGGCGGGCCATACTTCTCGAGTGCGCGCTCGACGATCTCGATTGCACGCACGACCCCCGCACAAAATCCGCGGGGTTGCGCAAGATACACTTCCATGGGACGCCCGTTACGCAAGTTGCACCAAATTCATTTATGCGTCTCCGTGCAGCTGGACATCTGCAATATCCGCATCACTCGTTTCCGCGTCCGTCGCGTCCCCAAGCACATGGGCGCACAGGGCTTTGTGTCAAAAAACGGTCGACTAGAAAAGGCGGATCGCTAAACGACTAGCAAGGAGTGCAGGCGGGACCGGTAACATAATACAGTATTCTGGGAATCGCGGCAAATATTCTGCAAATCGCGGCAAATAAAGCCTTTAAACCCTCGCTTGTTCGTCCACTTTACCGCACGTCAGTCCCGACTATATCAGCCGGTCAGCGCGGTTTCGCCATGTTTGCGTTGCTTGTCCGTCCCCACGAAGAAAAAGCATTCCAAAACACCATTAGATCGGCTCGTGGAACTCCGGTAAATAGCGGGCGTTCCAGGCAAGGTGTTAACACTAGAAAGAAAAACTGTGCTGACAAGTATTGTTGTATCGATTGTTAGAGCTTGCACGCGGTTTGCCCTTCTCACTGTCCCGGTCGCACTCATCCTTGCGATAGCGGCGGGCTTCTACACAGCCCAGCACTTCAAGATCAACACCGACATCAACACGCTGATTTCGCTAAAGCTGGATTGGCGGCAGCGCGACAACCAGTTTGAACAGGCATTCGATCGGGAGAAAACGATCCTTGCCGTGGTGGACGCCCCGACGCCGGAGCTCACCGGCGCAGCGCGCACTGCGCTCGAACAGAAATTGTCCGGCGACACCAAGCATTTCGAATCGGTCCAGCCTCTCGGTGCCGGGGAATTTTTCGAAAAAAACGGATTGTTGTTCCTTCCCGTGGCGGAAGTCGGCCGGCTGACCGGTCAGTTCGAGTCCGCCGCACCGCTGATCGAAATCATGGCCGGCGATCCCAGTATACGGGGACTGACCGGCGCGCTGGAAACCGGGCTCGTTGGCATCAAACGCGGACAATTCAAGCTTGACAGTACTGAGCGGCCCTTCAACCTGATCGCCCAGACGGTCGAGAACGTGCTGAACACCGGTTCCGGGACATTCTCCTGGCGCGAACTCGTCAGCGACAAGCCTTTGACCGACTCCGACCGACGCGCCTTCATCGAGTTCAAGCCGATCCTCGACTACAATGCGCTGGAGCCGGGCAAGGATGCGACCGATGCCATCAGGCAGGCGGCCCGGGATCTCAATCTCGCAGGCGAATATGGTGCGCGGGTCAGGTTGACCGGGCCGGTGCCGATCGCCAACGAAGAATACGCCACCGTTCAGGACGGCGCCATCGTAAACGGAATCGGCACCATCCTCGTCGTGCTCGTCATTCTCTGGATGGCGCTGCATTCGTCGAAGATCATCTTCGCCGTGTTCCTGAATCTTTTTATCGGCCTTTCCATCACCACGGCGGTGGGACTGATGATGGTGGGTTCGCTGAACCTGCTTTCGGTCGCGTTTGCCGTGCTGTTCATTGGATTGGGCGTGGATTTCGGCATCCAGTACAGCGTCCGCTACCGGTCGGAGCGCTTCAAGAGCGACGACCTGCGGGCCGCGCTGGAGAAGGCGGCCGAACGCTCCGCGGTTCCGCTTTCGCTCGCCGCGATGGCGACTGCGGCTGGATTCCTCTGTTTTCTGCCGACCGACTACAAGGGCATTTCGGAACTCGGCGAGATCGCCGGTGTGGGCATGCTCGTCGCCTTTACGACGAGCATCACCGTGCTGCCGGCGCTGCTGAAGTTGCTCAATCCTCCCGGCGAAAAGGAGCCCGTCGGCTATGCGTTCCTGGCACCGGTCGATCATTTCCTCGAAAAGCATCGCGTGGTGATTATCGTCGGCACGCTTTTGGTCGCAATCGCCGGCCTGCCGCTGCTTTATTTCCTGAGGTTCGACTTCAACCCGATCAACTTGCGGAATCCCAAGGTCGAGTCGATCGCAACCTTTCTCGATTTAAGGAAGGATCCCAACACCGGCGCCAATGCCATCAACGTGATGACGAACTCGGATGCCGACGCGAGAAAGATTGCGGAACGGCTGGAAAAATTGCCGGAAGTCCTCAGCGTCAGGTGGCTGGAAAGTTTTGTGCCCGAAGACCAGCCGGCAAAATTGAAGCTGATCGCGCAAGGAGCCAAGGTCCTCAATCCGGCGCTAAACCCGGAGTCCATTGATCCCGCGCCGTCCGACGCGGAGAATGTCGAGGCCTTGAAGGGCTCGGCGGAGAGCCTGCGCAAGGCCGCCGGCGACGCGAAGGGGCCGGGTGGTGTGGCATCGCGGCGGCTCGCCGACGCGCTATCGAAGCTCGCCGAGTCCAATCAAGCCACGCGTGACAAGACGCAAGCCATTTTCGTCAAGCCGTTGAAGTTGGTGCTCGACCAACTCAAGAAATCTATGCAAGCTCAGCCGGTCAGCCTGAAGACGCTGCCGCCCGATCTCGTGAATTCGTGGAAGACCAAGGACGGCCTGCAGCGTGTCGAGGCACTGCCGCGCGGCGACCCCAACGACAACGACACGCTGCGCAAATTTGCCAGCGCCGTTCTGGCCGCCGAGCCGAACGCCATTGGGGGACCGGTATCAATTCTCAAATCCGGCGACACGGTCGTCAAAGCGTTCATCCATGCAGGCATCTGGGCGCTCGTCGTGATCAGCCTGCTGCTCTGGCTCACGTTACGGCGAATAACCGACGTACTGCTGACGCTGGTGCCGCTGTTGGTGGCGGGCGCAGTGACCATGGAAATCTGCGTGCTGATCGGGTTGCCCCTCAACTTCGCCAACATCGTTGCGCTGCCGTTGATGCTCGGCATCGGCGTCGCATTCAAGATCTACTACGTCACCGCTTGGCGGTCGGGTAGAACGAATCTGCTGCAGACAAGTCTGACGCGGGCAATATTTTTCAGCGCGATGACGACAGCCACGGCGTTCGGAAGCCTGTGGCTATCGAGTCATCCGGGAACCGCGAGCATGGGCAAGCTTTTGGCGCTGTCGCTCGTGACTACGCTTGCCGCGGTGCTGTTGTTCCAGCCAGCGCTAATGGGTAAACCGCGCGATATCAGGGAGTAGACAAATATCGCCGACCGGATCGGCTGGCTGCGCGGCCGTCGCCAGTTTTTGACCGGGCGCTTTGGAAGCCGCGTTGACGGAGGCGGTGGCCTTCGGCGCGGTGGCCGTCGTTGTCGGCGCCGCGGCCTTGGGTAGCGCACCCGTAGTCTTCGGCGCCCCCTTGGCCATGCTGTTGGCAGGGCTGGAGGGAATCGGGCCCGCGACGCGGGTCCAGGTTTCGCCGCCGCAGAGAAAGCCCAATACGCAGCCTTGGATCTCAAGTTGGTCAGGACCGGCGGGTTTAATCGTCGAACTGTAGAATTGTCCGTCCTTGGCGTTATAGACTTGGCCTTCCCACTGATCGACGCCGGTCTTCTTCTTCATGTCGATGAGGATCGGCATTCCCAGGGTCGGCCTGTTTTGTTTTGAGACATCGGGATTGTTCTTGTCGCGACCGCCCGGCATTTTCTCCCATGCAACCGCGCCCCACATATTTCCATTGCACTCTGCGACCCGTATGTTGGCGACACCGTCTGCCACCTTCCAGTCGCCTGTCGGATCCACCGCCAAGGCCGGTGCAAGGCCTGTCGCAAAAAATATTCCGGAATATACTACTCTACGCATGATGTTTCGTGGGCAGTGCAGCATGGTTCAAACCTGTGATTAAGTGGATGATCCGAGCGAGGGCAAAACGCCGCATTGAGCGTTTTCAGTTGACGAAATGGCTAACAACCGAAGTATGTAGCTCATGCTATATTCGAATCTAGACGTTTCCGAGATGTTTGTGGACCGTCAGGCGCAGCGCAGTTCCATGCATGCGCGCCATTTAAATGAGCAGCTTGTACGGGTCCTCAAGACAATCGGTTACGATGTCGGCTTTCAGAAGGGTCAAGGCCAGTACCTGTTTGATCGCGACGGCGTGCGCTATCTCGACTTACTGAGCGGTTTTGGCGTTTTTGCGATTGGCCGGAACCATCCGGCGCTGCGCAAGGCGTTGAAGAGCGTCCTCGATAGCGACCTGCCCAACCTCGTGCAACTCGACGTTTCCACGCTCGCGGGCGTGCTGGCGGAACGTCTGCTGAATTACGTGCCTTATCTGGACAAGGTCTTCTTTGCGAATTCCGGGGCAGAATGTGTCGAAGCTGCGATCAAATTCGCACGCGGCGCCACCGGCAGGCCGGGCATCGTGTACTGCGCCCATGCCTTCCACGGATTGTCCTATGGCGCGCTTTCGCTCACCGACGACCCCAACTTCCGCGGCGGTTTCGAACCGCTGCTGCCCGGATGCACATCGATTCCTTTCAATGATCTCGCCGCGCTGGAGCAGGCGCTGTCGTCGCGCCAGGTAGCCGCCTTTATTGTCGAACCGATCCAGGGCAAAGGCGTCAACCTGCCCACGGATGAATTTCTGCCGGGCGCAGCAGCGCTCTGCCGTAAGTACGGCACCTTGATGGTTGCCGACGAAATCCAGACCGGAATAGGACGAACCGGGCGGTTCCTGGCGGTCGAGCACTGGAACGTCGAACCCGACATGGTGCTGCTCTCCAAGGCGCTGTCGGGCGGTCATGTTCCGGTCGGCGCGCTGCTCACCCGCAAAAGCATCTTCGACAAGATCTTCAATCAAATGGATCGTGCGGTTGTGCATGGGTCGACGTTTGCGAAAAACGATCTTGCCATGGCGGCCGGTATTGCAACGCTTGAAGTGCTTGAGTCCGAAAAACTGATTGAGGTGGCCGCCAAGCGCGGTGCCGAACTTCGGCTTGCGCTGACCCGGATGGTTCCCGGCTATGAATTGCTGAAGGAGGTTCGCGGCAAGGGACTGATGATCGGCGTCGAGTTCGGTCCGCCGAAGTCGTTGCGGCTGAGGGCGTCTTGGAACGTTCTCGAAACCGCCAACAAGGGCCTGTTCTGCCAGCTCATTACTGTGCCGCTGTTCAAGGATCACAAGATCCTCACGCAAGTCTCCGGTCACGGCAGCCACACCATCAAGCTGTTGCCGCCGCTGACCATCACCGAGGAGGATTGCAAGTGGATCGAGACGGCGTTCGATTCCGTGATCGCCTCCAGTCACAAGGTCCCCGGCGCGATCTGGTCGTTGGGCAAGACGCTGGTCGACAACGCCGTGCGCAAATCGGCGTAGCTGGACAAACGGCCTCGTTTGTCCAGCTATCGCGCTCTAACGTGTTAAGCGGGGAAGGCGGCCATCATACGCATGGCACGCCAGCCAAACATCATCATGTCGGCTTGTTTGGGTCGTGTTATCGCGAATCCTCTGAAATCATCGCGGCGCCTTTTTCGGCGATCATCGCGGTCGGGGTGT
>Ga0209213_1000001_pt1 | contig 29585 bp, 37 predicted proteins | sample MedBloCAOM1_M2_FD_187843 | JGI IMG/M metagenome (GOLD analysis project Ga0209213, IMG submission 187843) | Forest soil microbial communities from El Dorado National Forest, California, USA - Mediterranean Blodgett CA OM1_M2 (SPAdes) (version 2) | ecosystem: Environmental > Terrestrial > Soil >... | reverse complement strand
CACCGAATATCGCTACGCGGTCGTCAATGACCGCCGGGTGATCGTTGAGCCGCGCACGCGCAAGATCATCAAGATCATCGACTAACAGGATCATCGACTAAACGCACAAGACGCTTATGCACCTATCCTCGCGGGATACTTCCCGTGAGGATTTTCTATGTCAGGAGACATCGGCGTTGGCTCGCCGCGATCGCTGTATTGCCCAATCCAGCCCGGCGGTGATGGTAAGGCCGACACAGGCCGCGAGCGCGTCGACCGCGAAGTCTTCAAACCTCGCATGCCTTCCCGGAGCCCATAGCTGCAGGATCTCGATGACGCCGATCATCACGACAGAGATCGCTGAGGTGAGCAGCCGATTCCGCGTGTAGGCCAGACCAAATGCCAGGCCAATCAGAACAAATGCGAGCGCATGCTCGCCATCCTGACCGAGGTCGGAATACGGCCGGAAGCGCGGCGGCCCCAGAGTTGCGAACGCGACGGCGGCGGCCAAGAGCCAGGCGAATATTTTGAGGATGGTTGTCATTGGGACGAGATACCACGATTCATCGATCGGATACCCCCTCACCCGAACTTGCGCTCTTGTAGTTTAGGCCGGTGGAACTCATAACGCTTGCCGCACGCCGAGCCCGAGCATAAAGCGCTCCCTGATCTGCACGGGATCCCGGCGAGTTGTCCCGACCCCTGGCTTGTCGTCGATGCGCGCCCCAATCAGCGTCGGTCCGGAGGCTGACAAGGACCGGTCGACAAGACGCTCAAAATCCTCTTCGTCGGCTGCCCAGGCGGTATTGGTGAGGCCGCAGCCGGTTGCGATAGCAACGATATCCGAGACCGCGGCGGCGGGGGTCGGTTGTGCGCCGGTGATCTGGTAAATGCCGTTGTCCATCACGATCATGCAGAGGTTTTTCGGCGCCAGCGTGGCGATGGTCGACAGGCAGCCCATTTGCATCAACAGCGAGCCATCTCCCTCAAGCGCGAAAATGCGACGCTTGGGCTGCGCCAGCGCGACGCCCAGTGCAATCGGGAAGGTGAGGCCCATGCTGCCCAGCATATAGAAATTCTGCGGGCGATGGCCGGCCGCCCACAGATCGAAATTTGTATTGCCGATTCCGCCGATCACGGCTTCCTCGTTCTTCAGCTTCGCGAGCAGCCGGGAGGTCAGATCGAACCGGTTCATTACCTTGGTGTTGCGGGCAGGGCTGTTTGTTTCCTTGCTCATGCTATCGCTCACTTCTCGAACACTTTGCCGCCGGTCAAAAGCGGCGACAGGATCAGCGCCACCGGCGCCTGCGTCGTGATGGCCTGCTTGATCGATCGATCGACAATGAACTCGAACTCATCGAGCCGGGTTGCGGTGTGATGTTCCATCGCCAGCGAGTCGAGCACCGGCCGCATGGTGCGGCAAACCAGCGACTGCCCATAATTGAATTCGCCGAGGGTGCCGCGTTCAGACACGAACATGATCAGTGGAATTTGATAGGGCATCGCCAGCGACGCCAGAACATTTGCCAGCGTGGCGAAGCCAGAGGTCTGCATCAGCACGGCGCCGCGCATGCCGCCCATCCACGCACCGGCGACGATGCCGACCGCTTCTTCCTCGCGCGCGGTCGGGAAGGTGGTGAAGAACGGATCGGCGTGGATATTCTTGATCAGTGTCGTCAGCACGCGGTCGGGAACGTATGGAACGAGCCTGATGTCGTTGCGCTTGAGCGTTTGCAACACCACCTCGTGCCAAGCCTTCTCATGAGATGCCTTCTCATCCAAAGCCTTGGGCGAGGTTTGTCCCTCGGCAGCCGCCATCGAATTCTCCCTTGCTTCGCGACGGTCTTCGTTTGCAACGTGATCGCGGCCGTCCTGTCGAGGCGCCGAAACTTGACGCGATCCGCGGGATTGTCAACATGCCCTGACAATTACCGTGGTCTGCGCCTCACCGCGATGCCATCGGTATGCTGGCGTGCGATAAGTGACGTAAAAATAATATCGGGAGGGATGCCATGGGCAGATGGTTTGGGATAGCTGCCACAGCAGTGGCGATGTTTACTGCGCTCGGCGGAGCGTCCGCTCAGTCGCCATTTCCGTCCAAACCTGTGCATATTTTCGTGCCGTATGCAGCCGGTGGCGGAGTGGACATCCTCGCCCGCACGCTGGGTGATGTGGTCTCTCGGCAGTGGGGCCAGACAGTCGTCGTTGAAAACCGGCCCGGCGCGGGCGGCGTGGTCGCGTCGCAGGCACTCGCGACGTCGCCGCCTGACGGATACACCCTGATTGTTGTCGCGAGCGGTCACGCCACCAATCCGTTTCTGTACCCTAAAATTCCCTACGACACCTTCAAGGACTTCACGCCGATTTCGCTGCTGGCCTCGTCTCCCAATATTTTAGTGGTGCGCGCCGATTCTCCGTTCAAGACACTCGCTGATTTGATCGCGCAGGCGCGGTCGAAACCGGGAAGCCTGTCCTTCGGTCATGCGGGGACTGGAACATCGACGCATCTTGCCGGCGAGCTTCTGAAAAACCTTGCCAGGATCGATATCAACGCCATTCCCTATAAGGGCGGTGCGCTCGCGATCAACGATCTCTTGGGCGGGCAAATTCCGATGTCGTTCAACAACGGGCCGGAATCGGTGGGGCAGCTTGAGGCCGGCACTCTCCGGGCGCTCGCCGTCACGACCGCTTCGCGGGCGCCGTTTCTGCCCAACGTGCCCAGCATCGCCGAGACCGTACCTGGCTACGACGCCGAGGTGTGGTGGGGTCTGCTCGGACCGGCCGGCATGCCTCGCGATCTAGTTGAAAAACTCTCGCATGATTTCGTTGCGGCTTTGAACACAGAGGCCGTCAAGGAACGCCTGACCAAACTTGGCGCATCGCCGATCGGCAGCTCACCGCCGCAATTCGATGCCAAGATTCGTGCCGATTACAAGAAATGGGGGCCGATCATAGAGGCCGCCGGCATGAAGGCCGAATGATGCCGTGGATACGCTGATGATGATTCCAGCCTGTCTGCCGCCGCGCCCCGTCAGCCGGCTGAAAGTGCCGCCGCCGCCGAACGCCTGCGATACGCATCTGTGGACGCCGGACCGGGCGACACGGCAGCGCATCCTCGTGACCAATCCCGCAAAACTCTATGGATTCCCGAACTGAAAGTCCGTCAACGATGTCCGTCAACAATAAGCGTGTGTTTTACGTCAAGTATCTGGCGCATGAGATCTATGCCGACATCCTGCGGGCGCGGCCCGATGTGCGCCTGGACCGGCTCGAGAACGAAAGCGCTGAGGAGATCTCAGCGCCGATCCTGGCGGCTGCGCACGCCTATCAAATTGGCGCGGCTCGCGATGAACTTGCGAAGCATTTCCACGTCGATCAGGACTTGCTGCGGCGGGCGCCGAACCTGCTGATCGTCTCGAGCAACGGCGCTGGTTACGACCCTGTAGATGTCGAGGCCTGCACGGAAGCGGGCGTGCTTGTCGTCAATCAGTCGGGCGGCAACGCCCACTCCGTGGCCGAACATGCGTTGGGAATGCTGCTCACTCTATCTAAACGAATCCTCGAAGCCGACCGCGCGCTGCGGCGCGAGGCGAATGTGAACCGCAACGCCTTGATGGGTACCGAGGCGCAGGGCAAGACCATCGGCGTCGTGGGACTCGGTAATGTCGGCCGCCGCATCGCCGCGCTTTGCAAGGGCCTGCTCGACATGAAGGTGGTGGCCTACGACCCCTATCTTTCGCAGGCTGAAATTGCGGCACGCGGTGCCGAAAAGGTCGAACTGGATGAACTGCTGCGGCGCTCGGACTACGTGTCGATCAGTTGTCCGCTGACGAAGGAAAGCCGCGGCATGATCGGCGCGCGCGAATTCGCGCTGATGCAGCCGCATGCGTATTTTATCACGACCGCCCGAGGCTTTATCCACGATGAGGCCGCGCTGGTCGGGGCGCTGCGCAACAAATTGATCGCCGGGGCTGGCCTGGATGTCTGGTCCAAAGAACCGCCACCGCCGGATCATCCGCTGCTGCAGTTCGATAATGTGCTTGCGAGCCCGCATACGGCGGGAGTGACCAGGGAAGCGCGGGCGAACATGGGCCGGATAGCCGCCGAGCAAATTCTCGACGCGCTTGACGGCAAGCGGCCGCCGCGCATCATCAACCCCGAGGTATGGCCCCGCTATGCCAAGCGCTTCGAGCGGGCTTTCGGGTTTGCACCGACATAGAGGTTCGGACCGGCGCATCGAGCATCACGCGGAATTTCCGGAGAGAAGATTTCGACCGTTGCTAGACCGGCGGCGGCAACAAAACCACTGCCACTTGCGGCTCGGACGATAGGCGCGTTGCTATTTTCGCCGCGGCCTCGACACGCCTCTCGGGCGGGACCATCCTCCTATTCTGCGCTTCTCTTGGCGAAACGATGGTTTCGACTGGCGCAGAAGGACTTTGCGATATGCGAAAATTCAGTTCATTGCTGCGCTCCGCGCCGTCTCGGATCGGACGCCGTATTGCCCTGATCGTCGCGATCGCGGCTGTCAGCCTGCCGGCTGCCGGCGCCTAGGCTGCTGCACCCGATACCGTCGATGACGCGAGCTCCGGACCCGGTCGCAAACCCGCCCGCGGTTTGATCCGCGTCAAAACCATCTCCACACAATGAATTATGTGGGCCTATCTTGGCGCTATAGACGTGGGAGGAAGGTTCCATGTCACTATTTGTCGTCGATTCATGAAGGACGTGCTCGACGCAAACGGCCGAGAGATCGAAATTTGATAGCTCCCTTCTCGGAGCGCGTCGTCCCCCCGTCGCCCAAGCACGGTCACAGCGTTGGCCTCGCCCAACCGATGCCGAACTGGCAGCCGTGGCCGGTGCCACGCCGAGTTTGACTATCGGATAACGTTCTCGTTCGAGATCAACGAATTTCCAGAAACGTGGCCGGTGGCGCTGCCCGGCCACTAAGGCCGCTCAATGGCGGCCCGGCGAGCATTGACGGATTTCCTAATACTCGTTGCCGACGAAGAACGAAGCGGCTCGGTCAGTTCGGCACACCAGCGGCTTATCCTCGCGCTAGTCCCGCAGAGAGAGCGTGTCGTGCCCGTCAGATCTCATTTTGATTCTCACAGCCGCGCCAGCCCGCCGGTTTCACGCCGGAGGTTTTTTTGCCCGGATCGCAACCAAATACGTCTGCGAGGGTTCATGGTTGGCTGGGTGGCGATTTATAGGAGCGCTCCATGTGCGATTACAGCTTACATGCGGTCGCAACGCGTCCCGCTGAGGTCGCGGAAACGTTGGTTTCGACCAGATTCCAATCTACGACGACTCGCGGCTTTGCGAGTCCTGACAATCTGCAGGTCGCGGTCTGCCTTCGTCCCGGGACCGAGATCGCATTCGAGAATGACGTTCAAACTGATGGCGTGATGTTTCGCAAGAACATCGGCGCTCGGCTAGCGCGGTTTCGCCAGATTGCCCTCAACCAGCCAGCCCGCCATCACGACGCGCTGGAATTCTCAAATGGCGCAATTGTTCTTGTAACCGATCTCACTGTCGGGCAAAGGGCTACGGTACTGCAATTGCCTGCAAGCCCAATCGAAGAAAAGACTGAGACGCCTCAACCAACAGCTCGGTACGAGACAGCCGGCGTCTGATGGGCCCTTAGCGCTGTCCGACATGCCTGGCCTCTCGCGACTTGGCCCGCCTTGTCCCCAAGGCGGGCGGTTTTCAGGCCAATAAACTACCCATCAAGATTGAAAGTTCAGGGAATGCCAGACCTTCTGGTGGGCACTGTGAGCGCATCGGGCAAGCCGTCGCAGATATCGAACCCGGCGGCTTTTTCGTGGGGCGGGGCCCGATGAATTATCCGGCGTTCACGAACGACAGCCTCACCATGATGTACGAGGGCATCCGCGGTGCGCTCGCGTCTGACGATGCGCTCAGCGGTCTCGGCGAGGAGGCCAGATTCCGTGTTCGTGAGACCCCGGAGTGGAAGCAACACGCGGCTGATCTCGAAGCCGAAATGCTCAGCCGCGGAATGATCTTCGAAGCCATCGATTGGTCCGAGACCAGGGAAAGCGGCCTTTCGAGCTAGTCGACCAGTCGCAGCACCCTGCGCCCATTCGTTCGGTCAAGTGCATGCACGACGTCGTTCTTATCGAGTACCGCCAGCAGACGTTCCACGGTTCGCGTCGCATCGCGCTGTCCTGACCGAATGTATTCTCCAAGGATGCGCCTGGCGTCCTCGATGGCGCGCAGGACCGTCGTTTGGTCGGGACGTTTCATTACGCCGCGCAACTCCACAGAACAGGGATTCAAGATTCGAAACGCTCGTTGGTTCCGGCGCGACCTGTAGCTACGCCTCGGTGAGCCGTTGAATTTTACAGCCGCAGCTTTTTCGTCAGTGATCTTCGTGAAAGTGAGGGCCCGTGATAGCCGCGCCGGCTGCTATAGAACGCCAAGGCCATCAGCCCATGCCGATCAGAACTGCAGCGAGACCACCTGTTACTAACGCCACGTAGGAGTCGAATGGCATCGGCTCGCCTAGTCCGCCAGACCGGCGCCGTCCTACATTTTCGAAAAAATACCGCGCTCCCCGGGATCAAAATTCACCTTCTGACCGGACAAACGACATCAAATGCCAGTCCCAATTTCGCCAATAACATTCCAGCCCCGTTATTAACCAAAGTGAACATACGCGCACACTTCGGCCGTGGTACGCTTATCGCGATGCTGAGCAGTAAATTTAAAATGCCCGGCGAGCATGCCTGAACGTGGTGGATCGCGATCCGGCATTATAGGGCGAATAGATCAAATCGCGCGCGACGTTTGTGCCATGGCCTGGCACGCGTCGGTCTCATGGGTTTCTCATTCCTTGGCTGTATCGAGATCATGATTTTTGACCCCGAAAAATTTGTCTTTGTCGTGAACCGGACATATGTCGAAACCTCCTGGGGGCGCCCCGGGCGCTGGCATACATTGTGCCTGAAGGCACATTTGCACACGGATAATTGCCTCCGTGGTGGTCTCCGTATTGTCGCAAAGTTGCGTGAATATTTCTTTATTTCGGAGTAAATGGGGTCAGACAATGGCACAATTTGCTTTTGGCAATGAAGAAGATTTTCACACTCGCTCACAGATTGAGGGTGAAATCCACCAACGTGATTTGTCACTTCGCAAAATCGATGAAAAGCGCCTACTGCTTGCGGTAGGACTTGCAGAAAACGATTCTTTGCAGCGACTGATCACGCGCCGACGTCGTGAATCATGCTTCACGGTTGATCGGACCAAATCACGCGATCGCGCATTCAGGCTCATAGGAGGCCTGCGTCAGCGAAGAGCGACTAACTAAAGAGTTCGTTTTTAGAGTTTTGGATTTCTGCAAACTCGTTGCGGTAATCTTTAGAAAGTGGCCGTGATTTTTTGAAGCCGCGTCGTGAGGCAATCTCGGCGACAGTTGTTTGCGCCCTGGATTGCTCCAATTTTATTTTTGGCAGCCAAGCCGCAACCAAGGCGCGTCGAATAGCCCCGGTAAGAACCTGTCGGTCGTCGGGATGGACCGTTCGATCAACGGCGCAGCTGCTGACGGATTCGGTGCAAAAAGAGAATTATAGCTCCTTGAGGTGTTCGTAGAATTGGACCCCCAATTCCAGAGTCCTGGTCCGATCCTGAGCAACGGCCAGCAGAAGTTGAATATCTCTCTTCTAAACATTTTAAAACGGATGTGGTCCAGCGCGCCTTTCCCTTGCTATCCGGTCGCGGTTGCCACGACATGGGCCATTGGATGGATCCATCGCCGCGGCCTTATCGCATTTAATCTAGGATGAACGGTCGCTTTCATTCACGAGCATTTTTTCGTGAGCATTTTTTGCTTGGCTGGTCTTTCCATCTTCCGCACGCATCAGCCTCAGAAGTGTCGGGCGGCGACGTGCCAACTCGGCGGAAGTATAGCTAAACATTTTGCAAAACGAGCTGTTGGCGTGAAGAGACTTTGCCGGTCTCCAACGCCGTATCCGTCGAAGAATGCCTGAGCTCTAACGAAAACCGTGAAGGAATGCGTCTCAATCTACACCCTTGAAACTCGCGGCGAAGGGTAAACGCACCGGAAAAAAGCAATCTGTCATTTTGTTCGGGACGAATCGCGAGTTATTCGGGACGAATCGCGAGGCCCATTGATGATGACGGACGCGGCTTGCAATCTTCGAAGAAACTTTCAAAAGCACTACCGCTAGTTGCATTAGTTTTTGTTAACAGAGCGAGAAAAGTGCTGCAGTGACAATCTGAAGTATTGAAAATGGAAGGTTTAGTGGTTTACATGTGAGTAGAAGACTGAACTTTATTGGCATAAATCCTAGGACGAGTGATGAAGCTGAGCAAGAACCATCTAACCTCGTTGTCTATGGACGAATTGTGGGCTCTGCATGAAGAGGTCGGCGCAATTCTGTCCGAAAGAATTACTTCGGAAAAGCGAGGGCTAGAAGAGCGTCTTGCCAAGCTAAACGGCGGTTTGATTTTTGATAGAGCGCGGATTAAAAATGGAGTTTCGCAGGCGAGCGAACGCCGTGCGGTCCGCCGGAAATATCCCCCGGTCCTTCCTAAATTCCGAAACCCCTCCGACCCGTCAGAGACTTGGGCCGGTCGCGGTAAGCAGCCTCGGTGGATGGTGACACAGCTTAAGGCAGGCAAGAAGATGGACGATTTCTTGATCGATCGTTCGAAGCGCCGGCGGGCAAAGCGAGGGGTAGGATGACGAATTTCTGAGTGAGCTGACGTCGGATGAGGTGAGTGGCGAACCGTGATTCCGTCTTGCCTACAGGAACATCAGAGAGCGCTAGCCATGATGGGATGACTGAAGGGCAGACGCCTCAAAACAGCTCAAGCACTAGACCAGGGCAACCTTCATCACAAAACCGCACACCCGGTTTCGCCAAAAAACGCTGGTCTTATCCCGCCGTTTTGCCAAAGTATCGTAATCCTGCACAGCCATCCGAAATTTCGTTCGGGCGGGGCAAATAGCCGAAATGGCTGACAGCGATTTCGGATCGCAACCCGCGGCGTTCAGAGCGTTCGGTGAGGCCGACCCTGACCTTATGACGGGATAGCTCCGCACCAACTGACGACTCCTGACAAGACGCTGGAGAAGCGCACGAGGCCGTCGTATCAGTGATCAAATTCCGTGATCAAATTCGGACGTCGGCAGCCCTATATCAGCGAAGCGATCTCTGTATTTTATATCTATTCCGGCTGAGAAGGCTTGCTCTGGAGCTGCGATGATACGTGCAGGTCCGCTCCAGGTGGTGTCTTTGAGTTATCAGTGCGTCGCTCTGGATTGCCGGAGCTCTTGGCCGATCTTAGATCGGGAGTAGAACTGCCAGTCGAAGGCGCAGCATCGCTGAAGTTGTTTCTGAGAGCCAGTTGACGCGCCATGAACGTATCAACTACTTTTCTTGAAATATCACTAGTTCCGTCCCGCCCAAAGGTCACCACCGGCGGCAATTCCGGATGCCTAAGGGTGTACGCCATGCCGTACGCCGGCCAAACCGGTGTGTGACTCAAATTCGGAAACCCAAATTTCGAAGGCTCGGCACAAAAATCACAATTCTCAACGCTCACGAACCCTGAGTACTGTGACAGCTCCTTGTCTAATCGCAGTCGATATAGAAATGCATCTAAACTTGCAGCAATACTGACGCCATAGAAGCCTGCCAGTAACGTCATCGCTAAATCACGCAACGGCCTCTCCCCGAACCAATCGAGGAATCGGGACGGCCATTCAATAACATCACGGTTAAGAATGATCGGTAATGAAGCGATTAAGGCCGTAATGCCGGCGCTGTAAATCCGCGATGGATAAGCGTACTGAAATGCGCGCGTACGAAGGCCAGTCAATTCTGGTATAGTGAAAAGGGAAAGCGGAATAGCGAAAGCAATGAAAGTAGCGGCGGTACGGAGAACAAAGCTTTCTCCAACAAGCTTGAAATAGATAGCCCCTACCACTAGTGCCGCAATAAAAATCCCGCATATTTCAAAGACGAACCAATGAAACGCGTCGTGGCCCGGACGCGTGGTCTCGCCAATATGACAAATTATCTGAAAGGGCAGGGCGAGGACTAGGACTGCAAATAGCGCGAGGTCCTTGTTGAACGAGCCCTCTTTGGATCGCCGGCCGGCATAAATGCCGATTGCGAGTATAATGTTTGACAGCGCGACGATTTCGTAACTCGCCAGGAGTAAGAATCCGATAAAAAGCCGGCGGAACGCCTGAGGATCTCGTTCTGCGTCAAGGGAATACACGACGAAAACCGTTGTAAGCCCCAATGCAAAAAGAAGCTCAGTTGCGGCGAAATTGGCAAGAAAGATCGTGGCAGAAACAAACAATGTAACGAGCAGGCCCTTGATGGACGCATTCAATCTAGAATTTATAGTAATAACTAACGGAAGCGCTATTTGACAGTAAGCGAACGTTCCGTATGCGAAGGTCGCAATCTGAATCTGTGAAGGAAAGAAGAAGCCGATTAACCGAACTGGGGCAGTGGTCCAGACTACAGCAAAAAAGCGTCTGGGCGTGTTTTGATCCAGTGGGTACCAGAAGGGATCAAGAAATGACTGTACGACGGAACTTGCTCCGTCCATAAAAAACTGACGACCAGCAAGCGCACTGACAATAAGCACGAAAATGATAGTCGCGATGTGAGCACTGCCGGTGTTTTTCGTGGCCCACATACCCAAACGCATGCTGAATTCGGTTCCCAACAGAAATTCTTAAAAACTGGTCTTCGAGAACGATGAATTTAACCACGCACAGGCGTGGATTTGACAAACACGCCCAAGCGTTGATTTAAACAGTAATTCATATTGCCTACCAAATCAAGGTTCGTCATTAATGGCGTCTTATTTAATTTAGTCGCTTCTCGCGCCTCTAAGTTCTTGTTCTTAATCTGGTCTTTGTAAAAAATATCAAGCGTCTCCTGAAACGCGAATTAAAACGCCTGAGGTAAAAAGACTGCTGTCGAATAATTTCGGCGCTGTCACTTTCCAAATCACGTCGCATCGTTGCGCGAGCGGGCGCTTTTCAGCATCGTGCCTAGACTAGCGACTCCTGACCGCACGCTATTTCGGCAAGGGTGCCATTCACGGCCGGCGTTTCCTTCGGAATATAATTATTGCAAGCAAAATTCCGACAGCGGCCGCTATCAAAGCCCCTGTCCGAATTTCCTCGCGGGAGAAGCCGACATGAACATGAAAAAAATGACGCAGCACGGCCGCGGTTATTCCCGCCACCACGACAACTGCAAGTAAGTGCCTCATCCTAAAACTGGTTGGATCCATGCCGCTGAACAATCTCCCTTGCCAATCTCTCGACAAGCCGACTTCGGCCATGCTCGGACCTTGGTTCCTCGCGTACCCGCTATTTTAGCGCGGCGTGAGAGCGCGCGAAAGCGATCAAGGTGGCCGCATCGCTTCTGATGTTAGCGAAGTGGCTAATAAGGATACGCAAACGGTCGTTGCCGCGGTCACCGAGCAGGCGAAGACGCTACCGAATGAGCTATATTAAATCTCTGACCTGGGACCGGGGCAAGGAGCTTGCGGATCATCGACGATTGACGGTAGCGACAAGCATTGACGTTTACTTCTGCGATCCGCAAAGTCCGCGGCAGCGAGGTTCCAATGAGAACATCAATGGCCTGCTGCGACAGTACTTCTTGAAGGGAACCGACTTGTCGGTGTACTGCAAACTGATCTGAACAAAAGTGGCGCGTCAGCTAAACGAACGCCCACGTAAGAATTTGGAGTTCGAGGCCCCAGCAGAGAGATTTAACGCCTGTGTTGCATCGACCGGTTGACGTCTGCTTACGGTGCCAAAGCGGACAGCCTAGCCAGCCGGTAGATGGGTCTAGATCCATAGGAGGAACCAGAATGATGCGTCTCGCGAAGCACGGTATCTCTGCGCTAGCTTACGCTGCCCATATGGCAGCAAAGAGCGCCTCTCTTCGGACGATGCTGTTTAATTCCATCCGGCTGAATCGAATCGAGACTGAACGCTTTAGAAGCATGGAGGAGTGTGGATTTTTAGCTTATGCCTTCTTGAACCGGCATGAATCTAAATCCCAAATCCTCCAAGATCTTTGGGTGCGCTACGAACTCAGTGAAAGGCGAGGGGGCTTCTTCGTAGAGTTTGGAGCGACCAACGGACTCGTCAACAGCAACACTTGGCTGCTAGAAAAAAAGTATGGTTGGAAAGGCATTCTGGCTGAGCCGAATCCGATGTGGCACTCAATGCTTGCATCGAATCGCGACTCAGCAATCGATCATCGTTGCGTCGGCTCAAGTACAGGAAAAATGGTGGCGTTCCTGACAACCGACGCTTCCGATCCGGAGTTAAGCTCGATTACTGAGTTCGCCAGCGGGGATCGCTTTGCGGGAGTGCGTGCCAGAGGAATCGAGATAAAGGTCGAGACCGTATCCCTCAATGAGCTGCTCATCGAACACAAAGCTCCCGTTGAGATAGACTATTTATCCATCGACACCGAAGGCAGTGAGTACGACATACTATCGCACTTTGATTTTTCACGGCATGTAATTGGTCTGATTTCTGTGGAGCAGAACGGACACACAGAGGCTAAGATCGGGGCCTTATTGACCAAGCATGGGTATGATCGCGTCTTCAAGGAGTTTTCGCAATGGGATGGCTGGTACGTGCGGGCTGATAGCCGGCGTCAGGGCTCACGCTTGGGAATGGATGCGCCATCACACGTTCCTGATCTAGCCTGGAAGCGGTCGAATTGCCCTGCCGGGGAGGCAAGGAAAGGTTTGGCCGGTTTAGGAATCTAGAAGGATGAGCTCGCCTAACGATCTCGCCGATTGAATTGCTCCAGCTCCGGTAGCTCCGGTGCGGTTTTCTTCTCGAATTATACCATTAAATGGTCTATTATTAGGCTTGGCAAATTTCCGCTTGGTTTAACGGCGGTGCACTGAGGAAATAGTTGGCCGACATTTTTGACCTTTCTGGTCATTTCGCGGAATGTCTTGCCTGCGCATCAACAGGGGGAACCACGTGGCGAATGGGTCCAACGTTAGTCGAGCGGTCCTATGACAATCCAGGCGGTTGGAGTTCTCGCTCTTGCGATAGGTTTGTTTGGCCTTTTTTTTGACGCTTCGTTCATTGTGTATGCTTTCTTTTGCGCGACGCTTTTGGGCTCAGCCGCGGCGTTTGTCTTGAATTCTCTGGGTGGAACTAACATATCGCCAGCTCATCTTCTTCTTGGATTTCTTGCCTTAAGATTGCTTGGCGACCGTCGTGTTTTTCAGAAAATCGTCGAGGGCATTCTCCCAGGCCGGGCCGGCTTTTGGTTGCTCGTGACCGTTGTCTACAGTGCCATTTCGGCCTTTTTCCTGCCGAGATTGTTTGCGGGTCAGACGTTCGTCGTCGCGGTGCGTGCTGTAGACTCTTTCAACTTTCCGCTCGAACCAACGATGGCAAATTTGACCCAGTCAATCTATTTGATTGCAGACTTCATCTGCTTCATCCTGATTTACGGCTATGCGAGGGATACAACTGGAAGGTTGATTGTAGGAAACGCCGTCGTTTATTGCGTGATCCTAAATTTGATTTTTGCCGGGCTCGATCTCGCGACGTACGCGACCGGTACAACCGAGCTGCTGGCATTTATCCGCAATGCCAATTATGCGTTGCTTGCCGAAACCGAACTGGCTGGCTCCAAGAGAATAGTTGGTTCCTTTGTTGAGGCGTCTGCATTCGGAGCGGCGACGCTGGGTTATTTCGCATTTGCAACGAAGCTATGGTTATTGGGCGTGCGCCCGCGACTGATGTTTACACTGTCCTCGCTATCGCTTTGCGCACTTATCTTCTCAACCTCGTCGACCGCTGCTGTAGGGCTCGCCGCGATGTTGATGATCAGTTACTCTGAGACGCTTTTTGTCGGGATGCGTCGGCTGCCGACTTCGCAGATGACCTTCTTTCTGGTCGGTGCTCCGATCGTATTCGCAATCCTCGGCTGCGCCATAGCATTGAACGAGGAATCTTCGGCATATGTTTACAACCTTCTCGACACCACGGTGTTCAGCAAACTTTCGAGCTCTTCCGGAGAGGAACGGTCCTCATGGAACTTTCAAGCTTGGCAGGTTTTCATTGACACGTTCGGTTTTGGAGCGGGTAACGGAAGTATGCGCACGTCGAGCTTTCCGCTCGCGGTCATTGCCAATCTCGGTGTCATTGGTGCGACATTATTTGCGTTATTTTTCGCAGGGATATTTTTTGGCGGTAACAACGCTGGAGCGTACGACTCGCTGGAGGGAGCGTATCGACAAGCTGCCAAGTCAGCTTGCATTGCTTGGCTGATTACAGCTACTATCTCAGGATCTTTAACCGATTTAGGGATGCCTTTCTTTGCCTTCGCTGCAATTGCCTGGAACGATTCTGCCAGTGCTATCTTTGTGAGAAACCGGGTCGTTCGGGGCCGACGAATTCTTCGATCGTCTTAAGAGACGAACTAAAATACGGATTTTCGCGATCGTTGTTGTTACAGCTGTAAAGACAGCTCTGAGCTTATGTTAACACCAGTCAAAGGCCTGATAGGCGGATGAGCCACGGCAGGGGGAAGGACTCTTAAAGAAGGTTGCGTACGGATGAGGTTCCATCAAGCAACGCGTATGGTCGCCATCCTTGTCGTCGTTATCGGAGCCGTGGTTGTTCCCACGCGAATATCGAAGGCGCACGATCAAATAAGGTCCATATCGACGTCGCAATTAATCCAGATGATCGGTGTCAACGTACACATGCGCTATACCGACACCGCATACGCGAACTCGACAAATGTCTTGCAGGCCTTGAGATTTCTTGGCGTCAGTCACGTACGTGACATCATGCCGGGCATTGATGCTCCGGCGGAAATGCAAGCGCGCGATGCGCTGAGACGTATGGTCTTCGATGGGATAAAGCTCAACCTGATTTTTTCCGGCGGCATGCGTCCATCAGAGGCTGTGGACTTGGTCCGCAATCTTGAGAAGGCGGTACCTGGCTCCGTAGCATCCGTCGAAGGCTATAACGAAATCAACAATTTTCCTGTGACGTATAAGGGGCAGAGCGGGCCCGCAGCAGCTGCGGCTGGTCAAAAGGCGCTGTACCAATCCATCAAAGAGAGCCTGGACATCAGACATATCCCGATCATCGACATGACGGGATTCGAGGTGATTAAGGATCCAAAATTCACCTACGGGTCGTCGTTGGAGGGACATGCTGACGTTATGAACGTGCATGCCTATGCGCAAAATGGGCAGCAGCCATCGATCTGGATCAATTCTGAGAAGATCGAGTCTTATAAATCTCTTCAACAAGTTCTGCCGAAGGTCATTACAGAATTTGGTTATGCGACGATGCCTCAAAGCGGATGGTTAGTCATCGGTGTTGACGAGCGCACGCAGGCAAAAGGTCTGCTAAATGGCTTGTTTGATGCGGCACGATCTGGCTATGACAAACTCTATATTTACGAGCTGCTGGATCAGAAGCCGGACCCGACGCCGAAGGAGCTGGAATTTCATTTCGGGCTGTTCACATTTGATAATCGGCCCAAAGTTGCGGCTCAAGCGATCAGAAATCTTGTACAAGTTCTCGGAGAAAGCGAAAGCAGGTTTGCCACCGAACCCAACCGTCCAAAAGCCAATAGCAAGCCACCTTCCAATGGATCTTTTCATTTGGATGTTCAAAAACCGGAGCTCGGGGACGAAATTTTCACATTGGGGTTGATGAAATCCAATGGTGCTCAAATGGCCGCCGTTTGGCGCGAGACGATGTTTTGGGATCGTGCCACAGGGCAACCGCTCGAGGCCGCCGGGATCAGTGCGATGCTGACCTTCGACAAGCCTTGCGATTCCATCAAGGTTTACGATGTTCTCCGGTCCGCCGAACCAACTTCGGTTTCGAAGGGTGGCGTGCTTTCGATGGTGGTCGGAGATTATGTCCAATTGGTCGAGTGCGTTAATTGACGACCGACAGAATTTACTCGATCGACTCGTTACGAGCCATTGCGATGACGATGGTCATCGCACAGCATTGCAAGCTGCTTCCATTTGGATGGAGTGGGGTTTGGCTGTTCTACGTAATTTCAGGATTTGTTATTTCTCGAAACCTCATTGCGGAAAGAGCCACGTTTAAGCCGGCTTCGCTTTTCCACTATCTTTCTTTCGTGATCAGACGAATGTTCCGGATCATCCCGCCGTATGCCGCGTACATCACTATTTGCCTATTGGTCATTCGGCTGCTGGGCTACCCTGAGCAGTATCGTGAGCTGCCCTATCTGACGACGTTCACTTTTAATTGGAGGATGATCTTTAGCGTTGAGCCGCAATTTTCAGCCTTTGGCCATCTTTGGACCATAAGCGTCGAGGAGCAGTTTTACGTTCTCTTTCCAATTCTGATTTTGCTGCTGAAACGCGACCGCGCTATCTTTGGGCTGATTGCAATATGTCTCCTCGTTCCTTTCTTGAGAAATGTGATGGCCGGGCAGATGGCGGCGCATGGATGGGATTCCGAGCGCATCGCATTCGGAGTATACGCCTCCTCATTTGGGCAGTTTGATGCCTTTGCCTCAGGCGCTTTGCTCGCCCATTTCGAGAACGCGATTCGGCGCCATCCCCAGTTTGCTACTAAAATGGCGTGGCTAGCTCTCGTTATGGCTATCGTCTACGTCACAACGTATATCGGCATTAATATCAAATCCGGAGCCCACGGCATCGATGCAATCCGAAATATTGTCTCCGGCGTGTTGTACGGCGAGAAGAGAGAGGTCTTCGTCTACATCGTGATGGATTTCTGCGCTGCCGCAACCTTGGCAGGTGCGATCGCCGGGTGGAGGGTGTTCAATCTGATTGAACATCCCCTACTGGTTGCCGTCGGACAGGTCTCCTACGGCGGCTATTTACTGCATGCAATCGTTTTGCTTGTGATGGGGGAGGCGATCGGCTGGCTTTTCGAATCCCAGACAGTCCAGAGTCGGATCGCGTTTTTTCTTATCGCGTGGTGCTGCACGGTCGCGATAGCCTGGCTCTCTTATACCACGTGGGAGCGCAAGCTGATCCGTTATGGGCATAAGGTCAGCCAGCGGATCATGCTCAGGGCAAATGGACGTCCGGTGAGCGTTTCCGTTTGATCACTAGTTTGTTGCCCCTCTAGGTGGTGGGACAGGTGTAAGGAACTATGGATCCAAAATGAAGGGTTGTCCGGCTAACCTAAGCCGCAGCGAACACGCTGCGAAGCGACAGCGAGCGGATTGTTGCAGGCTCACTGACCAGCAGATCACGCCTGTGGCGCTCATTCATCGGAAATAACGAACTGGCGCTGGAGTTGTTCGACAATATGAGATATCGCCGCATCGCATTGAGCTCGTTCGGCGCTTCCGTATTTCACTCCTCTAAGTGCCCAATTGACGTCTCCACGAGACTTAGGAACGATCGGCCTGATAAAAATTCCAACGAAAGCTTCACACTGAGGGCTACTGTCCCTAACCGCCGAGGCGATGACCGACTGGAGGGTGTCGCGCGTTATGACTTTCCGTTTCATCGCGGTATGTTGTGTCCCTGTTTGGAGCTCAGTCGGATTGTGTTTTGAATCAGTTTTGATTTTAAAGTTGGCCTTGGATGGTCCGATCAGTAGATGTTCCGCAATTTGCCTGCCCTCGTTGTGCGCAATTTCGAAGCTAACTCTCCGACCCTTGCGGAGTTTCGCAAGCTCAGATTCTTTGACCTGAGAGATATGAAAGAAAACCTCATTGGCACCCGAATCCGGTTGTATGAATCCATAACGCTTTGTCGGATTGAAAGATTTAACAGTTCCAGTAGCCACGACACCGAACCTTAAAACGGGCTGCAACGTACTGAGAATAGTCGATTTAAATCGCCGTCAGCCAGCAATTTCGCAAACCTTTTGTGACCTTCTTTTTAAGCGACAATATGGCGCCCAACTTGCCGGGTTACCAACAGCCCAACGATTTCAAAAGCTTAGCTGGCCGACGGGCGGCAAAAGGGCCGCAAGCGCGGCTGAACCAAGATCATTGCACACGAAAATCTCGATTTTCATTCGCGGACATATTTATTCCGCCCATTGATGAAGCGGGGGTTTAGCTTGGCAGACTGTCAGGCCGATTGGATCGGGGCCAGTCAAATACTATACTGACCATATTGTCATATGGTTCAGTGTGTGCGTGAAAGTTCTGGGAGAAGACGACCCCATCAGGGCAAGAACATCTGCAAAATGCCGGTAATAAATGATGTTGCGCGATAGGCGACTATCACCGTTGTTAAGCCGCGTCATTGAGCCAGGGAGAACTAAGTTTTCTCTGCTTGCATGCTGTATTTTGGTCGTCGGCACCGCCGCGATAGCGCAGACGAGCAGCGAACCAGCGAAATCGGATCAGCGTAGCACTCGAGCGGAAAGTTCACCGGCCGACAAAGTTCCGGCAGGGGGCTGCATGCCTATTGGTTTAACCGCTCGGGGTGATCTCGTGTTTCCACTGCAGTGTCGGGAACTAATAGAACGAGAGCGGGGCCCGATCTCAGAAGAACAAACACGTGCCGTTCAGCAGAAACTCGACTCGGCTTCTCAGACGGTTCCAAAAACGCCGGCAACCAAACAAAAGGAAGTTGGCGCCCCGGAACAGCGCGAACCTGTGCGTAAGAAAAAACCATCACGCCAGGCGCGACAGAAGCAAACGGCCCCGATGCTGATAGCCCCGCAGGAAGCAGATCCAGAGACGACTGGAGACGCTGAAGATAAATTTCGTCCGAGCGATGAGCGCTAAGGCGCGGCGGGGGCATGCAATTATGGCACATGAACCTGGCGGGACTTTTCCTAGAAGTTTCGGCAATTCTTCCAGCCAGCAGCAGTTGACTAATGGCGATCACGCTAGGGCGTTCGGCTTCAGAAACCTTTCATAATGCGATAGCTTGAGGTGAGCCAAGAGCGTCCTTCTGTTGCGAAAGCACTAAGCGACTTTCACGATCTGGCTGCTGTTCGGTAATGACACGGATACCCATTCGATTCAGGGTCACTAGAATTCGAGGGCAGGAACGGACCTAGGGTGCTTTTACGGAAGGACGAGAGCTTATGAGTGTTTCTGGAAAAATAAGTCAAATCGCCGGTCTGGCGACTTACCCGACAAATCTGATGTGGAGCGCGGCTAGCGGGATGGTCGCCCGCAAATTCTGGCGCGACGAGTTGTCAAAGCAGGGCTGGCTCAATACCTATAGAGCATGTGAGTTCACTCATGAGCTGACCGCCACTCATTCCTCCTACTGGTGGCATTCGTTCAAAAACATGCGCGAAGATGTGAGGGACTACCTTGAGCTGGGATCATGGGAAGGGCAGAGTTCCGTTTTCGCCGGTTGGCTGTTTCCTAAGGCCAAGATCATCGCAGTCGATTGGTTTGCAAACGTTCAGGCTAATGACCGTTTCGATCGCAACACCGCCTCTTTTTCGAACCGGCTTGAAAAGATAAAGGGGACTACGGTCGACATCCTGATGCGCTTCGCCCAGGAGGGCCGCACATTCGATTTCATTTATGTCGATGCCGATCATTGCTTCGACGGCGTGCTTCTGGATACTATCTTGAGCTGGCCGTTGCTGCGCAAGGGCGGATACTTAGTGTGGGATGACTACCTTTGGACACACCCGGCGGTCCCTCACCTGAACCCGAAACGCGCGATTGATGCTTGGCTAGCCTCACGTCGGGACAGCATTGATGTCGTCTTTGCCGGATATCAAGTCTGTGTCCAAAAGATCGCGGACGATACGCAGATCACCGACATGGCTTATTGGAACTGAATTACCGTGTGTCGCGTTTTGTAAAATAGGTTTCGTCAAAGGTCGCGGATTTTCCGCCCCAATAAGCGGCAGAGCCACCGAGCACGCGACAGCGCACGCCATACGGCTGAAGCTTGTGATCAAATGGCGGCATATTGTTGCTCTGGAGAATCTTGCAAAAATTTATTGATGCTTCGCCTTTTTGCTCACCGCCGCTTTCCGGGCGATTGAATTCCATATGAGCGGCACTCTCGGTCTCAAGCCTGCCTTCCAGTATTAAAATCTTCGCCTCTGAGTTCGCAAACTCCCGGGCGACGGTGAGGCCAGCAGGTCCACCACCAACGATGACGACATCCGCCTCAAACCGAGAGCCGGCTGGACAAGACGTTAAGCTATCGAACTTCATAAATCGAATTTAAATCCAAAATGGCTTTTCGGGCAGCGTATTACGAAATATAAACGTGCCACGCCACCGGCGATCGCGATTGCCAAAAAAACCGATTGAGATTTATTTTATGAGGAATTCCGAACGATGGCCAATTTGTCCGAAATGAGCAGTTTGTCGCAGCCCAATAGCCGAATCCTCCCGTTGGTCATGTGCGGCGGCGCCGGGACACGGCTTTGGCCCGCGTCGCGTGAAGGGCGTCCCAAGCAATTCATCAAATTTTTCGGCACCCGTTCCACATTCCAGGAAACCCTGCTGCGCTTTTCGGCTCCGCTATTTGAACGGCCAATCGTTATCACGAACGCGGCTTACCGATTTATGGTTCTTGAGCAACTGGCCGAGTTGGGATTAGAGGCTGACGTTCTTCTTGAACCAACGCGACGCGATTCGGGGCCAGCCATTGCCGCCGGGGCGGCCTTTGCCCTCCAGCGGCACGCCGATGCGGTTGTTCTGGCGCTCGCGGCTGATCATGTGGTGCGGGACAGCAAGGCGTTTGTCGAGGCCTGTCGAAAGTCGCTGCCGGCGGTAACCGCTGGACATATCGTAACGTTTGGTGTTCGGCCGGAACGCGCTGCCACCGAATACGGCTATATCTCTCCGGGGGATCAAATTTCCGGGGACATACGCGCCGTTTCAAAGTTCGTCGAGAAACCTAACGCCGAAAAGGCCGCCGAGTACGTGCAGGCTGGTTATCTTTGGAACAGCGGCAATTTCATGTTCAAAGCCGAGATGCTCCTTGAGGAATATGCGCGCCTCGACCCGGCAAGTGTGCGAAATGTGACCAAATCAGTCGCTGAGGCGGGCCGCGATCTGAGCTTCATCACCCTGGAGAAAGAATCGTTTGAGAAGGCAAAATCGATCTCGATCGATTACGCCGTTATGGAGAAGACCTCGGCCGCTGCCGTCATGGCCGTCTCGATGGGATGGTCTGATGTCGGATCATGGCATGCTGTTTGGGAGTTATCCGACAAAGATGAAAGTGGCAACGCTGCGAACGGCACGGCCGTATTCGAAGATTCACGAAATTGCAATGTCTCCAGCGATAAGGCGTTGGTGGCTCTCGAAGGCGTTGACGATCTGGTCGTCGTAGCGACGCAGGACGCCATCCTGGTTTCCCGTCAGAAGGATGCTGATGGGCTGAAGCGGCTGGTGGCAAAGTTGAAGAAAGCATCGCCGCAGGTGACCGAGGATCATCTCAAGGTTCATCGGCCGTGGGGATCCTACCAGTCGCTCGACATCGGAACGCGCCATCAGGTTAAGCGCATCGTCGTCAAGCCCGGCGGCAGGCTGTCCCTGCAGAAGCATCATCATCGCTCCGAGCATTGGATCGTGGTGCACGGCGCAGCACTTGTCACGGTGAACGAGACGACGAAGATTGTTCATGAAAATGAATCAATCTACATTCCGATCGGCGCAGTCCACCGAATGGAAAACCCGGGAAAGATTCCTTTGGAGCTCATTGAGGTACAAACTGGTAGTTACCTCGGCGAAGATGATATCGTTCGGATAGAGGATGATTATCGCAGGCTGTGAATTGGTCTCCTCTCGGATCTGTCGGAGTTGCGTACCCGCGAATCAGTCGGTTAGCCCAATCTGGGCGACATTGCGGGTGTGCGGGTCGCCGCTATTGTGCTACACAGTCGATCGGATGCGAGGCTTAACATGAAATTTGTGTCGGTAATCTTCTTCCTTTTCGGATCCGTCACGGGCGCGGTTGCCCAATACGGTGTTTCAAATGCGCGAGATGGTAGTGGAAATCTCATCCGCGATCGCGGCGTGAGTTCGACAAGAAATTTCGACCAATCGCCCGTCAACAATATCAACAATTCTGTTAATCGGAATGCGCCCGCCGCTACGCCGACCAGGGGCGTTGCAAAGGGCGTAAATAAATAAAGCTCTAGATGAGCGACGGAAGCGCTTTAGCGCAGTTGTCTTGCTCTAGGCTTGGGCGTGGCTGTTCCCAATAACGAAGGATCGTCGCGATCATTCCTTCTAACCGCACACCAGAACAGGGAGACGTCGATATCCGTGAGGGGTTTCAACGCGCTGCATTTGGATGCAGCCGGGATAGATCGCGACATTGTACTTGAAAGGTGGCTGATCGAAATACCCATGGATCGGACAGAGATAGGCGAGGTGGGGACCACATAGCGTCATGGGAAATAGGCGTCCGCGGGCTGAGGCATCTGTTAGTGTGCTGCCCAACGCCATTCCAACCAGAGCGGCGACCAAAGCGATCTTGGATACATATGACATTTCACGGCCCTTGAAATTGACGATACAAATGGACGATTCAAAACGGCGCTTGGGCAGTTCCTGGACACTAACGCGATTTGCGGTGCCTCGCCAAGATGCTTGGATCCAGCGGGGCTCATATTGCGGGAACTTGGCTGGAGGGCTGTAGATGTGGCCGCAAGCTATTGGAGAGGACTTGGGGTTTTGCCGGGATCCGACGCTGAAAACCGCCATAGCATGAGCCGATTGCAGCGGTTTGTTCCGTTCGGTAAAACGTCACCAATTAGCTAAGTTGTTGATGAAATACGAAATCACAACGATTGATCACGACGAAAATAGCTCACCTCACACCCAGGAGGTCGAGTTCGCGCTGCTTCTTTCCCACTTGATTACCACGGTCAAGCAGGATCCTGAGCAATTGCGCTTGACGATCTACGACTTCGCCCGGACCAAACTCAAAAACGACCTGTCCTGGGCCAATGAGGACGAGAGGAAGCGCTTGCTGGGCGCGTTGGAAACGGCGATTCGGGGCGTTGAAAGGTTTTCGCTGAGTTCTGATCGGCTCGAACGGCTGCAGCCACCAGCGCAGCCTTCGCATGTCGCACCGGAGCACTCAGCAGCAGTTCCGGCACTGGGCGCCATCAATCAGGGCGGAATGCCAAGATATGGTCCGGAACCGATAGAAATCCGTTCGGGACCGAACGCCCGGCCATCTGGGCCGCCGACAAGCCGGTTGTTGATGGCGTCTAACCTAGTGCTGTTTGCCGTCGGAGGAGTGCTGGCGGGCTCGGTAGTCGCCGCGACGGTCTATATGCTGCGGGGCCCCCTGCTACAGAGATTGGGCCCTGCCACGCCTCCGCAGGCCCCGTTATCGCCGCAGGCAGCCGGCCCCAGCACACCATCCGAGCAAGTAATACCCCCCGCGGCGCCTAAGGATATGTCTCAGCCTTCTTTTCCTGTTCCGACTGATTATGGGGTGTACGCCCTGAATAATGGGACGCTTAATGAACTAAACGTCCTACCGGAACAAGTTCCTGACAAACGGGTCGCCCTGTCGACCCCCATTACTAAGGGCAGTCGGACTGTTTTGCCGGATGGCCGGGCGCGATTCATCGTGTTCCGGCGTGACCTCGCGGTCAACGCGCCCGAACGGGTTGATGTTCGCGTCGTTGCGCGGGTCACGCGGGCGTTGACTTTCGATGCCAAAGGGAAGGCGACCTATTCCCCCGTGACAGGTGCTTGGAACATTCGGAATATTTTGCATCAATTTCGGGTCCGGCCGGTCGCTGGCAATCCCGAAATGCTGCTGATTCAACCTGAAAATACCGAGTTCACGCTTCCCGCTGGCCGGTACGTGCTTGCGTTGAAGAATGAAGGTTACGACTTTACCATCGCGGGCGAAGTGGTCGATCCATCGCAGTGCTTGGAACGAACTGACGCCGCGAATGGAACTTTTTATTCAGACTGCCAAAAACAGTAGGATTGCTGCCGCTTTTGGGCGATTTTCGACCGCACAAGAATTCCCAGAAAATAACCGGCCTGCAGGATTGTTTGGGCTGTCACGATCGCAAGAAGCGTGTTGAGAAAGTTCCATCCCTGTAAAACTGCAAAAATTGCTGAACCAATAAGCAAAAGCACCAAGACAGGCAGTAGCACTTTAAGCCGAAATCTGAGGCCGACCAAGAACCCCGTTATCGCCAGCGTCATCGCCGCGTATCCCATTCCCGAACGCTTTCTGACCGTCGTGTGTCCTCGGCCAATCAAAATCAGGGCAAAACAGAGCCAAGTTGTAGAAAAAAGAGGTTAACAGGGCTTCACCGCAGACGGCGGCATCTTTCGAGCATCCTGAGCTATTAGGCGCCCTAAGGCGCATTGCGAGGCCGGCGCCTACAACTGCCGAATGCTGTTGCGCAGATGCCACAACCCGTTTGGATTCAGGTTTGGCGCCTCAAACGGCTATTTGAACGTGGCGGGCTCGCCTGTAAGGTCCGGCTGATAGATTCAAGAGGGCAGCTGAGTTAACGGCAAATCAATCGTAACAAATTAATCGTAATTGGATCAATGCAACAAATGGGGGCCGATTTGGTGTCGACCAGGCGAGCCGTTTCCGGCGGATGGATCGCAACGACTATCGGGGCGCTCTGAAATGCTGAATCGCCTTGCGCCGATGCTTTTTTCCATCATTCTGGCTGGTTTCTTGCCAGCCTGCAGTCTGTTGCCAGGAACCGGTCCGACGAGCGACGCTGTCAACGCCAATGCAACCGCCGGAATAAGATCCACCGCGTCCCTACCGTACGCGCTGGTGGACATCAGCTCAGATACCATTGGCTTCTTGTCGCAGCCCAATCTGATCACTTTAAAGGGGGCGTTCCCCGATAAGCGCGCAAAGCCGACCCAGGTCGTGGGCGTCGGTGACATCTTGAACATATCGATTTTTGAAGCGGCCCCGGGCGGACTGTTCACACCAGGAACTTCCGCGGGAGCGCGCCCTGGCAACTTCGTCGATTTGCCGCCGCAGGCCGTCGATCAGAAGGGTAGCATCTACGTCCCTTACGCTGGAGAGATTCCCGCTGCCGCGCGAACAATTCCGGACATTCAACAGGCTGTCGTGGCTCGGCTGCGAAATCGCGCGATCGAGCCGCAGGTTGTAATTAGCCTCAATCAGCAGCATTCGAGTGTTGTGAGCGTTTTGGGAGATGTGAACGCTCCCGGCGTCTTAGCGCTTAACAGCGTTGGCGAGCGGTTGCTCGCGCTGGTGGCACGTGCTGGCGGTCCTAAATTCGAGGCCATCGAGAGCTACGTCACGCTACAGCGGGACGGTAAGCGGGTGAAGGTCCTGCTGAGCCACGTTGTGCACGATCCGCGCGAAAATATTTTCATTCGTCCGAATGACGTTATTTTCATCAATCATGAAGCCCCGACTTTCACGGCGCTAGGGGCGTTGAATCAAAACATATTCGGCTTTAATTCGGAAATACCGTTCGATGTCGAGACGCTGACGCTTTCTCAGGCGATAGGCAAAGCAGGCGGACTTTCCGACGTTCAGTCAGACCCTGGCGAAATTTACGTCTACCGATTTGAAGAGCGCCGTTTCCTTGAGAAACTCGGCGTCGATACAACGAGATTCATTCTCGAGAAGATACCGACTATTTACCACATCAACTTGCGAGATCCGTCGGGACTTCTGCTGTCATCCGCCTTCCAGATGCGGACAAAGGACGTGATGTATATCGCCAATGCCAAGGTCGTCGACTACTACAAGCTGTTGACGTTGATAAACAACACGACATCTACCGTGAGGAACGTGAACTCCGCCGTCCATGAAGTTGCCGCACCGATCAACTAGCTATCTCAATCGGGCGTCGCCACTTCAAGGGCGCTATCGCGGCAGCTATCGGGATTTCCCGGCGTGAAGTTCAAAGACATCCAGCTTTGGATGATGATTGCGGTTTTGGTTCTTGCGCCTTTGTTTTTCGGGTCCGTGGATCTGTTTTGGATCGCTGTCTGACCCATATTGCCGTCGGTTAGCGCATTGCGCGGCATTGCCTGCGCGTTTGTAGCTCAACTCAGCAGCGTCGATTATTGCTGTTGTTCTGGCTCCATGCTGTCTGTACGGAGTAATCGCCGCCGACGTGTTTCCAACGGTGGAACGACCCGATCTGGCGAAGGGCGAGCGAACTTCTCGGCACTGCTCTGGTACCGCGAATTTCCCTGCGCGGGGAAGTCCCCCCGCTTGCAGCTGGGCACTTCCTACTTTTTGCGACGTCTTTCAACGGAGTAGGAGGAGTTAAATCCGGAGGGGGAGGGACGTTGGTTGGGAAATGAGCGTGTGACCTATGCTGATGCAACTCGCGCGTGCCAGTTCCATGCGGTCCTGATGATGGATTCAAAATCGTAACGAGGCGACCAATCAATTATGTGTTTGGCCAAGGCATTGTCCGCGACAAGTGCAGGAGAATCACCGTCCCGACGCTGGCCATATTCAACGCGGAAATTGCGGCCTGAGACGCGCTGGATCGCCGAAAGCAATTCTTTCACGGTGGTGCCCTGGCCGGTTCCCAAATTCAAAGCGACGCTGTCGCCTCCACTCAAAAGATGCTCGACCGCGCGAGTATGGGCATCGGCCAAGTCTGAGACGTGGACGAAGTCACGGATACAGGATCCGTCGCGGGTTCTGTAGTCCGACCCCATAACCTGGAAATGCGACCGCTTGCCGAGCGCGGTCTCAATCGCAAGTGGAATTGCGTGGGTTTCCGGAAAATGCCGTTCGCCGATCCTTCCTTCAGGGTCGGCACCCGCGGCATTGAAATAGCGCAGAATGACAGATCGAACGCCGCGATAGCGATCCAGGTCCTGTAGAATCTGCTCGACGATCAGCTTGCTCCGACCGTATGGATTAATTGGCAGCTGAGGATGAGACTCACCCATCGGTATCGAAACGGGAATACCGTAGGTGGCGCAGGTCGACGAAAAAACGATTTTATCGATGCCTGCAGCCTGCGCGGCCAACAGGAGAGAGATCGTTCCGGATACGTTGTTGTCGTAGAAGCCTGCAGGGTTTTGAATGGATTCGCCGATCTCGATCGCAGCGGCAAAATGGACAATCGCGGCCGGTCGATATTTCTTGATCACATCATCCAATTTACAGCGGTCTCGGATATCCCCTGTTTCCAAAGGCCCCCATTTCACAAAATCTGCATGACCGTTCGAAAGATTATCATAGGTGACGGGGATAAAACCCTTATTGAAGAGATTAAGGCACGTATGCGATCCGATGTATCCAGCCCCTCCGGCAACAAGAATGTTTGTCATTAAACTCCAGTCCCACAACATCTGTTTGTAGCACGCCTACTTTGCGCCCTCACCTGCAAAAGCAGCAAGGGGTACGGTAGGATAGTTTGAAGATTTGCCTTCTAGAGGGAAACAAGGCGCCACGAGAACCACGTCCAGAGGACCTGCAAGCAGCAACCAGTGAAATACCGCGATAAGTCCCCAACAGATGATATCACCGAGAACCAGACAGCCATAGTCAACAAGATAAGCGTTGCAATAAAGTATGTGGCCAACTTCCTGGTTCCGCTAAGCCGCGACGCATGATGGCGAGGCTCCTGCAATTCCATACTTGGCCAATGCTATAAATCAATGCGCATCATCATCGCCCTCAGGAGAGCGATGAGTACCCTTGATAATAATAGCCGGCACCGTCGCGTCAGAACATCGAATGTGAAAACGCTAATAGGCGTTGTCAGAATCTAGCAGTGCCGGAATCGTGACGATGATGATCTTCGCGTCTAGCAGCATCGACCAGTTGCGAGCGTAAAATGTATCGCACGCGACACGTTTGCTGTAGGTGGTTCCGCTGCGGCCGCTGACTTGCCAAAGCCCGGTGATGCCGGGTCGACAGGCCAAGTAAGCATCAACGCCGGCGGAGTATCTCACAAGCTCCTCAGGAGTGACCGGACGCGGCCCAACCATGCTCATATCGCCTTTGAGTACGTTGAACAGCTGAGGCAGCTCATCAAGACTGGTCTTGCGAAGAATCGAACCTATTGCAGTGACCCTGGGATCGAATTGTAGTTTGCGAGTAGCAGCCCATTCGGCGTTCGCCTCAGGGTTCGAAATCAAATAATCGCGAAGACACTCTTCGGATTCCACGACCATTGTGCGGAATTTAAAACATTCGAATAGTTTACCGCCAAACCCAACGCGTTTATGACGGAAAACAGCGGGGCCGGACGAGGTGAGGGCGCAAGCTATAAAACAAAGCAACAACAGGGGGGCTAGCAGGATGATGCCTGAAGTCGCTAAAATGATATCTACGACCCTTTTGCTTGAAAGCCCCACAGGGAGCGGCGTGTCCGTAGCCGCGAAACTCAGATTTTTACGAGACTCAGCAACACCGACCATGCCGAACTCCAGAACACAATAATAGCAATAAGCCCAGTTTATTTAATGCGTCCTTAGCTATTAAATCCGCACTGCACAAAATGCGCAAGCGTCTTTTTAAAGCAATCTGTGATTTAATTTTAATTACTATTAAGCCTTTACGATTGCTGAAAAAATGCCCTGATGCCTGTTATTGCGGCGGCTTTTGACGCAGCCCTGGTCTGCGATTCACGCATCATTTTGTGCGCGCCTCCATGCAAGACCGATTGATTAAGCGTGGAGGAGGGAGTGATTAAGAAGTGATTAATATGGGATTGCCCAGTTCAAAATTCAAAATAAAAGCGACTCTTGAGTCATTTGCCTGTGGCAGGCCGAAGAACAGCGCGAGGGCTTTCTCCCACAAAGCGGCCAAATTCGACAGATTTTCCAAGAAAGGCTTGTCTAACTAGCGGACCATCCCTCGAGACCGTTCCACTTGGGCCTGCGGAATCCGCTCAAAGTCATTCGGTCGGCGCTCGGCACCATCCCGTCCGATGAAAACCAGCAACCCGTGGCTAGTTGAAACAATGTCTCCTGGTTTAAGACCGGGGTCGTTCATAGCAAGTTGATCCGTTAGTTCGACGTTTTCCTGGTCGAACTGGATCGAATCGATCGTGTGAGATCGCGCCTGAGCCACGAATGCCTCCGACTGACGTCTTGCATCCTCCACACGTTGACGCCATTGCTGTGGGGTCAGAGTGGTGTCAGAAAAATCCGACAGATCTTGCTGGAATACCTGTCGCAACTCTTCCGCAAATCCTCTCGCCGGCGCCGCCACTAGGGAGGCCAACGCAAGAAGGGGAATGATATTTCGCGAAAGCAATACGTCCTCCCAAGGGATCGAACAATAAAGCAGCTTTCAGCTCTCGTCGAGACTGCTTCCCTGAACCCGGTCGCCGGCGGTTCGCCCCCAAGATGATCGCTTTGTTCTCCGAGCTTTTGGCCGGCGAAGGCTTTTGAACTAAACACAAGAGCGGAACGAACGGCTTCCGGGGTGCGCAACCAGCGCACGCCTGGAGCGTTCTTCCGAAGATTGTGCGGGTCGATCGAACTCCATGCGCCGCGCCCGTTCGCAATGCCGCTTGGGCCGGGCGTATCTTCATTAATATCAGCGCAATTTGTGAGGGCGTATCAGCAATCGCTGAGGGCTTTGGCGGCGGCGCTCGAGAGGCGTCCGCTGACCTTCTAAGTGTCTAAAATCGTCGG